>OFQX01000181.1_pt1 | contig 19843 bp, 18 predicted proteins | sample 1542951 | NCBI WGS metagenome assembly OFQX01 (sample SAMN07774215, study PRJEB24372) | wastewater metagenome | isolation source: WWTP Novara (Effluent) | place: Italy: Novara | collected 2015-12
TGCCAGCGTGCCAGCGTGCCAGCGTGCCAGCGTGCCAGCGCAAAGAATTCTTTTGCCGGCGCGGAGGGGGGCCAGGGGGTTTGGGGTTGCGCGCGGGGGGCTCTACAATGGTCGCTCACACATTTTTCCAAAAATCCGTCAAAAGTAAATTTCAACATGTTGGAAAACTACACCCCCTTGACACCCCCTCCAAAACCCAGTACAACACCGCCATGAACTCTACAGCCCTGCGCACCATCAACGACGCACCTGTCCAGGGAGGGGTGGGTGACCCCGCGCACATCGGCAGCTACCCTCCAACACTACCTGTGGAGATTGCCCTGCGGGTGGCACCCCTGCGCGACATCTGCGAAGCCTACGGAATCAGCAAGGACCAGTGGGCGGAGTTGCGCAACGACCCAGTGTTCCGGCGCGACCTGACCGCAGCCGTGGAACATGTGAAACAGGAAGGCGCGAGTGTCAAGCTGAAGGCGCAGCTACAATGTGACGAGCTGCTGAAAACGAGCTGGAACATGATCCATGACACAACGGGAGCGACGCCGCCGTCCGTGCGTGCGGACCTCATCAAACATACCTACCGGGTGGCAGGACTGATCGAACCGCCGTCAGGCAATGGGAGCGCACTGCCCGCCATGAACATCCAGATCAACCTGTAGTACTGCATGACAGACAATATCGTCTACACACCACCCCCCATAATTAAAGACTTCATCAGGCACTACTTGCCTGGGGAGCTGTTCTATAACTGGATTGTTGGCCCTGTGGGTTCCGGCAAGACAACAGGCATATTCTTCAAACTTATCCACATGGCCAAGTTACAAGCCCCACATAAGGACGGCATTCGCCGCACGCGGGCTGTAATCGTGCGCAATACCTTCCCTCAGCTCCGCGACACGACGATCAAGTCGTGGTTTGAGTGGTTCAAGGACGGCCCATCGGGCAAGTGGCGGGCGACAGACAAGGACTTCTTGCTGCGCTACAACGACGTGGAGTGCGAAGTGATGTTCCGGGCGCTGGATACACCGGATGACATCGAGCGCGTGCTGTCTTTGCAGGTCACTTTCGTCCTGATTGACGAATTTGTGCATATCCCACTGGATATCATGAACGCTCTCTCCAGCCGGTGTGGGCGGTACCCACCCCCGAAGGACGGCGGGGCCACAAACTGGGGTATTTGGGGGTCCAGCAACCCGGCAACCGAAGATAACGCGTGGTATGACTACCTGTTTACTAATTTGCCTACCAACGCACGATATTTTAAGCAGCCATCTGGGCTGTCACCCGAGGCGGAGAACCTGGATAACCTCCCCGGTGGGCGGGAATATTACACCAACCAGTCCAAAGGCAAGTCTGAGGGGTGGATCAAGCAGTTTATTGAGGCGGAGTGGGGCTTTAGCGCCGCTGGGAAGCCTGTGATTGGCACATTCAAGCCTGACATGCACTTGTCAAAGGGACCGCTACAGTACGACAAGACCGTACCCTTGGTAGTAGGGTTCGACCCTGGGCTGGCGGGCAGTGCGTTCATCTTCGGGCAGGAGGATTTGCACGGGCGGTTGAAGGTCTACGGCGAACTGGTGCAGGAAGGCTACGGCGCGAAGCGTCTGATCGAGGAGCGGCTACGGCCCTACCTGCGGCGGCGGTTCCCGGACGCCAAGATCATCATTGCCCCTGACCCGGCGGCATCCATCCGGGGTCAGCGGGACGAAAAGACCATCGTGGATGAGTTGCGCCGGCACTACCAAGTCAAGGTGGAGACCAACAATCGGTTGACACAACGGCTGACATCCATCGAGCACTATACAACCCGTCTGACGGACGTGGGGCCGGCGTTCCTGGTGGACGCGGCGGAGTGCCCGGTGCTGGTGCGAGCGTTGAAGGGCGGGTGGCGGTTCGAGCTGAACCCCAAGACGGACAAGATGAAATCTCCTGAGCCAGATAAGAAAAATCCCTACAGTCACCCTGGAGATGCGCTGGGTTACTTAGCAAGGTACTATATGCGCCAGACGGAGCGCACGGAGCGGTACCCCACGTTGCACATACCCAAGCAGTACGCTCCCGTAAACCAGTACCATCACCGCTGACGAGCTGGACGCATGGCCACACCCGCAGAAGATATCGTTGACCAGCTCATGGCGCTGGTGCCTGAGATGGTCCCTGTCACAGCGGAGGATTTGAGTCCCCTGCGGGACAAGTACCGCCCCCTGTTCGACACGTTCGTGAGTGATCGCTTTCAGGCGGAGCGGCGGTGGCTGCGTAACCTGCGGCAGTATCTGGGGCTGTACGACCCCGAGATCGAACGTACCTTGGCCAACGGACGGTCGAAGGCGTACCCGAGGATCACACGGGTCAAATGCCTGAGCGTGCTGGCGCGACTGATGAACCTGATGTTTCCCGGCAACGAGCGCAACTGGGCGCTGAACGCCGGGCCGGAGCCGGACGTGTCGGACGAGGACGCGGCGGCGGCGGTGCAGGAGTTTCTGACCAAGCAGCAAGAGGCGGGCGTGCAGGTTCCCCTGACCGAGGAGGACATGCGGCAGGCCATTGTGGAGATGGCTGAGAAGAAAGCCGCCCGGTTGTCCAGCATCATCGACGACTACCTGCAAGAGATGGGTGGCGACCAGACACAGGACTACATCACCGTCAACCGGCAGGTGGTGGCGAGCGGCATCCTGTACGGGACGGGAGTGTTGCTGGGACCGTTCGCGCGGGAGCAGACGCAGGCGCGGTGGCAGTTCCAGGGGCAGACCCCGCAGCGGGTCACGGAGACCAAGTACAAACCCCAGTTTGAGTTTCTGCCGGTGTGGGACTTCTTCCCCGACATGAACAGCAAGAACCTCACCAGCAATGACGGATACTTTGTGCGGCGGGTGATGTCCCGGCAACAGGTGCGCAAGCTGGGTGAGCGGGAGGGGTTCTTCCCGAACATCATCAAGGAGTACATGGAGCGCGACGGGGTGCGGGGGAACTACAAGCCCCGGCAGATTGACACCGAGCTGCGCAACCTGGGGGTGCAGTCCAACGTCAACGCGGAGCCGAAAGACACTGGGCGCTACGAAGTGGTGACCTGGTATGGCCCAGTGCTGGCCAAGCACCTGACGAAAGCGCGCGTGGACATGGGTGACGCAGACCCCGAGGACGAGGTTCCCGGTGAGGTCTGGATGGTGGGTAACCACATCATCGGCGCGATGACATCCCCGTGGCATGACCTGGGGGTGAAGGTTCGCACGGTACATACCTTCACGTTCGACGAGGACGATACCAGCCCCCTGGGCAACGGCCTGCCGGCAGTGATCCGTGACAGCCAGTTGTCGGTGTGTGCGTCGGCGCGGATGCTGCTGGACAACGCCAGTGTGGTGTGTGGACCCAACCTGGAGCTGAACACGGACCTGCTGCGGCCTGACCAAGACTTGACGGGGGTTCATGCGTACAAGGTCTGGTACCGGGAAGGGACAGGGGCGGACGCGCAACAGCAGGCAGTGCGCAACGTGGCCATCGACAGCCACATCACCGAGCTGTTGCAGGTCATTCGGCTGTTCATGGACTTCGCGGACACCGAGTCGTTCGTAGGTCCGGCCACGGGCGGCGATATGTCACGGGGGCCGAGTGAACCTCTGCGTACCGCTGCCGGGGCGTCCATGCTGCGGGGGGATGCGGCACTACCCTTCAAGGACATTGTGCGCAACTTTGACCAGTTTACGCAGTCTGTCATACAATCATTGGTGTGGTTTTCTCGGTTGCTGGGGCAGCATCCTGAAGCGCAGGGGGACTACAACGTGGTGGCGCGGGGGGCGACAAGCCTGATTGCCAAAGAGATTCGCGGAATGCAGGTGGACCAGTTGGCGTCTACGCTGACGCAAGGCGAGCTGGAGCATGTGGACTCCCGCAAACTGGTGCAGAAACGGTTTGAGGTGCGCGACCTGACAGACATGCTGTTGAGTGAAGCTACGGTAGCCAACAACCGGGCGCAGGCGCAGCAGGGAATGCAGGAGCAGAAAGCCCTGCAAGATGAGATGACGCGCGCCACCATACGCTCCGAGCTGGCCAATGCGTTCAAGAACATCGCACAAGGCCAGAAGAACGTGGCGGCTACCGAGAAATCGCGCATAGAGGCGGTTGAAGGTATACTGGGGCAAATGACATCGGCAGACATGGCCGCCAGTGCGGCGCAGGGTGCGGCTGAACAGCCCGACATGATGCAAGGAGTACCCCCACAATGAGGGTGGACAGACAAACCATCGCGGAACTTGGGCAGAAAGTGCGGGCCAACCGCGCAACACCTGAGATGACGCTGGTGCTCCAGTGGATCGGGGCGCTGGAAACCGATGCGGTCAGAGAGTTGATCGACTGCACCCCTGAAAGACATGCTTACCAGCAGGCGCGGGTGCATCTGCTGCAAGCGATGAAAACGCAGATATCCGAGCCGTCTTTCGCGGAACAACAAGCCAAATACCAGGTGAGCTGACATGGCAGATACCCAAGAAACCACCCCAGTAAACGAGTTTGACGATGCGTTCACCAAGTTCAGTGCGGATGAATTGCCTGTACTGACGCCTGCACCGGCTGATCCTCCGGCACCCGTACCTTCGGAACCCGAAGCTCCGGCGGAAGATGAGGAGGCGCTACCTCTCGCTGCGAAGGATGAGGGCATAGCGACGGGCGATGAGAAACCGGAAGAAAAACCTGCGGAAAAGCCCGACACGGCGCTGCTGTCCAAGCTGGAGGAGTTGCTGGACAAGACCCGCGCAGCCGAGCCAAAGGCTGTCGAACCACAGCCCGTTACACCCGCACCTCCGGTCAACCCCTACACCCCCGAGGAGCAGACATTCCTGGCGGAGTACGAGAAGGACTGGGGTGATGTCTCCAAGGCCGAGTCACTGAAGCGCCGTACCGAGTACAACGACCTGGTGCAGTACGTGTTCAACGAGGTGGCAGCGGTGCTGCGACCCATGACGCAAGACCTGCAAGTGGTCCTTCAAGAACGGCAAAAAGCGCAGGTGCTGGGTGCTGTGCCGGAGTACGGCACGTTGCAGGAATCCATCACCGCGTGGGTGGGGGCGCAGCCGGCCTACTTGCGAGACGCATATCAACGTGTTATACAGGGCGGGAACTCTGATGAGATTGCCGACCTGGTGGAGCGGTACAAGAAAGACACACCCGGAAGTGTTGTGGTAGACTCATCAAAGCAACAGGCAACTGAGCTGCCTCCGCCCGCCAAAAAAGCGGCCCAGGCGTTGGCCCCAGTCAGTTCCAAACGATCTTCTGTCGTAGCAGCAGAACCTGACAAGAACGACTTTGACGGTGCGTTCGCCAAGTTCGCCGCTATAACTTAACTGGAACTGAGGTTTAAGACATGGCAAATGTTACTGGATATGGCGATATCTCCCCCGCTGTAGCAGCGTACTCACAAGTACAGATGCTCAAACGCGGGATGCCCTACCTGCACGCTGAAAAGTTCGGTCAGACGTATGTGCTGCCGACCAACAGCACCAATACCGCGAAATGGCGCCGCTACTTCCTGACCGGTGCGACCGGCTCGGCGGGTACTGGCACAGGCAACTTCTTCACTCCGGTGTCTACCACACCGTTGACCGAGGGTGTGACTCCTGCGGGCCGCAAGCTGGCGAACCAGGACTACACGGTGACTCTGGCGCAGTATGGTGATTACGTCACCATCACTGACGTGATCCAGGACACGCACACTGACAACGTGCTGTCTCAGGCCACCGACATCCTCGGAGAGTCTGCGGCTATCACGCTGGAGACGCTGCGGTTCAATGTGTTGAAAGCGGGTACGAACGTCTTTCGTGCTGGCAATGTGGCGGGGCGTGTGAACATCATCACCGCGCCTGCCTTGGCGGACTTCCGCCGGGCGACTACGGGGTTGAACCGGCAGAACGCCAAGAAGATCAGTCAGGTGATCGCGTCTACACCGGACTACAACACCAAGTCGGTGGAAGCGTCGTACTTTGCGATTGCCCACCCTGACCTGGAAAGTGATCTGCGGGCTATCGCCGGGTTCAAGGTGGTCGCGGATTACGGCCCGCACACTTCGCCAATGGAAGGTGAGATCGGTTCTCTGGAGCAGATTCGGTTCCTGACCAGCACGATCTATGCACCTTACTTGGGGTTGGGCGCAGCGGTCAGTACCTCCGGTTTGCGAGCTACCGGCGGGTTCGTGGATGTGTACCCGATCCTGATCTTCGGTCGCGACGCCTTCGGGATCGTGCCGTTGAAGGGCAAGTCCGCAATGACCCCGATGGTTGTCAACCCGAAAGCGGCACCGGGCGATCCTCTGGCGCAGCGTGGTACGGTCGGCTACAAGTTCTGGACCGGCACCGTCATCCTGCAACAGGCGTACATGGCTGTACTTGAGGTCGGCGCTACCGCGTGATGACTCTGAGGGGCTGAACTTCAGCCCCTCTACCTTTTTGATGTGAGGGATTTGAAATGGCTCTGACGACTGATACACGCTCCCAGTCTGGTGGCATTGTCAATTACGCTGTTGGGAAGATCGTTACTGATTCTGCCACAGCGGCTGCCGCCACGATTGCCGTGGGTTTCGTGCCGCGTGTGGTGCGGTTCCGCAATGTTACCGACCGCATCAGCGATGAGTGGTATGAGGGGATGGCGGCTGCCAGCTCGATTCATACTGTCGCGGCGGGCACGGTTACCCTGGAGACCACCAACGGCATTACTGTGAATGCTGATGGCACCTTCACGCTCACTGCGGTGACGATGGTGGCTAGCAAGACGTTCGCTTGGGAAGCCATCGGCTGATTTCTGCGACCTCGGGGGCTGAAGGATGATGGGCATGGGCGACTCGTCTGTTTCTATAAAGCGTGCCGTCAATGGCTACGTGGTGTGCTTCAGCGACCCCGAGATCGTGGCGTCCAACAGAAAGAACGACAAGTATGAGTCGGCTGATGTTGAGATGGTGTTCAATGACGTGGATGCTGTGCTCAAATTCCTGAGCAAGAACCTTGAAAAACTGGTTCAGGAAGATGAGTACGACAGCGCGTTTGTCAAAGCATTGAAGGAGTAGGTATGGCTGAGTTGAGATCGAACCTGAAGATGCCGCTTGCGTCGGACGAAGATGGCCGCATCAAGATCGTGCTGGAGGAGAACGACAACATCCCTCCGACCGGCCTGTTTGTGGGTGACAACGGTGTGGGCTACATGCTGCAACCCGGCGTGGAACTCAGCGTACCGCCCGGCGTGGTGGAGATTCTGAACAACGCGGTCACGTCTGTGCCGGTTGTTGACCCGCAGACGCTGGAAGTGATTGATTACCGACCCAAGAAACTGTACCCGTACAGCCGTGTTTAATCCTCGTGACACTGCAAGAGCTGCTGGACGAGCTGAAGAAGGGAATACTTAGAGACAGTTCCAGCCTCATCTCTGGACCTGCTGACTCGCTGTGGTCCGACGAAGCTCTGGTACGTTACATCGACGAAGCGCAGATGCGCATGGCCACTATTGGCCTCGTACTGCGCGACGCCTCGACCCCTGCTGTCACTCAAGTCAAGCTCGCCACGGGCGTTGCCGGCTACACGCTGCACAAGTCCGTACTGGCAGTCATCTCCGCACGCTACGCGGATGACGCGCGTGACCTGATCCGCACCGGCCACTCGGCGCTGTCGTCCTACCAGCCCCCCAGCGGCTCCCTGACGTTTGACCCTGAGACATCCGAGCTACCTCCTGGGCGGCCTGTTGCGTGGGCCAGCGACGAGCAGTTGGACATCAAGTCCGGCGCGTCGGGCATCGTGCATCTGCGCATCTACCCTGAGCCGACGGTGGACTACACGGACACGGTGTACTTGCGCACCATTCGCAAGCCGCTTGCAGCCCTGACGCTGGATAATTTGTCTGCCTCGCCTGAAGTACCTGAACAGTACCATCTGGGGCTGCTGGACTGGGCGGCCTACCGCGCGCTGCGCAACATTGACAGCGATGTGGGCAACGTCTCGGGCGCCAATGCCTTCCGCGCACCGTTCGACGATATGGTGGATCAGGCCAGACGTGATACATTGCGCAAGTTGTTCGCGCCGACAGCCTGGGGCTTCGGTCGCGGCGGCTTTGTTTGGGACTCTTGGTAGGCGGTACGATGGCGGTTGGCGATGACCAAAGATATCGTGCTCTGAAGGTTAGTGTACCTATGACAAGGGCTAGTTCTGGGGCTATTCCTGGGTTAGTCACAGAGGGTAATATAGACCTTGCGCATCGACCGATAGTTAAAAATGCTGACGGTACGATTAGCACAGTTAGATCAGAAAGTTTTGGTATTGATAGCAAAGAGGTTCTTCTTCCTACTGTTAGCGATGATGGGCGTATACTTACTACAGACCAAGCAGTTAAACAGTATAGAGATACAGGTAAACACTTAGGGATATTTAATTCTCCTGAAACGGCTACAGCGTATGCACAGGATTTGCATCGCCAGCAAGAGAAAATGTATGCTTCTCCAGCAGAGGTAAGATTACAGCAGGGCAGTGGCATGGCTACAGACGACAAAAACCGCCGACCGAAGTTCGTTGATTTCGGGTTTGACTTAAACCAGACACCTGGTCAGGCAATACGTGTTGCGCAGGATCGAGCGGGCGGTGGAGCTGTAGGTGCTGGCGCTGGTACGCGTGAGTTTCTTCGACAAGGTTTTGTACGCCCGACGCAAGATGTCATCAACTCGGTGGCAGGTGGGGTTACGAATGTTGTTCGGCCTGTTAGTGATTTTACTCAAGGTCTGGTTACTGGTGGCCCCACACCTACTGCTGCCACCGTGCCTGTCCCAGCACCCAACTACCCCACCTTGCGGTCTGTCGTATCACCTGAGCAAACCGCTCCGGCACCCGCACTGACGCGCACACCTTCACGAGGGCAGCCGGCCCCAGCAGTACCTGCACCCATCGTAACTACTCCACGCCAAGCTGCACCGGTCTACTCGATGGACAGTGTACCTGCGGGTGGAGGGTACATGGAGTGGGGTGACAGGGGCGCGCGCGGCGGTGCAGGCAGCCTGAGCGTCACACCACAACGTGCGAGAGAACTGTCAGGGCAGAGCAACATCGTACCTGCTGGGACTATCCCCCAACTGGGGGTTGGTTCACAACCAGCCTATACTGATCCACAAGGTCTAGGCCGGCCCGACGCGCCTCGGCGCAGCACGCTGATAGGTGACCGCAGTCAGGGTTTCGACGCGGTTTTGAACAATCTAGTGGCGCAGGCCACGCGCGAGCCTGACTCCTACGGTGCCTTGTTTCAACGTAAAGGTGCATTGCACGCTCTCAATGACATCGCGGGTGTGGCGACGAGTGCTGGAACCAACGCGGCGCAGGACATTGCGAATGTTCGCAACGCGGTTGAGCAGCGGTTGAACACAGAGCTTACCGATCAGTCGCGTGAAGCAGACCGTGGTGTGACTACACGCGGGCAGGACAGACTGTTCCAGAGTGGGCTGCTGCAAAACACGATAGCTGCGCGGAATGCCGATCTGCAAGCAACTACGACGCGAGATGTTGCAGCAGATCGTAACGCTGTGTTGCGAGAAGAGCAGAAGTCTCGGTCTGCTGACAGTGCTGCGCAGCGCGCATCGCAAGAAAGAATTTATGCTGGTGCGGCGGAGCGTGAACTTGGATCAAACCCACTCAGGCAGCTCGATGCGCAGATCATCAAGCGTGTGAACGCCGATGGTACGCCGATGACCGAAGAAGGTCTGGCGAATGCACTGGCATTGCGTGACAGGATTCAAGCCCAGGCGAACCCTTACCAGTTCCTTCTACCCCAGGCGAAGTAACCGTGGCTGTTGCACCCCTGACCGAAGGTGAACGTCTAAGGCGACTCATCAACGCTCCGATTGTTATCGGGCCTATGCCTGGTGCGCAACCGGCGGCTGCGCCTGCCCCTCCGGGAGCTTTCGAGGAGTTCGGGCGGGCGTTCAAAGCTACCGCCGCAGGTCGCACAGCGAGTGGGTTTGGGCAAATTGCTGCCGATTTGCCGGGTGCTGACCAAGGTAATGCCTTGCAGCAGTATGGGAGGGATGTTCAGGCGCGGAACGAGTCTGGCATCCAGGGATTTCAGGATATTCTGGATCGTCCGGTCGCAGCTACTGCCTCGGCTACAGGCAATGCGGCGGGGTCTGTGGCGGGGATGGTGGGCGCCCGCGCTGTAGGGTCAGCGATTACAGCAGCAGGGGGGTACCTTGTACCAGCGAACCCGCTGATTGGCGGGGCTGTCGCAGGTCTGGGGCAGTTGATCTCATGGGGCGGGCCTATGGCCACCCTGTTTGCCCAGTCCTACGGAGGCATCCGCCAGCAGCAGATTCAAGACAACCCTGAAGCAGCCGGTGGTCTTGGAGCCAAATTGGCGGCGGGTACGGGTGGTGTCGCATCCGCAGCGGTGGAACGCTTGGGCGGTCCCGAGGCGCTGACCGATATCCTACTTCGCGGGGGCAAAGAGGCGCTGGCCAAAGAAGTTGGCAAGGAAGGTGCGAAACAGGCTGCCGCGACGACCTACGGCGGCGCACTGCGGAACCTTGTCACTGGCCCAGTAGCGCGCACCGCACTGCGCTCCAGCGTGACTGAGGCGGGCGAGGAACTGCTTCAAAACCCGATTGAACAGGCAGCAGCGTTTCAAAACCCGCTGGCACCTGAGTCTTTGCAAGAGACCGCGTTCGGCGCTGCGATGGGACTTCTGGGTGGCGCTGGCGTAGGTGGTGCGTTCGGCGCGTTGACACCGCGTGGCAAGCCTACGGTCGATCCCGGTACTGTAAGCGACGACGACCTGAAAAGTACGGTAGACACGTCGCTGTCTGGCCAGTCTACAGGGCCTTTGGCGTTGCCAGCACCTGGCGCTTTGCCTGACGGGTCCAAATTCGTTGTAGGGGCTGCCGGGCAGAACTACACCGAGACGCAGTTCAACCAGATCATGGCGCAGGATCGCGCCCTGCGGGATAGTGGCCGGTACGCTGAAGCGAACCAGTTGCGGGAGCAAGTGTTTGGGGTAGGGCAGCAGGATACTTCCGCGCCCTCTGCGGGCAATGTGATCGAAGGGGAAGTTCTGCCCTCAGAGGTAGCCGCACCGTTGGCCTTGCCAGCCCCGCCAGAAGCGCCCCTGATTGTTTCTCCGCGTGGCGTGGTGTCCCGGCCCGGAGAGGTGGAGCAGGCGCTTGCGCAGACTGACGATACTGCCGAACGTGCGAGGATTCTTGGTCTTGGACCGCAGGCGGTAGAACAGCCTTCCGCACCCCCGCAGGTAGATGTGCAGCAGGGCCAGCGCGCCGCGACAGAAGCTGTTAACTTGGCGCTCTCCCCTGGGTCGGCTCGTAGGAGGAGTTGGTCGGATGACCTTTTTGAAGGGTACGCGCTAACCATCCCAGCATTCAATGCGCTCCCGCTGGCGGTTGCCGGTCGGTCGGCACACGGTATGGCCAAGGGGCACCCAGCGCAGCTGCTTAAAGACCTGTTTGCTTTGTTCAAGGACGGCCTAGACCCGACACGCCGTGGCGGGCAACTGGACACCGCACCGCTGAATGCGCGCCCAGGGGAGGCGCGCGCAGGAACGACTCCAAGTGGTAGCGCATACAGGGATGGGATGTTTATTTTGGTGGCGCACGAGGGGGTTGGCGGCATAACGTCAATGTCCCAGGTGGAAGCGGTGCTGGTGAACGAGGATTGGGCCGAACTGGCGCCGCTCATTCAACGCGCGCTTCCGCAAGTGAAAGTCCTGCCGTATTCGCGGGTAGGGGAGCTTGCGGCCTCTGCTGACATTGCAGAGCGTGCGAGGATTCTTGGTCTTGGCCCGCAGGAGGTACCCCAGCCTCCCGCACCCCCGCCGCCTCCGTTCCAGCAAGCGATCAGCAGCCTGCCTACTGCCAACCTGAAAGGGTTGCCAACGAAAGTGCGAGACGCGCTGGCGAAAGCCGAGAACCCTGAGGCGTTGGAGGAGGCGGTCGCCCGTGAGATTTACACACGCACCAAAGCAGGCTCTACGGCGCAGTATGTGAACAACCCTGACGGCCCGTTGCAGTCTCTGTACCGCGCCGTGTCCGGCGCCAACATCCCGCCGATGGAGGAACTGGCGGCGCGATTTGAGCTGCCTGTCGAACAGGCCGCACCCGTCACACAGGAAGCCCCAGTACAAGCTGTGGCTGAACCAGCAGCCACCACGGAAGCGCCCGCACCGCAAACTGTGCCGGAACAGTCCGCAGCCGCAGTGCCTGAACAGGCGCCCCCGGCGGTCACACCCGCAACGGCTGCCTTGGCCCCGGCGCCAACCAAGCGGAGCAAGAAAGCCGCAGCGAAGAAAGCCCCTGCCCCGGAGCCTACCGCTGCGCCCGCTCCCGTACAGTCTGTCGAGCCTGATCTACCTGCCGGTCTGACCACTGTAGAGTCGAAGGAGCGAACGGATGCCACGGCCCGACTGAGAGAGTTGGAGTCCCGTGCAGACATTGCCACTTTGCGGCTGATGGAAGATGACGGGACCATGCCGGATACGCTTCGACGACGGCACGAGACCGAGATCGCCGCGTTCGAGCAAGCGCAGGAACTGTTCAACAAGAAATACTCCCCGCAACTCTCCCGTGGGGCGCAGAACTCGGGCGGGACGCACACCGTCGAGTCTGTCCTGAGTGCTATCAAGGAGCGTGTAGGCGCGGCGATCAGTAAGGCGCTGGGCAAGCGGTTCGTTGTCGTGCAGTCTGTGCAAGATATGCACAATGACATGCGCAGGCGCGGGTCATTCAACGCGGATGCTGTGCAGGACGGCGCGAAAGGGGTGTACGACCCCAGCACTGGTGTGAGCTATATCGTCGCCGAGAACATGGCCGCGAACGACTCCGCGTGGGGTGTGCTGCTGCACGAGATGGGCGTGCACTACGGCCTGCGCAAGATGCTGGGCGACAGCGGGTACGAGTCCATCTTCCGCGATGTCGGGCGCTTCCTGGCTGACGGAGACGCGGCGTTTGTGGCGGCTGCCCGGCGGGTGAACATCGAGGAATCGCTGGGGCTTGACCCGGACGCACCCGACTTCGCGCAGCAGATGGCCGAACGGGTGGCCCAGGACAGCCGGCTGGGCGAGGAAGTCTTGGGGTACTTCGCCGAGAACCCGAACAACCATAACCGCTCGTTGTGGCGTCGGACGGTTGTCGCGGTGCGGAAATTCCTGCGCAAGGCCGGGTTTGACCTTCAGCTCAGTACGAAAGATGTCATGGATATTGTCCATGCTTCGACATTGGGCGCTGTGAATGAGCAGACACCCAGCAGCCAGCAGCAGATGGAAAAGGATGCACAAGAGCTGCTGTTGGATTACGGCTACCGCGCGGTGCAGAACCCTGATGGCACCGTGGATATCGTGAACGGCAACGGGCGTGTCATCGCCGATGAGGACGTTCCCACACCCATTCAGCTTGCGGCTGCCCTGCTCAAATACCCCGGCATGTCAGAGCAACTGCTTTCGGACATCACGCAGACCGGACCCTTGTACTCCCGCAGCACGGCGCGCGGCCAGATGGGAGACGCGGCGGCTACCGACATGCAGGGTTTCGGGCAGGCAGCGAACGCCGCCCGTGCCATGAAGGCGCGTGTCATGTCCCTGCTGACTGGGGGCAAGGGCGGTACGATAAGCGCCAGGATGCTGGGTGCCGTGGCCAAGTGGGCGGATCGGAACACCCTGGCGGAATTGTTCGACAACCGTTTCGGTGGGGCGCTGAAGCGCAACGCGCAGACCTACGCCAACCAGGAGGTTATCGCTGCGCGGTTTGGGCAACTGTTCAGTAATACTTACAAGAAGCTGGAACGCCAGGAACGCACGGACCCTGCGGCGTACAAGGCGATCAGCAAGTTGATGCAGGCGACCGAGCTGCGCCTGGACCATCGCAAGACGTGGGCAGAGCACACGCACCTACAGGGTGAGAGTGCTGAAGATCAGGCGATGTTAAAGAGTAGGTTGGCTGAATTAAAGCAGGCATGGGGCAAGCTCAACCCGGAGCAGCGCGGGATTTACACCGATCTCGTCACCATGAACGAGACGACCTATTTTGCGGACATGGCGGTGACGCTCCAGAACATGGTGGCGAGCGAGCCGTTGGATGCGGCAACCAAGGCAGTGTTTGCAGGGGATGCCTCAGAGGCATTCCGGAATGACCCCGCAACGCACGAGAACGTGGCTGCTGCGCACAAATACTGGAAGGGTGTGCTGGACAAGTACACGACGGCACTGAACGCCTACACGACCGTTGAGCGTGCCAAGCTGCCCGTGCGGGAGCCTACGACACCCGAGGACAAAGCGGCCATAGCGGCAGCGATGAAGGGGGTGACCGACCCTGCCCAACGGAAGCGCATCAAGCGCATGTTGTTGGCTGGCCGTCAGGCGGGGCTGACACCCGAGCAGCGGGCGATGACCAAGCACCTCAACTCGCTGGACGCCCAGCTTGAGATGACGCAGCGCAGCTTGAAGTCTATCGCTGAATCGCCGTACTTCCACTTGGGGCGTTTCGGTAACTACTTTGTGGGTCTGACCGTGCGCAGAGACGCAGAGGGCAAGGCCGACCCTGCCGCAATGCAGCAGGTTGTTGAACGACTGACCAAAGATTTCCCCACTGTCAGCTTGCGGGCGGACTCAGGCAACCCCAAGATATTCACGCGCTTCGAGTCCTCTGAGAGTGCGCAGGCTTTCGTGAACGCCCTGGACAAGTTGAGTGCGGACGGGCTGCTGGACACCACAGAGGACAGTGCCGGGTATTTCAAAGGGTCCAAGTCGGAGGTTGTGCAGCGACCAGTAGGTCCGGCATGGCTGTCACGGGTGATCGAGAACATCCGTGAGGATGATTCTGACCCAGACGCCACCAACGCGATGGTGGAGAGTTTGCGGGCCATGTACCTTGAGTCGTTGCCGGAGCGATCCGTTGCGCGTGTGATGGCTCACCGCAAGGGCGTCCAAGGGTATAGCACTGACATGATCCGCAGTTATGCGCATCGGATGTACATTGCCGCAAGCCATATCGCCGGCCTCGCTACATCCCCTGCGCGGCAGGACACGTTCCGTGAGATGCAGGATGTGCTGTTCAAAGCGCAGGCTGATCCGAACATTGACGCAGATGGCGAGGAGAAGCTGCGCATCATCGTGGATGAACTCAAACAACGGGACTTGGACAACGCCGACCTGACACCGCAAAGTCCGGCCATGAGCGTACTCCGGGCACTGGGACACGCATACTTTCTCGGGCTGTCCCCGGCGTATTTGATGATGAACATCATGCAGGTCGGTACGCACGGTGTCCCCGAGCTGGCCAAAAGGTTCGGAGCAGCTAAATCTACCGCTGCGGTGGGAGCAGCTTTTCCCGACGCACTGAAGGTTGTGACCGCCGCCATCCGTGAAGGGTACAAGTCAGGCGGGACAACCGGCGCTGCGGAGATGGTCATTACGTCTGACGTGCTGGCTGCCGGCGGGTTGTCTCCCGAGCGGGTCAAGTATCTTGTCGAGATGATGGGTACAGGCAAGCTGGATATCGGGACTATTGCACGCAACATTGGGCGAGTTGCAGAGGGAGAAGTGTCCGGTGAGGGTGGTGCCAAGCTAAATACTGCGTTGAAGATAGCGACCAGTTTTACGTTGATGTCCGAGATTCTGGCGCGCACCACCATGGCGTTGGCAGCCTACGACCTGCACGGCAAGGACGGGGCGGTACAGTACGCTGCGCGCGTTATCGACAACTCCATGCTCAACTACAATGCCATCAACATTGGCCGCCAGACCGGCACGAAAGGCATCATCGGCGGGCTTACCCCCACGGCGTTGCAGTTCCACCAGTTCGCGTTTCAGACCCTGGGTAAACTGGTTACCGAGACATACCGCGCGTTTGCCAACAGCCCCGGTGTGGATGAAACGCAGCGAGCTGAAGCCAGGACGTTTTTGAAGGGGCACGTCACAGCGATGATGCTGCTTGCCGGCACGATGGGCTTGCCGTTCATGACGGTGGCTGCCCGGTTGTCGGACATGCTGTGCGAGATGTTCGGCGATACGCCCTGCGACACCAAGGCGTCACTGCGTAACTTCACCAGCGATGTCTTTGGGGCGGACATCGAGCCGATCATCTCACGAGGCATCTTGCGGTCGGTTGGTGGTGACCTGTCCAACCGGATCGGGGAGGCGGACTTGCTGCCTTTCAGCCGTTTCCTGGCTGACCGACGGACCTTGGATGAAAAACTGAAAACCCCGGTACTGTCGATCTCGGGCGCGTCAGGCGGTATGGTGTCCAACATCGTCAAGGGGGCGCAGAAGATTTCTGATGGGGACTTGCTGGGTGGAATGCAATCGATGCTGCCTGTAGCATTACAAGGTCCGCTCAAAGCCTACGGCCTGTCCAAGCAGGGGTTCACTGACAGCAACAGCGGGCTGACCTTGCCGATGACGCCGGGTGCAGGGGATATCCTGATGCGGACGCTGGGCATCCAGCCAGGCGTAGAGGCTGATTATGCTCAGGCCAAGCAAACACAGCGTCAAAGAACGAGTATACTGACCCGCGAGTTGGCGGTGATCCGCAAGAACATTGTCAAGGCCATCGAGCAGCAGGACCGTGATGAGTTGCTTACTTGGGGGCGGAAGGCCGCAGAGTTTCAACAGAGCAACCCTGGCGTGGACATCATGACCGGGGTTCGCAGCTCGCTGCAACAGCGCCAGCGTGCCACGGCGTTAAGCAGTGTCGGCATTCTGCCTGGGTCGAACATCCGCGATGTGGGTATTCAGAACACAACCCGCTTCTTCCAGCCGGGAGTCCAGTGATGCCGCGCGCACCAGCCGAAGTTTCATGGACTATCCGCCAGGGGCGTACCTTCAAGTATGTGGTGCGGCCCGAGATGCTGCCGCTGGTCTACAAGCCCATCACAGCGATCACCAAGGCGGCGCCGGTCAGCATCACGGCGACAGGGCACGGGCTGGTTACCGGGTGGGGCGCGGCGGTAACCAATGTCGTGGGGATGACCCAGATCAACGCAGTGGCCAATGCGCTGCGGGACTCGGACTTCAGGCCGGTAACGGTAGTGGACCCCAACACGATCACGATCAACGCCATCGACGCAGCAGGGTTTTCCTCCTATGTTGGTGGCGGGAGCTTGGTCTACTACACGCCTGTGCCACTTGCCGGTGCTACTGCACGGCTGAATTTGCGCGATGCGGTGGGTGGTGCGCTGCTGTACGAGATGTCCACTACCATCGGCAACATCGTCCTCAACGACTCTACACATACGATCACACTCACTATTCCAGCAGCCGCTACCGCAGCGTTTACATTCCTGTCGGCTGTCGGCGATCTGGAGGTGGTGTATACGGACGGTTTTGTGGACGAGCTGCTGCGGATCGAGGTGACTGTGGTGCAAGAAGTTACCACCACACCATGACATCTGATTTTGACGGAGACTGCTGATGGCCCTTTTGCTCCCCAACAACGGTGAAGGTGACGCCCTGGCGGCTATCGTCGGCAAGGCTGCCGCCGAGAACCTTGTGCTGCACTTGTACACCAGTAACACTACACCCGCCGAGACCGACACGACAGCGACCTACACCGAGGCGACTTTTACCGGGTATGCCGCCATCACGCTGACAGCATCGAGCTGGACGGTGACAGAGGGTGCGCCGAGCAATGCCGCCTACCCACAACAGACGTTCACGTCCTCCGCTGACCAAGCACCGCAAAGCGTGTATGGGTACTACCTTACTCGTGTTACGTCAGGGCGTATTGCTTGGGCTGAACGGTTTCCTTCGGGGCCGTATGTGATCGCCAACAATGGTGATAACGTCAAGGTCACGCCGAAATTTACGCTGGACTAAGGGGAGTGGCGAGTGAGCGATGAATACATGCCGGATATCTGGAAGTTGCTATTCGAGCAGACGCCGCTCGCCCTGCGCTGGGTGCTCGGGGTAATGAGCGCCGGGCTATTCACGCTGGCGACGTACATCTACCAGCGGAACCAGCGGAAAGTTCAGGAAATGGAAGAATACATCGACAGCAAAATCATGGAGGTCGAGAAAAAAATGGACTTTGTAAATGGTCTAGCGCAGAGGCGCGATGAGCACATCATGCAGCGCCTGGACATTATTGATGGTCGAATACTGACGGTGCTGAACACCTTGGCGAGTACGCGGAGATGACTCCTGAACTGTTGCTCAAAACCGCGATCATTCCCGCCCTGAGCCTGCTTGATCCCAAGCTCGACGCACCAGCGGCGCGGGCCATGCTCATTTGTATCGCTCTGCAAGAAAGCGGCCTGCGCGCCCGTCGGCAAATGCTTGAAGCGGGCAAGCCGTGGTGGGAGAGCCGGCCGGGTGCAGCAAATGGGCTATTCATGTTCGAGCGAGACGGCGGAGTGCGTGGCGTTATGCGCCATCCTGCGGCGAGTGCGATTGTGCTGCCGGTGATCGACGCCCTGCTGTACCCGCGAGACCCGTATGCAGTCCATGAGGCGCTGATCCACAACGACGTGCTGGCGTGTGTGCTGGCGCGCGCGCTGCTGTACTCTACGCCTGACGCTATGCCGAGGCCAAACGAGGCAGACAAAGGATGGGCTATCTACCTCAAAGCATGGAGGCCGGGTAAGGCTCACCCTGAAGCCTGGCCCGAGAATTATCGTATTGCGTGGGAGGCTGTATGAAAAACGAAAATATTACCGCATGGGTGACACGGTACGCGCTGACTACGGGGATACAGAAGGTCAGCGGAACCGTCTGCCACGAAACCAGCAGTACCATGCTGCGTTATTCCGATCCAGCCAATGGTTTCAAAGAGTTTGTACACGGCAATGACTGGCACCGCACGCCTAAGGCTGCACTTGCCCGCGCAGAGGAAATGCGCAAAGCAAAAATAGCGTCGCTCAAGAAAAGCCTTGCGAAGCTGGAATCTATGATGTTCAGTGTTGAGGAGTAGAGGGTGGACAACCTAGCAGAAGCATTACCGAAAGAGCAGCAACGAGTGCGGGAGTTGTTGGCGCTTTACGACACTATACCGACAGGTACTTTTGCTGCGACGCTGATGCGGCAAGCGCTGGCGCGTGAGGCGTGGAATGCTGCGCCGCGAGGGAAGGGTGGGTAAATCCTGGTGGCTCGATCTTGCGGAGATACTGGACGCACTGCGGGTGTTTCCTCGGCTGCTACTGTTCTCTGCATTTTGGTTCACCTGCTGGTATGCGTACTATGCAATCACTACGGTGGTCCAGATGGTAAAGAATGTTCCGGTGCTGGCCGACGCCTCTACGCCTGAGATGATCGCGCAGAATGCGGTTGCCGGTGTGCTGGGCCTGACCATTCCGATGATCGGGAATATGTTCGCAAAGATCGCGGATATGTACATGAGCACCGGAAGGAAGTGGGACAATTGAGCTTACAGCCTATCGGCTGTGAGTCTATCGAGGTCTCGGTCGCTGTACCGGCGTAGCGAATCAGCGGCCACCTATTTGCGGAGGATGGTATGGACAAACTCAAACCAATAGCACGCTATGCCCTACTCGCCGCAGCCACGGTGCTGGGCTGGCTTGTCATCGCCGCTAATGGCGCATCGTGGGGGCTGGCGCGGTTGCAGGCCGCCGCGCAGATACGGGCGGAGTTGATGAAGTGATGCCCTCAATCCCGCCAACACTGATCGCCATTGTGGTGGTGCTGGTAGTGGGTGCTGGCGCTGCGTGGAAGTTGACAGCGGATGCGAAGGACGACCACTATACAGCGATCATCGAGACGCAGCGGGCGCACGCGGAAGAAGCTCTGCGGCTTGCACAGAACAAGGCCATTGCCATCGAGCGCAAGCACAACGCCCTGGCCACCGAACTGGAGCTATCCTATGCCGAACGTAGCAAAGAGAAAGAAAAAA
>OFQX01000183.1_pt1 | contig 19671 bp, 33 predicted proteins | sample 1542951 | NCBI WGS metagenome assembly OFQX01 (sample SAMN07774215, study PRJEB24372) | wastewater metagenome | isolation source: WWTP Novara (Effluent) | place: Italy: Novara | collected 2015-12
TCCGATCTATTTTCTTATCTATATGTTCTGAAGTTTTTGCGCTAACTTATTCTGGCGTTAAAATAGTAAATCGCAAAATACTTCCTCTGGGAGATTCCATTACAGAAGGTGATGTTTCGGGTGATCCTTATTGGAGAAATGACTTGCAAAATCTATTAGGGATTGGTTCTTATGATTTTGTAGGAAATAGACGTTCTCCTACATCATCTTCATATTGGAATTATGATATGGAACATGCTGGAATAGGTGGGCAACAAACAGCCGCTATAGAAGCGAGATTACCGGAATTACTTACCACATATTTTACAGCAGGAACAGATTTTGAGCATTCATTTGTATTGCTACATGCTGGAACAAATGATTGTTTCCAGTATTCTTGTGATGTTTCTGCGACAGCATTGGATAACATAGAGGACATGATTGATTTAATAATGGCTCATAATAGCCAATTAAAGGTGATTGTTGCTTTAATTATACCTTCGGATAAAGCATCACCAGAAGAATATCAAAATACAAGGATACAAAACTTTGTTCCATTGTTAAGAACTAGACTCCAATCTATTCAATCAACATATCCAAATCGTATAATTATTGCAGATATGAACGCAGAATTTCTGAATACAGCTAATTGTTCTCCAGATATAGCTGCTTGTTTAGATGTTGACTTTGGTGTTCATCCAAATACTACAGGACAAGCAATTATGGCTGCACAATGGAAGCGTTGTATAGATAGCCCAAGCAATCAAGGTTGTAACGGTAATTAGGAGAATTATGAAAATATTCTATAGCTTATTAATACTGCTATTTATTTGTAATCCATCATATGCAAAACGTGTCGATGAAATGGATAGGCTCACAAGTCCTGATATAACAAGTGACTTGATTTATATACAGGATGTATCAGATACATCCGAAAATTCGCATGGCACTGGCAAGGGCATGAACATTAAAAATCTCCTTAAAGCTGCCAAAATTAATGTTGACGGTACTAATGTTGGTATCAATACGGTTACTCCAACGCAACAGCTTGAGGTTGTTGGTACAGTAAAGGCAACAGCTTTTATAGGGGATGGGTCAGGGCTTACTGGAGTGAGTGGATCAGGTTCTATCTCAGATGAAGTTTATGGGGCAGGATGGGATGGTGATACCACAAGCGGAGCAAGTAAAAACGCAATTTATGATAAAATAGAAACTATCGGTTCAACGTCTGGTGGATGGACGGATAGTGGTTCAGCGATATACACTACAACAAGTACTGATAATGTTGGGATAGGCACTTCTAATCCTCAATTTTTATTAGATGTCAATGGCCCTGTTAGAATGGGTGGGAACGGGAATCTTGCGTTTGCAAACAGTATTATATTAAATGCATCAGTAAGTAACATTTTGGGAATAACTGGTGGTAACGTTGGAATAGGATCTACAAATCCTCAAAAAACATTAGATGTGTCTGGAACAGGAAGGTTCTCGTCAACTTTATCAGCCTCCAGCATTACGGCAACAGGTTTAACATCTGGAGAATGCGTACAGACAACAACAGGTGGTTTATTAACAACAACAGGTTCAGCTTGCGGTTCGGGTGGAAGTATTACGATTGGAACAACTTCCCCAATGACCGGAGCAGGTTCAGGAACTTCTTTTACGCTTGGGGTAGACCAGTCGAAATTAACGTTATCAAGTATCGGAGGTGCGGTTACGGACGCCCAAGTACCAAACACGATAACAATAGATAATGCGACAACGGCTTCTGCATTGGCCACTAATCCAACGGCATGTGGTTCTGGTGACTTTGTGATAGACATCGCAGCAGATGGTACTTTGACTTGTGATACGCCTTCTGGAGGCGGTGGAGGGGTCGGAATAGGCACTATTAACCCCGGTACGGTTGGAGCGTTGACTAAGTATGTATCATCAACAGTAATCGACGATTCTCCCGTATTATTCGAAGGCGGTTCAAATATTGGGATTGGTACTACAGGGCCGACACAGAAACTTGAGGTTTCTGGAACTGTTAAGGCAACGACTTTTTCAGGATCTGGTTCTGGATTAACCGGAACAGCGGCATCATTAACAGCCGGCAACGTAACAACGAATGCAAATCTGACTGGTGGAGTAACATCCGTTGGCAATGCGGCAACAGTTGTCACAAACGCTAACTTAACAGGCGACGTTACATCATCAGGAAATGCGACAACGTTATCTTCAACTTATAAAGGATGGACAGACGGTGGGACGAATATCTATCCTACAGCTACAACGGATAACATTGGGATAGGTACGACAACACCATTCAGTGACACGAAATTAACAGTAAAGGGTAGTGCATCAACTGGAACGGACGATTTTATCGGTTTATTTATTGAAAACGGTAAAACACCAGATGTCGCATCTCTTGCAGGTGTAGCCCCGAAATCTATCATGGTTCAAGGAGATGCTGGAGCTTATTATTTAGGAAGAGATATTACAAATGATATTGAGTTTATAATGGGAACAAGCACTCTCGGAGCAGGTTTTGGTGGAACAAGCTCAAACCATCCTTTCCAGATCAGGACAAATAATACGATAAGAATGCAAGCTGGAACAGACGGAAACGTAGGAATAGGTACGATTAATCCTAATGCTCGTTTAACGGTAATGGGAACGGGAACAGGTGCAACTCCTATTCAGACATGGCGAAATTCTTCATCGACTCAACGCATGGTAGTTATGGACAATGGTACAGTTGGTATAGGGACTGCCGCTCCCGGTTCGGCTTTAGATGTAGCTGGAACGATCACTGCAACAGGTTTTAAGCTTACTTCAAGCCCTACTAATGGGTATGTTCTTACTTCCGATGCTAGTGGTTCAGGAACATGGCAAGCCGCTTCTGGTGCTTCTGGTTGGACAGACGGAGGGACGACGGTATACCCAACAACAACCACAGATAACGTTGGGATTGGAACGTTTACTCCAGTATCAGGTGCAATATTAACGATTAAGGGTACTATCGCTGGCGCAGACGCTGGACAGCCTTTTGCTATTACAAACGCAAATGTTGGGATTGGGACTACTACGGCAGGGTCATTATTGACAGTTGGTTCAACAGGTTCATTTCAGGTTGACACATCTGGTAATACAAGGGTCGGGATTGGAACGACAACGGCAGGAACGATCATCTGCGTTAAGTCAATTTCTTCCGGTACGGCTGTACTCGGATACTGTACTGGTTCATTAACCAACTCTATATGCGGGACGTGTAACTAATGAAAACAAATCTCAAGTTAACTTTTTTACTTGCAATAGCGTTTTGTATTATTTCAAGTTCGGCTAATGCTACTATCTATTATGTGCGCCAAAATGGCGGAACAAATACGCAATGTACTGGGACAACGGATGCGGATTATCCGGGTAGTGGAACAGGTGTTGCTTGTGCTCTTAACCATCCCTCATGGGTAAATACTTTAACAAGTTCAGCGGTAAATACGACGACTGCATTGGGTACAGCAGACACGTTAGTTATTGTTAATGGTTCTTATCGGATAGGTTGCCAAAACAATTCTACTTGTTCCGATTCTTCTGTAAACGTTGCAAGAAGTCAATGTAACGAGACGGCAAGTTATGACTGCTATCCAACTGCATTGCCAGATAACGTTACTGTTATTGGGTGTACTACTTCTGGATGTGGTTGCACTTATGGATGGGGAGGAGTTACTACTTGTTCGACAACAAGACCAGAATTATGGGGAGCTGGAAATGCAAAAAGCATCATAAATGTTACTAGTTCTTCAGGAGTAACGATTAAGGATATTGAAATCACAGATCATGCGAACTGCAATTTTTTCGGAGGTGCTTTTAGCGGAACATGGACTTGCCGTAGTGGTGGTTCATTAAATAATCCTAGTGGTTTAGCTGGACAATTAGGGATTGACGCTACAAGTGCAACAAATTTGACCTTAACAGGTGTGAATATTCATGGAGTTGGGTATGAAGCCATGAGAGTTACAAATGTTAACGGAATGACTATCACCGGAAGTAATTTTAATTATACAAACATCGGGATGAATAATGACAATACGGGTACGTGTACTACGTGTGGGCTATCAGGGGCAATTACAATAGACAAATCATCGGCGAATTGGAACGGTTGTATCGAAGATTGGCAGAACGATGGAACGATTATCGCAAATACGTGTTGTTCTCAGACACAGGGTTGTTCATCGGCAGATTCGATTGGTTTTGCTCAAACAGGTGGTGACTTTATTTTAAAAGATTCAGATTTTAGTCATAATACAGCCGATGGGCCAGACCTACTTTATTTGAATAGGGGAGCATATGCCGGAACTGGTAGTTTGACTGTTTATAGGTCTAGAGTGGAGGGGAATGCCGGAAATTCTCTTAAAGGGCCAAATGATATGTACGTTGAAGATTCTTTTTTAATATCCAACTGTGGTTTTTTCCAAGGTCAATCGTTTACCTATGACAACGCAACATTCGATCATTGTAGGACAAATACAGGTGGAATTGCCATTGAGTTTAAAAGCGGTGATACAAGCGTACCTACATTTTATAATAATACCATCACTAGCAATGGTGATATTGAGATATTGACAGGTGGTACTTGTACAACTGGTATAGACGTTGTTGCACAAGGGAACATTCTTTTAGGTGGAAGGCAGTGGAACGATGATAGTTCAAATCCAAATGCTAACGGAGGCCCCGGAGATGGATATGTAGACTTATTTTATAACTCAGAGGGGACATGTTTGGCTGATTTTGTTGAGGATTATAACGTTATTGCTGATAGTTCTAAATTTAAAGAAACCGACTGGTCAGGAGCGCATACTGTAACAGCAACATCATCAAATATATTTACTGGAACGATAAAAGAAGGGCCGTATTCATCACCCGGATATTATACAGGAAACAATTACTATTCAGAAATGTCTCTAAAATCTGGTTCTAGTGCTTTAGGCATATCGAATGAACTAGGTAACGATAACCTCGACTTTAATTATTTTAATCGAGGAGCTACTTGGGATGCTGGTGCAGTTGAATACGGCTCCACCCCATCCGGCGGTTCAACCACCCCAACAACATCAATGGGCGGAGTAAAAATACGATTAGGCGGAGGTAAAATAAGCCAATGAGAATACTAGCGATATTACTAATTTTGTTCTGTACTAATGTTGAGGCTGGTACGATATACCTCCGGTCTGATGGGGGGTCGTCCACGGAGTGCGATGGTTCAGTTAACGTCGCCAAGAATGCCACAAAGAAGTGCGCTTTAAATTCGTATTATAAAAATGTAAATTATTCAGAAACCAGTACCGATATGATTGTTGTTGGTCAAGGTTCGTTCAATATCAATATTCAACCACCAGACATTTGGGTTCCGGTAGCCACGTTTATAGCGTCTCCGTTACAGTATATCAATGCTGTTAAGGCTGGCCGGAAGGTGTTTTTTAGCGACTTGGCAGGTATCGCTTGGGAATTGCAACTTAGGAAATATTAATGGAGCATTTATCAGTATGGATAGCTATATTCATGGGTGTTTTGGTTCCACTTGGGGGATTTATACTAAACTCTTTAATAACCAAACGTAACGATGAACTTAAAGAAATGTTTTTTAAGCGTTTCGACGAGGAGAAAATGAATGTATCGAATAATTACGTTAGGAAAGATTTGTACGACCAAGCTATGAAATTCCAAGTAGAGCATAGTGACGAAAAGTTTAAGGGGATGATGCAGATAATGACATCGCAATTTAATAATGTGGAAGAGAAAATTGACGAGTTGAAAAATTTAATCAATAATAAGCTAAATGAAAAAACCAACCATTGAAGAACAGATAGAAGATGCTGAAAAGAAACGAAAGATGTATCTGGAGTTAGCATATCAAGAGGATATGCGACACGAGAGGTTACTAAAAAAGAAGTACCCTATTAAAAACGGAACATCAACATTGGTTTCTTTTCATGGATGATATACAAGAACTATTTGAATCTATTGATAATAATATGAAAAAGCATGAAGAGCATCTTGACAAACTCGATAACCAATATGTTGAAGGTATGCAGGCGTATGATGCTATGAAGTTTGATTATGAGATGTTGAAGGCTTTGATTAAAGCTAGGAAGATATGAGTGAGTACACGTTACAGGCGATTGCTAGTTTGAAGGTTTGTTGGGTTGGTGTTGGGTCGTTGTTGTATGGGATTGGGGGAACAGAAATTAATGGTAAGGGAAGAAAATGGATTCGTCGTTTCATACTACCGTTATGGATGGGGTTAGGAATATGGACGTTTGGGGTTTGGACAGGGTCATTTACACTTATACAATTATTATATGTGCCACTATTATCTGCCTCATTGCATTGTGGGTACGGCGGGACAAATGATGTTTTGGTCAAGATCCGTAAGCGGTTTATTTACGGATTATGTCTAGGTATCAGCGCATTGCCATTATTATTCAGCGATAGGTTCATCAAATATGCAGTTGATATTATCAAGAACCTCCCAAATATTCTCAATGATGGTTTCGATCATGGGGATTTTCTTATGGGGATTAATGCGTATCATTTTACTATTAACAGTGGGATGTTGGTTCTTTTTGCTTTTCATATTGCTTTGTGTGTTACATCCTCGGTGTTGCTGGGGGTATTTAACCCAACGAAAAATGCTCGAAGTGAAGAAAGTTTGATTTGTGTTCTATCAACAGTGTCGGTGTTGTTCTTACAATAGGAGGATTAATGGAAAGTAAACCGTGGTATCAATCATTAACAGTTTGGGCAGGTAAAGCTATTATCTTACTTCAGGCTATACCATTAGTGATCGCATGGGCAGACGCAAGTTTTGGATTAAGCCTACAGTCTAACCCGATTGTGATTAATGTTCTTAGTACAGTTGCGGCGATTATAGCAATATATGGAAGATTCACAGCCAAGACGGTTATCAAATGAAATGGCTTGAAACATTAGGTGCAATTCTTCAGGCTATTTTATTTATATTAACTAGCGTCTATAAAGTTGACGCTGAAAAGAGAGATGATGCTAAGAAGCTATCAGAAGAAGCAGATACCGCTATCCGTGAGCGTCGCTTTGATGATGTTATTATTATCTGGTCAAGGATGCGGAACATCTAAGGTTTTAGGGAAAACGTATGTGGACGATAATGGATATTATTGTCTGCAGCCAGATACGTTAAAGTCTATTAACGTGGCAATAAAAAATGCTCCTAAAAAGAAAGTAATCGTCAGCCCGCTATAAACTTTTTTAATTTAAACTCATATTTAAACTTATTATTTTTAAGCATCTCAATAGACTCATGGGCATGACAGTATCTACTGCGGTGGTATTGGTGTAACAGCGTTCTACATTTCGGATGTTTACATCGTCTCGGTTTTAGAGATACGATTTTCCTTCCTAGCATATCTCCAATTTCGCATACTTCGGCGTGGTTTTTCATTGGTTGTTCCTTATTTCTTCCAGTAGTTCCGAGTTGTATCGGGTGCAGTAGGCGGTTGCGCTATTAGCGGCGAATGATGATTTTCCAGCGTCCTTTAACTCATCATCGCACTTCTCCTTCCACTTTGTTGCGTCGGATTTTTTGCAATCCTTCCAATGGTTCTTTTCGCCAAATGAAATTTGATCGCATTCAGATGGATTAAGTTCAAGTGGTTTCCCATTCTTATCACAGTCGTATATGATATCTTTATTTTTTTCGTAGCATAAAAATTCAACTTGACCATTCCAACCCAACGTTTCTAAAAATATAAATGGTTTAGCGTCCTTAAAAGGCTCAAAAGTATCCATGCATTCTGTACTACAATTCTGATATATCTTCTTGCCATCTTCGAAGTAACAAAGGCAAGAGCATTTAAGGTTAGGACTGGCACACATACATGGGTATTCTTGGTTGCATGTTCCTGACTGGGTGATTTCAAGAAGATCAGGTTGTTCCGTTTTTGATACAGCCTTTTTCCTTTGTTGATAATTACCTTTTGAGTCTTTGTGATTAAGACAGTTTATTTTTAGATTTCGATCATCAATGCGACAAGTATACTCGCTGGATGACGGGATAAAACCAATGGCATTGCTCATTGTGAGCGAGTATTGTTCCTCAGCCCCCGCCACCGGAGCGATTAAGAGGGTTAGGAATAAGAGGGTTTTCATTTGTAACCCCTTCCAACCAAAATCCCAAGCAAGTAACAAATTAAGCCATAGGTTGCTATTATCATTTCCCCTCCTCCAAGTATTTGTCCAAGCAGCGTTCAATCTTCTCTAAAAGTGGAGCATTAATAAAAAGAATTGCGGAAAAAAATGTTAACATCATTAAAATTGCTATTGCTTCCATCACTTTCCCTTCTCCTTCTCTTTGAGCCACAGGTGGGAGGTGGATTTTAGGTGTTCGGCAATTTCTAAATATCTTTCTTTCCGACGACAGATGCCCCAAGCTCGTTGCTTAAGCATAGGATCAGAATTTATTCCTTCCATGAAATAAATTTCTATTGCCATAGCCACAACATCAATCTCCCTCTCAGGGTTAAGCTCTTTAACCTTTGCATTAAATGCCAAATTCTGCTCCCGCAGGACTTCGTTTTCTTTGGTGAGGTCTGCGGTGGGCAGTAAACGAACACCGTTATCATCCTTGATATACATTTGATGGGAATCGGGTGCTTTGAATTTGGAGCAAATGGCTCTTATGAAATTTATTAATTGTGTCTTTGGCTCCATCCCTCCTGTCCATTGTTTGTAAAATTTAATTAGTTGATCTTCCTCCAACTCCTGACGGTGGGAATATCCCAATTCAATAACCTGTCTAGCGTGATAAAAACAGGTAGAACATGGTGTATGTCTTTCATCATTGGTACAGCAATCCCTTCCTAACAATTTTGCTAATTCTTCAATTCTTTCATCCATCGCTGTCCTCTTTCTTAATCTCTCGTTCCGTATAAACAATCGGTGAACCTTTAAATTGAATCCCATAGCGGTGCTGACCAAAATAATCATCTAACCAATCGGCTTCTTCCATCAAGCCGCTTATAGGGTGTCTGGTTAATTTTGTGAAATTGCTCATGTTCCCTCCTCAATCAAAACCCCAGAGCCGGAGCAGACGTTACATGGTTCAGTACCAGAGCACTCCCTGTCCTGAGCGTCATAACCTGCGCCATATCCGCCGGATATTGTCCATGTTACTAATCCATTTTTACATCGGACATTAGGACACGGCTTAATCACCACAAGTTTCTTCTCAACCGCAGTCTTTACAATCGTGAGTAGGTCGATGGCGGAGAGTTGGTCGATGGCGTTCTCAACTGACTTGTATGTAAATGCCTTATCTGGGATTTTAGTCCAGTCGATTTCTACCAATCCCGTGTCTCCGAGTGTTTTCATGGCATACACCCTCTCATTAAATAAGCAGACCAGAAACAAATTAGCCCAAGACCTACTATTACCGGAGCGAAAGAAGGCATCGGTAGAATTCCTCCACTTGATTCTCTGGTACATGCCCAAATAACTAAAACGATTGAGATCAATATGAATATTTGCGTTACTGAAATTGTTATATTCATGTTTCCTTTCCGCCCCGTGGCGCAGTCGTTGGGAGTTTGGCTATATCTTGGACTATTTTCTCACACTCTTGACAATCACTACCGTCCCATTTTTGAGGTACTGGATGAGAGCAATGGCTTGTGACAGCATTTCTTATGTCCTCCAAGCTCACGCCGTTATTGGCGATGGGTCGAGCGTTCCACTCTTCGACTGAACACCACACACGACTAATAAAACAATTTAAATTTGAACAAATAACGCATACCTTTTTGTCAGATTGTCGGATAGTAGTATTAGGCCTATGACCACAACGAAGACACGCTTTAACTTCCACTTTCGAGTCGGGCATTTTATTCGTCATTTGTATCTCCATATCTGTTTGGTATCACAAGAGTCAGAGCAAGAGCAATACAAGCCGTTGCTATAAGAGGGTGTTTTATTAGAGCGAAATAAAAAGTAAGAAAGAGAAGAATTAAAGCGAATATTGCTTGTAATAATCTTATGTTTTCACCGCTCATCTTTCCCTTCCCTTCGGTGTTTCTCGGCTACGACTCATTTGGTTGGTTAATTAATATCCGAATTATTCGGCAATCCGGGCAAGACGTCTGTATTTCGTCTTTATCCAACGCAATATCTCGAACGGTTCCAAATCTGCAATCAACGAGAACCCAAGCGTAAAATCTTCCAGCCCTCCCGCCCGTGTTAGAGTTGGTCATGTTGTTATCCTTTCAACTTCCTTAAACTGATCTCCATAATGACCTTTTAAAGCCAGTTCTTTAATACGTTCTAAATAATGGATGGCCTTATCAATGTCTATTACGCCGTCTTTAGTTTTCCAACGAAGCAAGTATTTAGCCACCGCTCCTTCAAAATAATCAAGACGATTGCGTTCAATTAACTCCCACGGCTGTATCGCCATGTCGGTATAGTGTGTGCCGTCTATCTGTTTAGCAGTTGTAGGCTCGCTCATATCAAATCCCTTTTTTCAGGGTTAATTTGTCCAACGTTTGCAAGCTCTAGGGCCAGCTTCTCCGTTATGCTTAATTCCTTCATCTTCCCTCCACTCTATGAGACTAATTGAGTAATTTAATAATTTAAAAAACGATCACCTTGTGAATTGCAACCCTTGAGATGGTCTCTCATCGGTTCTAGCAAAACATATCCGCAAGGAAATACGATTGCGATTAGGTCATCATTCTTTCTGTTGTTCTCTACGCCACGCACCCTAAAGACATTTTTTCCTTTTGGTTTGTTGGCTAACTTTATCTCAACGGAAAGAACGTAATCATCCTTAACCGCAAACAAGTCTGCGCCATTAGTGTTGACGTTTCTTGGTTTAGTTGTCTTAAATCCGAATAATTTAAGCGCATTAGAGACCGCCAAGAATTCTTTAGTCATCACTACTGCTTTCATTATGATTCCTTTCATTTGTCTCTATGAGACGGTTGGATTAAACTCATCTATCCCATAACCTTCTTCGTTTTCCCACTCTTCCCATTTACGGGTTTCATGGTTAAACACTTCTAATCCGGCGGCGTTTGCATAATCACCTTTGACATTGTTCTTGTATTGGAAAATGTCATAGTCAGCCAAGACTTCCAGAATCTTCTTTGCCTCACTAAGACCATTAACCGAAACATGAAATGGCTTCATTGGAACCTGCGGTATATGCCAAACTCTGAACATTTTATTCATTTTGTTTTCTCCCTATAATCACAAAGGGGGTGATACTGTTCCAATTCCACGTCTAACCACTGATCACAATGCAGATAGAGTCCGCAATTCCCACAGGCTACAAATTCCCCATAAAACCATTCCCACGGCTTAAACCCTTTGGGAAGTCTATCCTTGCATGATTCACATGGGCAATACTGTGGATAATCACATAGCGGACAGTTCATTTCAATTCCTTCCTTCATCGGGGTGGGTTAAATTCAGCTTCTTCAATTTCCTTATAAATCCTGTCTTCAAAATCCTTCTTACAACACTCTCGGTATATTGCTTCCCATTGTTCGTCAGTCATCATCTCCCCCTTGCTTGGTTTTGGGTTGGGCGGTGTTAGGTAAATAGGTATTCTTGCGATAAGCGGCGTTGTGCGATTTCACAGTATTTCTGATTAATTTCTATTCCGATAAATCGGCGACCTAATTTCTTGCTAGACACGGCCGTGGTTCCGCTACCAGAGAACGGATCAAGAATAATGGAATTGTTTTTTGAGAAGTTAAGCAGGATTGAATCAGCTAGTGCATCAGGCATGGTAGCCTTATGAGAATTTGATGCCACATTTGCAGTCTGTTTATTGAATCTAAAAATATTTGGTACGGTTCCACGCTGGAAACAACTATTTTTAAATTGTCTTTGTCTTGGATTATCCGTTGTTAAGACAATAATAAACTCATATTGACTATTTAAAACTCCTGAAGAAATAGCAGGTTCAGCGTTCAATTTATCCCAAATAATAATCTCTTTTATGTTCTCTCGAAAATCTCCAAACAACTGAAGTACGGCTAATTTATTGCCCGTAAGCATTTGAATATTATAAAAAACAAGATTAGAAATTCTCATCATTTCTACTATGCAGATCTTTTGCCAAGAGTAGTATTCTTCTACTGGCAAGCAATCGTCCATATGGCTATATTTATTTTTATGCACTTCACATCTTGGCCCATATTTATTGCCATGTAGCCTTAGATTAAAGTTATAGGGAGGGCTTGTTAAAATCAAATCCACCGCCTTATCCGGAATCCCCTTCATAACCTCAAGGCAATCCCCTTGAATAATCTTATTTATAAAATCATCTGGATACTTCATCTTCCCATCCTCTTAATCATTGTTGGTTTTGGGTTGGGCGGTGTTACGTACCTGTTCAATCTCGTAATTATGGGCATCACAGATTTTCTGGGCTTGTTCTTTTGTCAGTGATGAAGCGCAGCCAATCACAATTCTATTGTCGGCGTTTAAATAAAAACTATCTGGCTCACTCCAACAAGTAACAATTCCGTTGTGCCCATCGTCCAGAACATCCGCAACATACCATTCATACTTTTTCATCTTCCCATCCTCTTAATTTTGGTCAGTCTTTACAATGCAATTCCCAAGCCGATTGGATAAGCTTCTTATGATCATTCCACCAATCCAAAGCATCACTGTGCATGGCTTCAATTTCAGCGTCTTTAAAATTAAACCATTTCTCAGCTTCGTGCGTTTGACAACCAATTAAAATTTGCTTTTTTGATATTAAAATATCCCATTTGAATCCTTGCATCATTAAAGGTGCTTTATTGAGCTTTTCGCCATTAAGGTATGTCCCTTGCAGGTCTACCCCTTGCAGGTCTACCCCTCGCAGGTGTGCCCCTCGCAGGTATGCCCCTTTCAGGTCTGCCCCTTGCAAGTCTGCCCCTTGCAGGTATGCCCCTTGCAGGTCTGCCCCTTGCAGGTCTGCCTGTTTAATAACAGCCAATTCAACCGCTAATTTCAATGAGACGGATTCACACTCAAACAATATTGACCTTGTACCCCATGATTTGATTCCTATTTTCATGTTGTCCTCTTAATTTTGGGCCGGGGCAGGGATTTGCACCCTGCAATTATTGTGGAGGCGTCCAATATTATCCATCATCCTATACGGTCGTCGCCCTATAAACTTTGAATGATTAAGATGGTTTTAGCGTCTACCTTTTCCGCCACCCGACCCGTCATATTGGGGAACGTCCGGCAGTTGGTCTGCAATAAAGATTACTTAGGCTCAACAGCGCAAATCAACTGTACTCTTGCTAGCCATGTTTCATCGAAGCGTTTTACGTAACGCCTCCTCATTATCTGGCCACCACGCCACGGACGCTCCACTAACTACAACTCAATCTATTCGACTCCGACCTTTTACCATACCCAATTTTTTTATAATTCAATTTATATTTCTTGGCGATCTGAAGTGCTGTTTCGTTCCTAATATGTAGATTTTCAGCATTCATCCGAATTGACAATTTATCGTTCCAGTACATTATGATATTTACAAATTTCTTACGTCTTTCCGAAGCGTTAATGTATCGTTCTAATGCTTGTTTTCTTGTCATGTACCCTCCGTTAAATACTGGGGGGATTTCTCCCCCACAGTACACCGCCTGTACCCAATTCCCTAAACGATTACTGCTAAGTTACCGTTAATGGGCACTATCGCCCTTGCGACAGCGGTTAAATAAAATCAACCGACTCTTCATCCCATGATAAACAACTCTGACCTTTTGTTGATTGTATCAATACGTCTGGTGTCCATTTACTTTCCATTTTTATAGTCCTCCGTATCTTTATCCTGTTGGCACAAATCACATAAAACATTGTGCCTTCCAATATAATAATCATATTCCTCACCGCATACGTCACAGTTACGATCAAACGGTCGTTCATCGTTAGGCGGATTACCGTTGACATGGTTTCCGTCGTTACTGTTGATGATGGTTTCTCGGTTTCTATAGTAATTATCCATGTATAACTCCTAATACTCCTAGCCATACCATTAAGGCGCAGGATACTAAAAATCCAATGACTATAACAGCGCCCTTAAAATGATCTAATTCTTCTGCTTGTAATTGTTCTTCTTCTTCGTAGTCTTTAATCATAGTGTCCTATCTGACCCGTCCCCCCCAGAGGGGCAAGGGGGCATGGGTCACCAACCAACGGGTCAGGTTAATTTAAGTTTAATGTGCTTACGTCTAATGACATACGACGTACCATTTCTTCTTGTCGTATCTCGATTTGACGTAATTCATTAATGTCTTTTAGGAAATGGAACACTTCTTCTGGAGATGCTATTAACTTTACTTCGTGGAATTTTTTACTCATACTCGCCCCCTTGTGGTTATTGGTTGTTTTTTAACTTAACGGTTTTGTTTCGTTTGTCCTTACAAAATCCACCATGAATCTTATAAAGACTTCTCTCATCTTTAAACCTCGTTCCATGCATACAATTTGGAACTCCCTTTTAAGATTTTTTTCTGTGAAGAACTGCATTGATACTTTATTTTTTCTGTATTTCAAATTTGCTTTATCCATAGTTATTATGTTATCACGTTATCTACTGGTTGTCAACAATTAAATTCGATATTTTTTAATCTTTTCTCTTCAAGTTCCATCCATCCTGTTAAATCAAAAATTTTATCGTACAACTGCTTAGAACTCTCGACGAGAATGTAATCAACATTGGCACATGATTTGTATTTCTTTTGGTATGCTATCTGGCTCTGTAATTGTCTACCTTTGCCATCTTCTCTCTTACATTCTGCCATTAAAATATGTAATGTGTCCTCTAGGACGTATCTGATTTCGATGTCTGGTGATCCTGATATGTGTTGATAGTCCTGTGCGTCTAACCTGCGGTATTCCAGTATTATTCCCTTTGCCTCCAGCGACGCACACAACTGGAGGCATGGTTTTAATACTTTTTCTTTTTCGTGTTGGGTTTTAACCATTAATTACGATTCCCAAGCAATTTCATCTGGTGATGTAGGTTGACCGACTGGAGCCTTGTACTGCTCGATAACCTTTTTAAAGTTATAACTAGCAATGTTCGCATAATCGCCATTATGTTTGATTGTCGCAAAACACTGACGACCAATCCACCTATCGGTGTCAAGTTCGAATGAACCCTTATATTCTTCTCCAATAGCCTTTAGGAATAACTTTGTTGCAAAGAAACCTTTAAAGGTATCATCAATGTTAAGGCGTTGTAAAATCGTTCTGCCTTGTTCATCACCGCCACATACTTCCATCTTGACTGCTACTACGTCATCAGGAAGACCTTTTGAGAATGGGTTATCCTGTGATGTAAATACTTCGACGACCTGAAAAAGATGTTCTTTCTCGCTTGGTTTATCGAACGTTTTAACGTCCGGTTCTTTGTCTTCAATGTTATAACTACGCTTTACCATTTCTGTCTCCTTTGGTTGGTTCCATAATTTCTCGGCTAAGTCCCAGTCGATCATTTCTTGACCATGCTCAATTCCATTACTTTCTTTTCACAATATGCAATCAAAGACTGTATCTGCTCACCACTCATTTCCAAAAACGATTCAACATTACATTTTTTGAACCACTTATCAATAGTGTCTGGTTCAATTTTTAGCCCAACAATCAAATTATTGATACGCCCTATTTGTTCCGGCGTTGCCAATGCTAACGGAACAGCCTCACGCTCAATAATATCCTTGCCGTATAATTCGCTGAATTTATCGTATGTTGCAGGAAACGAATCGCCTTCTTTAATATTGCTTATCCGGCTTCCACGAACCAACATGGCTCGGCCACCCTTTAAAATCTCAAGCCACAGATCATAAATATAATTGAGCTTCTCAAAACCATCGAAGGTCGTTCCCACCAACTCACGTTCTTTACTGCCCGGGATCTTTTTCCACTCCTGTTTTGAGTGACATATCAATATCACGGACATATCTATTTTTTCTAATGCCCGTATTAGTTGACGTGTCGGCTTATTAGCTTCTTTCTTGTCTCTGCCGTATTCGCTCCCGCCTTTTTCTTCGGCTTCAGCGGCTTCCAATAAATACAGCCAAGTAAAAGAATCAATGATAAGCGTTTTATATGGATGCTTTGTCTGGGTTAATTCTTTGACTTGGTTAATAACAATATCAAAGTCTTGGCTTCCTTCATCCTTGCCCATATAAACACCGCCTGACTTTTTTAAAGCCTCGGTATATTGTTCTCTTACGCCACCTCCCTCAACGTCGATAAAATAAGGTTTAGGAAATTGGAGCGAAAAAAGAGTTTTCCCGACTTTTGCTTCACCGCTAATCATAAACTTTGGTTTGCTTGGTTTTACTTCTTCTGGATTTTTTGCTAATAGTGCCATACTCACTCCTTTATTACGGACTTATCGCCGTCCAACGCCTTTGGTTTAGAGAGGTTCAAAGGTTTCCTCATCACGTTAATAATTCTTTCTTGCCGTATGCGGTATAGGATAGCCACTAATTGCTTCCTATCGAATGATCGTAATTGAGTTTTAGTACCTTTCCACATCGGAGCGATAAGGTCTACCAGTTCTTCTTTTCGGCGGGGAATATGGAACGGACTGTTATATCTATATTTCATAATAAAACCACCATTGGATTCCAAGTTATAGAAAAAATACTTCCGCCCAATTCCAAGCATTTAATAATCCGGCTCATGTCCAACACATCAAATTCATGATGTTGCATATATTCAATTATATTAATGGCAAGCCTCCCTCGGTCGGCTCTGTTGTGGTCGCCTGTCTTGTTCGGTTTATTCTTGCCATTGGATATGTTCCGTCGGTTGGGAAACGTTTGTTTTATATTTTAAATAACGCCAAATTCGTTGCCCAGTTGCCCTATGTTGTGAGTTTTTTTCTGTTACTCTTGCATATTTCTGGTAAACGGCCTTATTAAATTTAATGGTTGACATCGGGGCATTACCATTTTCTTGACACCAAGTCGTATATTTATCATAAAATTCTTGTTTAAATATAAACTCCCCGGTATTTGCGGCGGTTTCTATTGTCTCTCTAAAGAAAACATCTATCGGATTGCTCTCGTCCCTCAAATCCTGCCTAGCTTCCTTCATAAACGGCAATATCTCAAAATGCTTTCTTTCGTTAAGCCTTTGCAGTCCTTCAACCGCCCAATTAAATATGCCGGACAGTTCTTCTGTTAGTTGTTCTTTTAAGTCTTTGTTTTGTTGGTACTCATCAAAAACTCTATCGCATGGGATAATTATTAAACGATTAAAGAATGCTTCGCTGTGATCGGACACTCTAGGCCATCCATTACTTGCATAAGCCTGTTTTGCGTAGGGCTTGTAGGTAAAAGTGGGGATATATTTTGGACTACAACTAACAGGCTCACCGCCTACGACTTTCTTGAAATTGTCCTCATATTCCTTTGCGTTTTGAGAGGTGTCCGTATCGAAATTGACGAGCCGATTGAGCATATTTCCTGTATACTGATCATTCATAATGTTATTAACAGAAACATCAGAACAATTTGCTTCTCCGACAAGATGACGGAGCGTCCATAGTATTGTTGACTTACCGCAATTAGATTCCCCAATCAATAACAATGCTTTTCTCTGCTTTGTTTCTCTGGTTAAACAGTAGCCGAAAAATTCTTGTAATATGCTTATCTTATCTTTGTCGCCTTCAAATATTTCGTCCAATGTTTTAAGCCATAAATCACATTTTGCCGAATGATGGTAGGGATAAGGCATCCGAAAAGTTGAATAATTATTTTTATTATGATCGTGCATTGTCATTGTAATCGGATCAAACTCGCCTAAGTCAAAATTAAGGAACCCGCTTTTGTTAAAACATTCCATCTTCTTAAATACCAAATAAACTAAATTTTTCGTTATCTGTTCACGTTTTCCAACGGTATATCTTGAAACATTGACTGTATTGTTTTCGCCATTAAATGTGTTTAAAATTATGCTCATTAGTTCAATTTCATCAAATATCTTCCAATATCCGTCATAATAACAGTAATACTTATCTTCTTCTATACAGTAGACAAACTCATGACCAGTCTTTCCACTTGCGATTCCTTTAGCCACCGATAGCATTACGTCAATTTCGGACATGTTCCCTCAAATAAATAAAAATCCGCTAAGGGCAACCAGTTTTTAATTGGCTTGAAGTCGGCAAGACAACCCTTAGCGGAAAATAAAAAGCCCTTGCAAGATTTAGACTCTTGCAAAGGCTATATGTTTTTTGTTCAGGTTTTTAAGTCTTGCCGTTTTGAACATGACTCTATTGTACACAATCATGACCTGTTGTCAACCTTTTTCTTAAAATACTCCGTCAAAGCCCATCGTATCAGAATCGCCATATTTATTCCTTCTTCGGCAACTTCAGCGGAACATTTATTGTATAAATCCTCGTCGATACGAACACCGATGTATTTTAGATTTTTTTCCATTTTATTATTGTCCTTTTGTTGTCGAATCATATTTAAGTATTATTTTAAAACAGTTATAACAGTAATCTTCACACCGCACACGGATAAAGCAAATCTTTTTTTATTAAAAAAAATGTTGACATTCTATTGTCCTTTTGTTTTGTTAATCTGCCCATGCAAACCCGTTTGTTTGTTCCTATGTCCGCCACCTACGTGGCGTGTTTGGGTTCCTGTATGCCCATATAATTTCCTTTTGCGTGCATCTTCGCTTGTATTTTCCGAAATATAGCTTGCATAATCATCTGGCGGGCGTGTTTTGTATACCATATTGTTTGCAGATACTATTTTTTTAAACATTTTCATACCGTCTTTTATTCTTTGTTCGTGGCCCATGTTAACCTCGGTTTATTTTATTTTTCTGTAGCCTCGATCCGCCATTATCTCAACAATATTGTCAATGTTCAAGCCGTCAAAAACATCGAAATTGTCATTAATAGCGTCTGACAAATCCCATTCTAGTTGTTCGATGATGTTATTAAAGCATTCATCACAACAACAATTCCCTTTTTCGTCGTACTCTAACTCATTGTCAGAGTCAAAAACTTTCCCGCATTTGCAGGTTGATAGGCTCATATCACTCCCCTTTCAATTCTAAAACCAATTTGTCACCGTCCAGATCCTGTGGCGTTGTGTGTATCCAGTAGGTATTTTGCTTATCTTTGATTACTACCACATAATCATAGCCTTTTAATAACCATCTAGCACGTTGTAAGGCGGTTGATTTTAACGTGTAGCGTTCGGTGTGATTGTCCATTGTACCCCCTTATTTCTTATAAAATTGATGATCCTTAATCAAAACAGTTTTACGCATAGACTTCGCCCAATACGGTTCGCCAAACGCTTTGACATTCTCCCAATGCGTTGAGCCTAGCATATAGGCGCAGTTCTCCGGTTCGGCTGAAGTTTCCCACGCGACTATGGCCTTCGCTTCGGTATCTTCAGAATATAACCGCTTCTTTACTCTTGGAGCCTTCAGGCCGTAAACGCCTTTTAGCGTTCCCCTGTTTCTTATCCCACAAGATACGGCCTTCATCCCTTCATAGCCTTGATTCTCCGCTTCTCCAATAACGGCAAGTATAGCCTCGTTATTGGTAAAAGTGTACTTGCGGACGGTTTCCGCTCCGAAACAATTTCCCATAATAAATAATATTATGTTTAAAAATAA
>OFQX01000185.1_pt1 | contig 19654 bp, 28 predicted proteins | sample 1542951 | NCBI WGS metagenome assembly OFQX01 (sample SAMN07774215, study PRJEB24372) | wastewater metagenome | isolation source: WWTP Novara (Effluent) | place: Italy: Novara | collected 2015-12
GCACCGCTGGTCGGGAAGCGCTACAAGCCCGGCACGCACGTCAAGCGCCACCCGCGCTGCGACGGCGTCATGGAGGCGCACTCGGACCGTTCGCCGTACGTCCTCGAACCAGCGACCGCCGACCGGATCAAGGATCTGACGAAGGGTCAGCAGGCAGCTCTCGACGAGGGCGCCGACCTGAACCAGGTGCTGAACGCGAAGCGCAAGGGCTCCGTCTCCGGGATCTACACGACCGAGGGCACGACCCGCCGCGGATACGCCTACAGCGCCATCAGGGCGCGCCACGGGGCGTTCGCAGAGGCCAAGAAGGCCGGCGCCCGGTACACGTCTACGACGGTCGGCCGACTGTCCCCCGAGGCGATCTACCGGGTCGCCAAGGATCAGGCGGACATGGTCCGGCTGCTCCGCACGTACGGCTACATCGTCTAGCCGCCCACACGCTTCCCGCACGCGAGGTGCGGAAGGACCACAGGAGATCCCATGTCTGACGGCGCGACGCCCACGACCCCAACCGACCCCGCCGCTCCGGCTCCGGCCGCCGCGGCTCAGACGACGACTGCCACGGCACCCGTTGCCGCTCCGGCCGTCGCCGAGAAGCCCGACCAGCCCCTCGGGGAGAACGGCAAGAAGGCACTGGAGGCCGAGCGCGAAGCCGCCCGCCAAGCCAAGCAGGAGCTCGCTCAGTTCCAGAAGCAGATCGCCACGGCGTTCGGCATCGACAGCGACACCAAGGGCGCGAAGCCCGAGGACATGATCGCCGCCCTCGCCGACAAGGTCGCTGGCATCGAGAAGGCCGCGCTCGTCGCGACCATCGCTTCCGACAACGGGATCACCGACCCCGCTGACAAGGCACTGATCGCCGCCCAGCCCACCGCGGAAGCGATGACGGCCCTCGCGGGTCGCCTCAAGCCCGCCGAGGGCGCCCAGGGTGGCAAGCCCGCTCCGAAGCCGGACCCCTCCGTCGGCAAGCAGGGCGGCGCCAAGCCGACCTCGCTCACGGACGCGATCTCCGCCCACTACAACACGTAACCCCCCCGAACCCGAAAGGACAGGCGACATGCCCGTTTCCCTGGCTGAGGCGAAGAACAACGCTCTCACCGACTACGACCCGTTCGTCATCGACGAGTTCCGCAAGGAGTCCGTCATCCTCGACAACCTCGTCTTCGACGACGCAGTCAACCCCGCCGGAGGCGGCGCGACCCTGACGTACGGCTACCGTCGTCAGACCACGCAGCCCACGGCCACGACCCGCGCGATCAACTCGGAGTACACCGAGCAGTCCGTCACGTCAACCCAGGTCAACACGACCCTGGCCGTCATGGGCGGCTCGTTCCAGGTCGACCGCGTCTCCGCCAACGTCGGACCGCAGGCCACCGGCCTGGTCACATGGCAGCTCGGCCAGAAGATCAAGGCCACCCGCACGAAGTTCCAGGATCTCGTCGTCAACGGTGACACCGGTGTCGACGCGAACGGCTTCGACGGCCTCAACAAGGCGCTCACCGCGTCCTCGACCGAGTTCAAGAACACGGTCGTCACCGACTGGACGGCGCTGAACACGGCAGAGCTCCGGCTCTCCGCGCTCGACGCGCTCGACGACTTCCTGTCGCTGCTCGACGGGTCGCCGACGCTGCTCATCGGCAACCGCTACGTGCTCGGCAAGGTCCGCAGCATCATCCGCGGCTCCGGCATGTACGTGCAGAGCCCCGTCGAGGGTCTGCTCGGTGTCGGCGGGCGCCCGATCGTGCGCGAGTCGTACGGCGGCGTTACGTTCGCCGATCCCGGCGAGGTGGCGGGCTCCTCGAGCCTGATCATCCCGAACGTGACGCGCACCATCGGCGTCTCAACCACGGGCCTGACGGACCTGTACGCGGTCCGCATCGGCCTCGACGGCTTCCACGGCGTCACCACGGTCGGCGGGCAGCTCGTGCAGACGTGGCTCCCGGACTTCTCGCTCGCCGGCGCCGTGAAGACGGGTGAGGTCGAGCTCGGCCCCGTCGGTGTCGCGCTCAAGGCGACCAAGGCCGCGGCCGTGTTCCGCAACATCAAGGTCGTGTGATCGTCATGACGAAGATCACCGCACCCGTGGAGGACTTCGCCGGCCTGGTCGCCGGGGTCCAGTTCGTCAAGGGCGTCGCCGAGGTCCCCGAGGACTTCGAGCACGTTCGCTACTTCATCGAGTCGGGCTACAAGGTGGGCGACCAGCCCACCGAGGACCCGGCCCCCGAGGCTGACGGCGAGGGCGAGACCCCCGCCGATGAGAAGACCGAGGACCCGGCCCCCGAGGCCGCTCCGAAGTCGCGTCGGAACTGACGAGAGGGGGCGAGCGGTGAGCGACATCACCTACAACGTGGGCGTGCTCCTGGGCCGCTCGCCCCTGTCCTCGTCCGACCAGGAACTCGCGGAACTGCTCGCAGGCTGGGCGGGCGGTCACATCGACGCCGTAGCCGCTGCCCGCTCCGTCACGGTCGACCCGGCCGCACGGGACCGCGTCATCACGAAGGCCGTCGCGAACTACATGGGCTCGTCTCGCGAGGGCATCACGCAGCAGTCGGTCACGGTCGACGACGCGACGATCACCCGCACGTACGCCAAGGACGGCGATGGCGGCGATGTGGGTGACGTCGAGATCCTGACCGAGTGGTGGGCTGAGCTCGGCATCCGCATGGGCGGCGAAGCGTTCACCATCACCCCCTACTTCCCGCCGAGAACGACCGACACGTACTACCCGCGGGGATACGACTGTGCTTGGTACTGACATCGCCGCGGCGCTCCCCGAACTGCGCCGCGAGTCCGAATCCCTGCTGGTCGACACGTGCCGCATCGAACGCGCCGTCGGCGGAACCCTCGACCCGGTCACACACCAGAGCGTGACGGCCTGGGATGAGGTCTGGTCCGGCCCCTGTCGCGCCAAGGTCCGCACGGAAGGCCAGTCCGCGGTCGTCGCGGCAGAGCCCGTCTCCGTGCTCCGTGTCGAGGTGTCGCTCGCCGTCACCGCTCCGGCGCCCCACGTGGGCAACCGCATCACGATCACCATCGCCGTGAACGACCCGGCACTGCAGGACATGCAGACGTTCGTCGTCGGAGCCCCGGTCGGATCGCAGACGGTCCTCCGCCGCGTCATGACCGAGAAGGCTCAGGAGTCAGACCGATGACCGCGTGGAACTTCAACGAACTCACCGCGCTCACGGGGAAGCTCGATGGCATCGCCGGACGCGTGAAGCCCGCCGTCACTGAGGCACTCGTCAAGGGCGGCGAAGAGGTCCGCGACCTCGCTGCAGACATCGCCGACAAGGACACGGGCCACATGGCCGAGTCGATCGAGTCGACGCTGGTCATCTCCGGCGGTGGCGCTGATGCTGCGGTCGAGGTTGGCCCCACGGCGTTCTACGGCCGCTACAAGGAGCACGGCACGGCGAAGATGCCCCCGAGCCCGTTCATGGGTCCCGCCGCAGCCCAGAAGGCCGACGGGATCGTGCAGAACATCCTCGACGCCGCCGCAGGGTCGGTGCTCGGATGACCACCCTGTCGCAGAAGGTCCGCGCCCGGATCGAGTCGCTCGGAAGCATCGACTTCGAGGATGGCCGGGTCCGCAAGACCCCGACGCGCCCGTACGTCGCGTTCTTCGCCAGCATCCAGACCGGCTCCGAGCAGCGGTACGGCGACATCAACAAGCGCATCGCCTGGTCGTACTCGGCGATGGTCGTCAACGACACCGCAGAAGGATGCCGGCTGTCCGCCGACGAGGTCTGCACGCAGCTCAACGACCACGAACGGCAGGCGGCATACGGCGACGGCATGTGGTCCGCGCTCGACTACGCCGGCCAGCTGATCTTCGACGACACCGTCGAGGGTGACTGGGCGTACTCCATCACCCTGCACTGCATCGCCCGGACCTAGGAGAACCATGACCGACCCGTTCGTCGTCCGCGTCCAGAACGCGGCCACCGGCCACCAGTACAACTACCCGCGCGTGCTCGCCGAGATCGACGACGACCTCAAGATCGTCGACCGGCCGACGCACGACGCACACGGCAACGAGATCCCCCCGCTGTACGCGGCCGAGATCCCGACCGCTGCCACCAAGGCTCCCGGCGCCCGCCGGGGTTCGGCCACCGAGGCCGCCGCATCACCCGAGGCCGAGAAGGAGGCCACTGAGTCATGACCATCAGCTACCCGCCGCGAGTCAGCACGCAGAAGCTGAACCACTGGAGGTGGATGCCCGCTGTCGCGGCCATCGCCGCCCCGAAGCTGTCCGAGTGGACCGCCGGCATCGCCGCGCAGTGCTCGTTCAGCGCCGACCAGATGCAGGTCGTCATGTCGATGACGCCGGGCTCCGTCCAGCGCTACTGCGACGCGTACGACACACAGACGCCGGGCCGCAAGGCGCTCGACCTCGGCACGGTCGACATCTACGTCGACCCATCGTCGCCGTCGTCGGCCACGTACCCGCTCAACGTCGCGTGGAAGGCCGAGCCGACCGGCTTCCTGGCTCTCCGCGCAGGGTACGCCGACGACCTCGCCGCCGCCGTGGGCCAGAACCTGGCCCTGATCGCTCCGGTCAAGGTCGTCGACCTCGGCTACGTCGGCCCGAAGCCGACGGACGCGAACGACGTCTACACCCGCCGCTACCAGCTCCTGCTGACCGGCGACCCGAAGGTCGACATCGCGATCGTCACGGGCTGACCCTGACCCTCGCCCCCGGCCGACCAGCTCCCGGCCGGGGGTGAGCACGACCCCCGGAGCTGACGTACCAACCCAGGAGCTGACCTGACATGGCTGTGAACTACCACGAGGCGCTGCGGAACCGCAGCATCGAGACCCGCTTCGGGCTCTGCCTGAACCCGTCCCTCGTCTGGGACCGCAACATCGTCGCACTGTCGGAGGCGCCCGACGCCGAGTCGCTGGCGACCCTCGACGAGCAGATCCGCGAGGCGACCGTCGTGGTCGTCCTCCGCGCGCTCACCGAGGACGAGTCGTGGGCGATGGACCAGCGCTACGCCGGCATCAAGGCGGGCACTCCCGAGGCGCGCGCGATGGACAAGTCAGTGCTGCTCAAGTCGTTCGTCCGGTTCGAGACGATGGACGGCGACCAGATCCCCGACCTCGACAAGAAGGACTTCGGCACGTACTGGGACTCGTCGAGCCTCGGCGAGCGGATGCCGCTCCTGGCGCTCGCGGAGGAGCTCAAGGCGTTCACGCCCGCAGTCCCTTTCTCCGTGCCGCAGTCGCTGACGACGCGACAGTAAGACGGGACCTCCGCCTCGCTCGGCAGATGGGCGTACCGCCGTCAGTCCTGTGGGGCAGACAGCGCCGCTCGCTTCGAGTGGACGGCACCACGATCCATGACCCGGACTGGCTCCAGGTCGACTACGCGCTGCTGGTTCTGCTCGACGAGTACGAGGCGGGCCTGTGCATCTGCGGCGAGCCCGTCGAGTCCCACAAGGGCAAGACGGCGAACGACTACGGCGGCGCGTACCTGACGTGCCCGGCGATGGAAGCGCTCGACCTCGAGCAGTCGAACCGAGCCCGCTCCGACGGGAACAAGGAAGCCAAGCCAGACCCATCACGGGCTCGGGCGTGGTTCGTGAAGCCCATCGAGATCCTGCGGGCCATGGCGGAAGCCGCAACGACGCCCCAGCCGGAACCGCTGTACCAGCAACCCCCCACCACTCCGAGCGGGGTGGCCGACTGACGATTGGAGGTGCTCGCGATGCGCGACGAGAAGTCCGTACGGGTCATCCTGTCAGCGAGCACCACCGGCTTCATCGCCGAGATCCGCCGGGCCAACGCCGCAGCCACCGAGCTCACCACGGCTCTCGGCAAGGCATCGAAGACCGAGCAGTGGAAGACCGTCTCCACAGACCTCGGCAAGGTCGGTCTGGCCCTGACTGCGGTCGCCGCCCTGGCCGTGAAGTCGTGGGCCGACTTCGACGCGCAGATGTCGAAGGTATCCGCGACCGGGGCCGACGCGAAGAACAGCCTCGCCGCGCTCCGGGCTGAGGCGCTCGCTCAGGGCGCCGCGACGAAGTTCAGCGCGACGGAGGCAGCGGCCGGCGAGGAAGCGCTGCTCAGGGCCAGCGTGTCCGCCGAGAACGTCCTCAAGGGCGGTCTCGCGGGGGCTCTCAGCCTTGCCGCCGCGGGTAACATGTCCGTCGCCGACTCTGCCGATCTCGCAGCGACTGCGCTCAACGAGTTCCACCTGTCCGGTACGGCTGCAGGCCACGTTGCGGACCTGCTCGCTGCGGGTGCTGGGAAGGCGCAGGGCGAGGTCTCAGACCTTGCGATGGCGCTCAAGCAGTCCGCGCTCGTCGCGAACCAGGCGGGCCTCTCCATCGAAGAGACGACGGGCACCCTGGCGGCGTTCGCGTCGGCCGGCCTGATCGGCTCGGATGCTGGCACGTCGTTCCGCACGATGCTGACGCGGCTTATGAACCCGTCGAAGGAAGCCGCCGCGCTCATGTCGGAGTACGGCATCGCGGTGTACGACGCGTCGGGCCAGTTCACGACGATGGCGGGTCTCGCGGGCCAGCTGCAGTCGAAGCTCGGCAACCTGACGCAGGAGCAGCGGAACGCAGCGCTCGCGACGATCTTCGGCAATGACGCGATCCGTGGCGCCAATGTGCTGTACACGCAGGGCGCTGCTGGCGTGGAGAAGTGGACGGTCGCGGTCGACGATGCGGGGTATGCCTCGCAGGTCGCCAAGGAGAAGATGAACAACCTCAAGGGCGACCTCGAGACCCTGTTCGGCTCCGTCGACGCCCTGATGTCCACGGGCGGCGCATCGACGGGTGGCGTCCTCCGCTCGATCGCACAGTCGCTGACCGACATCGTGAACGCTGCCGCGTCCAACCCTGAGGCGGCACAGGCCATCGTGACCCTCGTGGCGGCCCTCGGTGGGCTGGCCCTCGTGGCTGCGGGCGTGATGAAGACCGTCACGGCCGTGTCTGAGTTCCGTGCCTCGATGTCGACGCTCGCGACCGATGCCCCCAAGGCTGCGGCTGGCATCACCCGCGTCGGCGACGCCGCCGCGAAGGCTGCTCTCGGCATCGCGCTCGCCTCGGCCGCCGCTCAGGTGCTCAGCAACAACACGGAGATGGCGAGCGTCAACGATGCTCAGGTCGCTCTCGTGTCGCTGGCGTCGAGCGCGGACAAGGTCACCGTCTCCGTGGGCGAGACGACGAACGCTGTGAGCGGCTCGGCCACCTCGTACAGTCAGGCGGCGCAGTCCGCGACCCGGCTCGCGTCCGCGGCGACCTCGGCGTCGTCCTCTATGGATCGCATCTTCCAGGACCGCACGGGCGCTGGCGGCTCGACGGATCTCGTCAACGGCGTGAACTCGCTCGGGACCGCGCTCGAGCGCGTCAACCAGCAGTCGACCGCGGACGTTGCGTCCGGCGTGCTGCGGAACGTCATCGGCGCCAAGACTGAGATCCAGCTCGTCGTCAGCCAGTTCGACAAGCTCGACCAGGCGATGTCGAAGGTCGACCCAGAGACGGCGCGGAAGGCGTTCGCGAAGATCGCTGAGGCGGCCGACGCGCAGGGGATGTCCGTCGAGAAGCTGACGGCCCTGTTCCCCGAGTACCGGAACCGGCTCGAGTCGACGGCAACCTCGCTCGGCGTGACGACCCTGTCCGCTCAGGACTACGCCGACTGGATGGGCGGCAAGGTCCCTGCGGCCATCGAGAACGCGATCGCGAAGTCGAAGGAAGGCACGGGCGCCTCTGACGGCCTCAAGGATGCCCTGTCGAACCAGGCTCTCGCCGCGCAGAAGGCGGCTGAGGCCAACCAGGAGCTCGCGAACCAGATCGCGAGCGCGGCCGACGCTGCCCTCAAGGCGTCCGGGTCCGCGATCGGGTACCAGAAGTCGATCGACGACGCGGCCGAGTCACTGGCGAAGAACGGCAAGACCCTCGACATCAACACCGAGGCTGGCCGGAACAATCGGGCGGCTCTTGATGACATGGCGGCCTCGGCGCGGAAGTTGGCCGAGGCGAACGCGGCGAACGGGTCTGGCCTCGAGGCCGTCAACAAGAACCTGACGGACGGTCGGGCCGAGTTCATCAAGACTGCTGTCGCAATGGGCATGAACCGTGCCGTCGCCGAGGATCTGGCAAACCAGTACGGCCTCATCCCCGGATCCGTGCCGACGTCGGTCACCGCCCCCGGACTGATCGAGGCACGCGACAACGCCGCACGCTTGGCGGCGATGCTGAACGGCCTCCCGCCGACCTCGCAGACGATCATCACCACGATCGCGAAGAACGAGGGCATCGAGGCTGCACAGCGTGCGTACGACTACCTCAAGGACAAGACGGTCACGATCACGACGCTGAACAAGACGGCGCAGCTGGTGAACGGGAAGTACGCCGCGACCATCGGAATCGCGACCGGTGGCGCGATCTACGGTCCGGGCACGGGAACGTCTGACTCGATCCCGGCGATGCTCTCGAACGGTGAGCACGTCATCAACGCGAAGGCCGCCACGAGGTACCGGCCGCTGCTCGACGCCATCAACAACGGCGCGAACATCCCTGGGTTCGCCGCCGGCGGGCAGGTGGCGACCTCGTCCGTGACCTACGTCTCATCCCCAGTGAGTGGAGCTGTGACCGTGACTCATAACTGGTTCGTCACTGGCGAGACTCCCGAGGCCCTGTACGCGCAGTTCAAGCGCCGCGAGAACGCCGTGGGTGCCGTCTGATGCCCGTCATCATGTCTGAGTCCTACGTGACGGTGGGAGCGCTCAACCTCGCATCGCGCGAGGACTCCGGCGTCGAGTGGATCATGGAAGGCTTCACGGGCTGGGGATCCTCGGGAACCACCCTGGCGCCTCGACAGAAGACGCGAGCCGCCGGTGCATGGGCCGGACTCTCGTACGCGACGGCTCGTACGATCGTCGTCTCCGGGATCTGCACTGCACCGACGCCCGCTCTCGCCTCAGGAGCGCTCGACCGGCTCATCGACGCCTGCTCGCTGGACGACACGCTGTTCACGGCGTACGAGTCGGGCCGGAGCCGCTGGTGCATCGTGCGTCGCGACGGGGACATTCTCCCGACCTGGCTGAACCCGCTGACGTTCCGGTGGTCAGTCCAGTTCGCGGCTCTTGACCCGCGCAAGATGTCGGCGCCCCTGACTGGCTCGACAGGGCTTCCCTCATCCACGGGCGGTCTGACGATCCCGTTCACGGTGCCCTTCGCGATCAACTCCACGGTCGCGTCGGGGCAGGTGAGCCTCACGAACCCTGGCAACGAGACCGGCCCCGTGACGCTGCGCATCGACGGCCCCTGCGTCGGACCGATGGTCACGCACGTTGGCTCCGGGTTGAGGCTCGTGTTCGCCTCGTCCCTGACCTTGGGTGCCGGCGAGTTCCTGCTCATCGACATGGAGGCCCAGACGGTGCTCGCACAGGGGCAGTCGTCGCGGTCGATGTGGGTCACGTCGCGTGGCTGGTCGGGCTTCGAGCCCGGCTCGAACTCGTGGAGCTTCGCCGCCGCATCGGGCACGACCGGGCTTCTCACCGTAACCGCAACCCCCGCAGACAAGTAAGGGAGCATCATGCCTATCGCCGTCTGGCCCGTTGACGCAGTCACCGGAGCCCCTCAGTACACGGGCCGGACGCTGCGGCAGACGCTGTCCACGTTCCTCCCCGGTGCGACCGCGTCCAACCCGTTCGCCGTCACGTCCGCCGTTCGCCGCGGCACCTCGCCGACCACGGTCACGGCTACGAGCACGGTGTGGACGGTTGGCTTGCACGCGGGCGTGCTTAACCTCGAGTCGGCCGTCGAGTCCGGCCCGTACTGCTACTCCGTGAACACGGCGCAGACGGGCGCAGTGACGGCAGCCCATGCGACCCTGCCGCGCGTCGACATCGTGTGGGTGCGGATCGACGACCCGGCTGAGTCCGACGGTTCATCGGTGCCCGCTGTCGTCGCTGGCTATACGGCGGGCACGGCGAACGCTTCTCCCGTGGCTCCCGCGACCCCTGCCCGGTGCATGGTCCTGGCCCAGCTGAACGTGCCGGCGTCGGGAGGTGGGGCACCGACCGTCGTCTGGAAGGCGCCCCAGATCGCAACCCCGTTCGACGCCGCGGCCGTGGCCCAGGTGACGGCAAACGTGACGGGCATCACGACGGCGGATGTGGTCGTGGCAACCGCTGCAAGCGTCACGGGCGACGGAGCGAAGCGGTTCAAGGTCACGGCGTCGTTCGAGCAGATCGTGAGCGCGTCCGGTGACATCTACATCGTGAAGATCAAGGCCAACGGAACCCAGATCAAGGACGGTCTGTTCACGTGCAAGGCGTCGACCGCGTCCGACTCCGGGACGCTCGTCACGACACACGTCCCGTCGGCGGGTGGCTGCGTGTACACGCTCACTGCGGTCCGGTTCTCGGGGACGGGCACGGGTGCGGTGTACGGGAGCGCAACGTCGCCCATCGACCTCATCGTCGAGCAGATCGCCTGACCCGTGACTCTCTCCTGGGTGGCGACGGACGCACGGACGGGAGCAGTCGTCGCCGACATGCCCGGCCTTGAGTGCTCGACGGTCAAGCGCAGCATCGGCCGCTACGAGTCCACGACAGCGTCCCTGCCGCTCCCGAACGCCCCGGAGAACTGGATCGACGCGACCCGTCCCGGTGGGGCGGTCCTAATCCTACTGAGCGACAACGTCCCGATCTGGGGCGGCATGGTCACCCAGCGGACGCGCGACCTGACCGACTCCGTGTCGCTCTCGTTGGCGACCGTGGAGGCGTACCTCGACCGCCGCTTCGTGGGCGACGTGACGTACGCCGCGACCGGGCAGAACGCCATCGTCGCGGCCATCTTCGCCGCATACGTGACGACCGGCGCGCGCGGCGGGCTCCCGTTCCGCCTGGCCTACACGGGCGCCGGAGCGCTGCGCGACCGTGCGTACCTGCGCTCGGACCGCAAGACGGTGTACAGCGCGCTCACCGAGATCTCTGCGGTCCTCGGTGGCCCGGAGTGGACGGTGGAGTGGGAGTGGCAGCACTCGCCGGAGCGCATCACGCCCGTCCTGTACGTCGGCGATCGCGTCGGTACGGCAGTGACTCCCGGACTCTCGCCCGCGGCGACGTTCCAGGCTCCCGGCGCCGTCATCGATGCCGCTCTCGTGGAGGACTACTCGGCGGGCAAGGGAGCGAACTCGGTCGTCGCGTACTCGTCTGCAACGGCGGGCACGGTGCCACAGTCGCCCGCGCAGGTCGCTGTCGATGATGGCCGCCTGACGTTCGAGACCGACATCCAGCCGTCGACCAGCATCATCGACGTCGCCGTGCTGACCGCACACGCTCAGGCAGCCCTCGCGACCTTGGCGTCTGGTGGGGCGGCTCTGGCGCTGCAGGCAGCGGTGACGACGGCTCCGAAGCTCGGCGTCGACTGGATGCTCGGCGATGACGTCGGCTACAAGATCGGCGGGCTCGAGAACGACGGGACGCCGAACGGCCGCGAGTCCGTGCCCGCGTTCCCCGGTGGCGTCGAAGGCGTCATGCGGGCCATCGGCTGGGAGATGTCCCTCGACGGCGTGCAGACCGTGACCCCGATCCTGACGGCGGTGATCTGATGGCTGGACTTCCGGGCTCCATTCCTGGCTCGATGCCGGCAGGCGAGGATGAGACGCAGCGACGGCTTCGCGACATCGAACGCAAGCTCGAGGAACTGGCTCCGTCGGTCGCACGGTCGTTCGCTCCCCAGATCGCGTTCCTTGCGAACCAGTCGTTCGGGTATAACTCGACGAAGGGCTGGTCGGTCGGGACGACCTCGGGGACTGGCGCGTACAACGTACTGGCGTACGACCCGACATACGACGACGAGTACGTGTTCCAGGCGTCCGCGACCGGCCTCTTGAGGGTCGGGATCTCGGCTCGCGTGATGCTGAACAACAACTCGGCCACGGCGATCGCGGCCACGTCCCGCGGCTATCAGATGACCTGGGATGGCGGCTCCGTCCCCTGGTCGGACCAGTATTCGGCAGTCATCCGCGGTTCCAACTGCGGGATCAGCACGGTCTCCCTGGCGAACGTCGCGTTCTTCTCGGTCCCCCCGAACGCCACCGTCACCCTGCGCACGATCCGCGCCATCCTTTCGCCCGTCACGCCCGACTCGTCGTGGCACGGGACCGTCTCCACGACCATCGACGTCACTCGCATCGGAGTCTGACTGTGCCCACCACCCTCACGACGCGCCTCCGCAGGCTCGTCGCCATCCTGGCCGCCCTGATCCTCATGGGCGCCCTCTTCTCTGGGTCCCCTGCCCGCGCACAGGGGCTCCCGTCCGCGCACCTCATCACGGGCGTTGACCTCCACGATGGAACGCTCGTCGAGCGCGACGGCACCTTCTACTTCTACGGCACGAAGTACGGCTGCGGCTTCGCGTGGGGTATCCCTTCGACTCACTGGTGCGGCTTCGGCGTCTCGACCGCACCGAGTCTCGACGGTCCGTGGTCGGCGGTCACGACCCTGGTTGCCCCGTCCGAGATGGACACGTGGACCGGGCTGACGTGGGACCAGACGTGCATGCGCGGTGGTGGTGCTGGCTGCTTCAACCCGCGCATGGTGCAGCGCGCCTCTGACGGCGTGTGGATCCTCTGGTTCAACGCGCCCGGCGACTACGCCACGAGCGGCGCCAACGCGTACTACGCGATGGGCTGCAACGGCCCCGCTGGTCCGTGCGGTCCTGGCAAGCCCCCGTACGGCAGCCTGTCGAAGCCCGCCCTGTACGTCTGCGGTCAGAACGGCGACTTCTCGATCATCCCCGACGGCACCGGGAACGCGTACATCGCGTGCACGCAGGCCGACCAGACCATCCGTGTCGAGCGGCTAGATCAGTGGTGGGTGAACGGCACCGGTCAGGGCGTCGTCACGGTCGCCGGCTTCGACCAAGCCGAGTCCCCGGGCGCGTACTGGGAGCCGACGATCTCCCGCTGGATCATGACCCTGAACTACCGGAACTGTGGCTACGGCGCGGGCTGTGGCCTCGCGTACGCCACTGCGCCGACGCTGCTGGGTCCGTGGTCCAGCCCGACGACGGCAGGCTTCCTGCTCGACGTGCGCAGCAGGGCTGTGATCTCCGCGAACTCGTGCGGTGGTCAGCCTCGGACGGTGACCGTGCTCGATGGCGTCGCGTACCAGGTGATCGACCTGTGGGACGGCGCACGGAACCAGACCAACGCCCCGACGTTGCTCAGTCCGCTCGTCGTGGACGACATGGTGACTCAGCGCCCGTGGCATCCGTTCCACGACATCCAGTGCAAGTAGGAGGCTGACATGCCCGCCATCTCCGCAGCCCCGACCCTTTGGCGCCCCACGTTCGTCGGCAGCTCTCTCGGTTCCGGTCTGAACGCGTCCCTCCTGCGCAAGCTGCAGATCCTCGCGTACTGGCTGGGCGCCATCTTCCCGGGCGCGACGTTCGCCTACGTCCAGGGCTCACCGTCGGGCTCGGGCGCGTCAGGCGGCACGCACGCCGGCCCCGGCGACGCGGCCGACCTCGAGGTCCTGCTCAACGGCAAGCCCGCACCGACGCGCGTGTACGTCATCGCGTCGCTGATCCTGCGACTGCTCGGCTGCATCGCGTGGGTCCGCGGTCAGGACGTGAACGGCGACGGCATGAAGGACGACACGTTCGCCGCACACCTCCACGTCATCGACCGCGAAGGCAGCCAGAAGGTCCCCGCCGCAGCGGCGCAGATCATGCAGTACCTCGCGCATCAGAACGGCCTCATCGGTGGCCGTACGGACTACGAGGTGCTGGTGGCGAACCCGCTGTGGCTCGACACGTACACCGATGACCTGTTCCGCGCGCGCTTCATGGCGCTCACCCCGGCAGCCGCAGTCATCGCGGCGCACATCGAACCGACCCAGGAGGACGACATGCCCCGACTTCGACTCGACACCCAAGGGACCGGCTGGTTCCTGACCGACCGTGGCGCGGTCACGATCGACTCGACCGCCGACGCGAAGATCCTGCGCCGTGTGCTCGACGCCAAGGAGTACCTCGTGGCCGAGGATCGCGTGCTCCCCGGCGAGATCGCGGTCTACCAGAAGTACGTCGCCCGTGCGAACGGAACGACGACGGTCACCGCGACCGTCGACCCCGCCGTCATCGAGGCGGCCATCGACGCGGCGCTGTCCGGCGTCACGTTCACCACCAGGAAGGCATGACCATGATCCCCACCGTCGGACGCATCGTCCAGTACACCCTCAGCGACCAGGATGCCGCGAGGATCACCCAGGCCCGCCTCCGAGACGTCATGACCGAAGGCAACAGCGTGAGCGCCGGGGACGTCTTCCCGATGCTCATCACCCGCGTCTGGGGTTCGGACCCCCTCGCTGCAGTCAACGGACAGGTCTTCCTCGATGGGAACGACAACCTCTGGGTGACCTCGGTCACCTGCGGTGGGGGCCACCGGCAGTACGCGTGGCCCGTCCGGGAGGGCTGACCCATGACCGACCTCGCCAGCAAGATCAACGCCTACCTGACGCCCGCACGGCGCCAGGCCATCTACCGACTGCTGCTCATCGCCGGCGTCATCGTCACCGCGGTCTCGCCGGCGTTCTCGTCGGTCGTCGAGACGTGGACCGCCGTCCTCATGGCGGCGGGTACGGTCGCCTCGCTGATCCTCGCGGCCATCGTGACCCGGGCGCCCCAGTGGCCGATCATCTACGCGGCGCTGGCTGCCCTGGTCACGGCCCTCGTCGGCGCTTCCGTGCTGACGCAGACGCTCGCCGACACCGTCCTCCGTGTCTTGCAGGCCGTCATCACTGCCGCCCCGCTGCTGGTCATCCTGGCCCGGACGGACACGCGCACCATCGACGGGTCGCCCCAGGCCGAGGTCATCCTCACCGATGCTCCGGTGCAGTACGTGACCGGCCCGGAGACCATCGTGCCGGCGGCCCCCTCGACCACGGTTCAGGGCGGCGTCACCACGTTCGATCCGGGCGACGGCAGCCCGACGACCACGACGCTCTCCTGAGCGCCCCACGGACAGCGGGGGGCATCGAGGTGAGCGAAGTGGGAATCATCGGACTAGTGGGCTCGATCGCTGCAGTGATTGGGACCATCGCCGTGGCGTACATCCAGAGCAAGCTGAACGCGAAGGTCGCCATCGCCGAGGCTCGAGCGTCCGCCGCAGAGAAGGACCTGTCGGAGATGAAGGGCACGGTCGACGGCGTGGTCCGCGACCTGGCCCGACTCTCGTCCGTCCTCGGCGTCGCGATCAAGTACGCGCACGAGCTGCGCGCCGACCACCCGAACCCCGGCTCATGGCCGGTCGACCTCTATCCATACGTCTGACCCAGAAGGAGAACTCACATGACCGTAGGAATGGTTACCGCCCTGCGCAATGCCCGCCTCGACGCGATCACCACGTTCATCGGTGCGTCCGGCAAGCTGCGCATCTACTCCGGCACCCGACCAGCGACTGGTGGCGCGATCACCACGCTGCTCGCCGAGCTCACGTGCAACGCCACGTTTGCCCCGGCCGCGTCCGGTGGCGTGCTGACCCTGAACGCGATCACGTCCGACTCGTCGGCGGATGCGACAGGTACGGCGACGTGGGGCCGGTTCTTCAAGTCCGACGGCACGACAATCGTGATGGACTGCTCGGTCGGCACGTCCGGCACCGACGTCATCCTCAACACGGCCGCCATCGTCTCGGGCGCTGTCGTGGCGTGCACGTCGGCGACCATCACTGAGGGCAACGCGTAGGCCCCCTGCCATCCCCGGTTGTAGCAGCAGAAACCACTCGTGACCCAAGGGGGGCGGCACCATGGCTGATCCGGTCGTATCCACCCTGGTCACGGGCAGCAGTACGACAGCCACCACGACCGCCTCGTTCACAGCACAGGCGGCCGGGACCCTGCTGCTACTGCAGGTCCAGTCCGACGACTACAAGACGGGCGACCCGTCCGGCTGGACCCTCGCCGCATCAGGTCAGGACTTCCTCGGCCATTACCTGTGGTACAAGATCGCAGCCGGGTCGGAGACGTCGGTCCAGTACACGATCGGGTCCGGGTCCGCGTCGTCGTACCAGGTGATCGCGGCGACGAACATCGACGCGACACCCCTGGGTGCCACCTCGAGCCTTCACACTCACGGCGGCGCGAACACCGGCACCACCGCCATCACCCCCACGACCGCCATCCGGTGGATGGTCGTCGCATCGTTCGGCGGCATGCACTCGAGCGCGTCATCGCTCGGACCCGCTGCAGCCGTCAGCAACTCGTACACCATCCAGTCGTCCGTCACGGGCACGGGCGCACCGACCGAGGTGGGCACGCTCGCGTACCTGACCCTCGACGGCGGGACAGCCACAAGCTCGGCGACCGTCTCACCCGGCTGGACCGTCAACAGCCCCTCGTGCTCGTACGGACTGCTCGCCGCGTTCAAGGTCGCGGCTGGCGGTGGCGGCGTGACGGGTACGTTCGCCACTACCCTGGCCGACAGCGTCCTCGCGGCCACCGGATCCGAGACGTTCACGGGCACGCTCGCCGCGACACTCGATGACGTGACCCTGGCCGCGACTGGCTCGGAGACGTTCACCGGGACGCTCGCCACGACCCTCGACGGCGCCGTACTCGCGGTGTCTGCCTCCGAGACCTTCACTGGACCCCTGGCCGTCACGCTGGGCGACGCCATCCTCGCCGCAGCCGGGACGGTAGCGAGCCCAGTCACCGGCACCATGGCCGTGACCCTCGCCGACGCCACCCTCAGCGCCACGGGCACGGAGACGATCAGCGGCACCCTCACCACAACCCTCGGTGACGCAACGCTGGCGGCCTCCGGTACGTCCGTCTCCGGGGTCACGGGCACGTTCGCCACGACACTCGGCGACGCGGTCCTCTCGGCGTCCGGGTCCGAGATCCTGTCTGGAACGTTCGCCGCCAGCCTCGACGACGCGACACTGACCGCCGCGGGGACCGTCACCCTCAACGTCACCGGCACCCTGGTCACCGTCCTCGAAGACGCGCAGATGGCCGCCGTCGGCACGGAGACCTTCACGGGAACGCTGACGGTCCTGCTCGGGGATGCGGTACTGCATGCGGCCGGTACCGTGACCGACACCGGCCCCTATCTGCCACTCGTGACCGCTGACCAGACCCGCACCGTCCCCGCTCGCAACGGCACCCGCACTGTCGAAGCTCGAGACGGCACACGGACCGTTCCCGCCCGCCCATACGTCAGGAGAGTCACGTGACCACCACGCCCGACAACACGATCGACCCGAACGAGACCAGGGACAAGGCGTTCGACTGGACCTCGCAGCTCGCCGTACTCGCACCTGGTGAGACCATCGCGTCGTCCGTCGTCAGCATCGTGGACTCGGCCGGCGCGGTGGCAACGAACTGCACCATCTCCGCCCAGTCGCACACCACGACCACGGTCACAGCCAGACTGACCGGGGCGAGCGGGTCCTACGTGTACGTCCTCTGCCGCATCGCGACCTCAACCGGGCAGATCCTCGACGACACGTGGCGGCTCAGCGTCGTCAACCACTAGCGCCTGACTCACCCAGAACGGCCCCCGTTGCTTCGGCAGCGGGGGCCGTTCTTTGCGTGTCCGGGCTCAGGCTGCTCCGAGGACCCGACCGTACGCCGAGAGGTACCACTGTCGGGGCATCGGGCCATCCATGAGGTCGGTCCGTTCGTCGTCGGACTCGGCGCGGAATAGCGAATCGATCAACCGGTTATGCTCGTCGACCGCGCGCCACACGAGCGCCGTCGACCGAGCAGACATGCCGTCGCGTCCGGACTCCCACGACCGGACCGTACGCGGGTTGACGCCCAGCATCTGCGCCCACTGATCGAGGCTGAGGCCGCAACGGACACGGAGGGCTGCTACCTGCAGGGCCGACAAGGGCAAAGCCCCCGGGGTGACCGGGAACTCATCCGTGGCGAGGGGAAACTCCCGGCTGGTCACAGGGTCACCCACGCAAGTCGGTCATCGATGATGATCGTCTCGGCAACCTCGACGGCGGCCCGGTGACCACCGCGAGGTGCGTAGGGCACGGTGAGGTTGGGGGCGAGGGCAAGCCACGCGCCATCGTTGCGGCGAACGCCCCACGCGCCGCGGGGGTAGGTCCAGCGCTGTCCGGCCTCGATGATCTCGACGACATCGAGCTTCGTGGCGGTGAGGTTGGTGTTCGTCATGTCGGGCTCCTCCCGGTTCGGCTGGGGTTCATCCCCTGCTCTGAGACATACGTTACACCACTAAATAGTGGTGCGCAAGTGGGGAGGTGGTCCTACTTTTGCTCCAACTCCAAGGGTCGTCTTGGAGTTGGTGAGCTCTGAGCGGCCGAAGCGTCGTCCTCGCTGATCCGCGCTTCCAGGAACTCGGTCAGGGTCACAGCAGCCTCCCAACGCGACGCAGCGGGATACGGCGACGAGGGCGAGCGAGTCGGCGCACGCCCGTGAGCATGTACTCGGGCACGTGGAACAGCCGCGCGACCTTCCGAGGTGTGATGCTCCACTCGTGGAGTTCTACCCGCTCGAAGTCGGTTGCCTCGTCCCATACGACCATGTCCGTCTCGAAGCCCTGGCGCAAGCACTCAGTCTTCTCGATTCGACCCAGCCACCACTTCCGCCGCTTGGCGCGTGCGTTCACTTGTCCTCCTTGGGTCGCCATGCACGGATCGTCTCGGGATGCCACCACGGCGTACGGCCCGTGCGACCATCAGGCTGGGGCAATGATAGGGGGCAAGGTGCAACTCAGCCACCCTCGGACTTGGAAGTTCGGGCCGACGCTCCAAGTCCGGGTGCTGTCTGAGAATGCCAATTTCAAGCATTTGCACTAGAATGAGCACATGTGCGCGCCGAACCCGCTGCAAGATGCGCTGGCATGGGATGGGCGATGAGCCCCGTAGAAGACTGGCTGACCTACCTCTCGCAGCGGAACCGGTCGCCGGGCACGATCCGGTCATACCGATCGACGATGGCGACGTTCCCGAACCCACTGACGGCAACCCTCGCCGACGCCGAGGCATGGTGGACGGCGCAGGACCGCCTCACCGTAAACTCCCGACGCCGCATGCTGACCACCGTCCGCTCGTTCTACCGATGGGCTCAGCGCTTCGACGTGCGCCCCGACGACCCGACGCGCCGTCTCGACCCGCCCACTCTCGGGCGCCGGCTGCCGCGGCCCATGGGACGGACAGACCTCATGAAGATCCTCGCTGCTGCATCGCCCGATATGCGGCGAGCCTTTGCGCTCGGCGCCTACGCCGGACTGCGAGTCTCCGAAGTGGCCGCGCTCGACTGGGCCGACATCGACATCGAAGCCCGCCGCATCTTCGTACGAGGCAAGGGCGACAAGGACCGAGCCGTCGGACTCTCACTGCTGCTGCTCGACGAGCTGCTACCGAATACGGGCGGCAACGTCGTCACGGCGGGCGGGCGCGAACACTCGGCGGACTCGCTCCAGCGTGCCACGAACCGGGTCATCGTAGCGGCCGGCGTGGATGCGACGTTCCACAAACTCCGCTCGAGGTTCGCCACGGTGACGCTCGCCGCGACCGGGAACCTGCTCGCCGTCTCGCGCGCCCTGGGGCACGCGAGCCCGACGACCACGGCCATCTACGCCGCGACCGCAGACAGCGACCTCGACGTGATCGCCGAGGCTGCATCCCGCTAGGCCGCGTCATGCCACGT
>OFQX01000186.1_pt1 | contig 19584 bp, 30 predicted proteins | sample 1542951 | NCBI WGS metagenome assembly OFQX01 (sample SAMN07774215, study PRJEB24372) | wastewater metagenome | isolation source: WWTP Novara (Effluent) | place: Italy: Novara | collected 2015-12
TAAAAACTATAGATGGGGCAAGTTCTATTACCTCAGCAGACACGGAAGGTTATAAAGAGTTTCCCATCGCTACCTCATCCAAATGGATTTTAATAAAAGTAGAGCTTAGGGGTTCTGAAACTTGTATGGAAGAAGTTGATTTAATAAGCGATATACAATTAGCAGCAATATAATAATATGCCAACAACACAAAAACAATTAGACGCAGGACTAAAAATCGCTGACTACACACCTGAAGCAGTAGCGGCAAATAATCAAGCAATAAGTTCAGGGACTTATGATTATTCTACCCCAACACCATCGGGGTCTATTACCTCAGATACACTAGCTGGGAATACCAAGGCTCTTACTTTGCCACCGCCAACTGTTCAAACTCTTGGTACAGGAGTACAGGACTATATTTCATCACAAAATCAAACGATTAAGACTGAAGCCCAAAAGCAATTAGACTTAGATAAAGCTGCTTTAGATAGTCAAAAGGGCGATATTACATCACTTATTGAGGGAATTGGTAACTCTGGCAGGATAAAGAACGACCTTTACCAAAAAGAGGGTGTTGATGCTGCTAAAAAGCAAGTTGATGAGTTTACCTCACAGCTAGAAGCTGAACAGCACTCTAATATGCGGCGTATTGAAGCTCTAAAGAAAAACCCACAAGGCTTATTCGCTGGTGGTATGGAGCAAGAAGTTAATCGAGTTAATTCAGAAAGCCTAACAAAACAGGCTGATTTAGCTATTCTTCAAAATAATGCTTTACGTAGATATTCAACTGCTGCTGAAATTGCTGATAGAGCTGTAGAAGCTAAATTAGAGCCTATGAAAGCCAAGCTAGAAGCCTTAAAGTTCTTCTATGCTGAAAACAAGGCTGATTTTGATAAAAAAGATGACAGGGCTTATGCCGAGCTTATTGCAAAACAAGAACGAGATTATGCCACACAAAAGGAAAATGTTACCAAGGCATTCTCTAGTGGTCTTCGTAATAAATTCATTAACGAGGGCGGTAAGATTTACCGAGCTAGTGATGGTAAAGAGTATGATACACCAGAAGCGTTTTTCGCAGATGCAGGTGTGTCTAGTTTTGAAGATGCTTATGCTACAGGACTTGTAGGCGACTTAACATTTGAACAGGTTGCTGATATGAATGATGTGTTGAAACTTCGCTCTGAATATCCTGATGCTGGTATTTCTATTACTGATAGTTACCAAGATGCAGTTGATAAACTCGCCTTTAGCAATAAATACGCTAAAGAAGTCTATAACTCTGATGGTGTTGGCTCTAATAAACCAGTTTCTATTGATGGCGTGGATTACTTCCAAGACCCTGCAACTGGCGAATGGTTTTTGGCTAGTGATGTTGTGGGTGCTACAAGTAATGGCGAAACCACTTTATCAGATAAAGAAGTTAAAGAATTAGATATTACTACTGAAGCTAAAGCTTTGAAAACACTCGCTGACTTAAAAGCTAGTGTTCAACAATATGATTCTTTAATTGGACAAGAGGGCTTTGCCTTAACTGGTGGTGGACGTGCTAAATTAGATGCTCTATATGCGGATGTAAAGATTAAATGGAAAGAAGCGGCAGCTTTAGGTGCTTTAACTGGACCAGATTTGGAACTTATCCAACAAGCAGTACCATCTGCTACTGGTTTTGGTAGATTAAATCCATTTGGAGCTAATCAAAAGGGCGTTAGAGATACTTTAGCTCAAACTATAGCTGGTCTTGACAGAAGTGCAAGAAATAAGTATGACCAGTTAATTCTTAGAAATGATAAGTATGGCAATAATCCTTATGTTCGGTCATTAGGTACTCCTTTTGGACTTGCTCCAAAAGAATCGACTACACCAGTTAATCTTAATATGGGGAACACACCAGGATTAACTTTCGGTGCTACTCCTAGTGGGAATCAGGTTAAAGGAGCGACACAAAAACTTGCCCCACTTCCCTATTTAAGCACTTCAACTTTTCAACCAATCCCAACCAAATCAGGTGGTGTTTCAGTTAGCCCTGTACTTAAAAAGCTTTACCCAGAGGGTAGTTATCCAACAGGTAAAGCAAATCAGTTAAGGAATCAATGTGGTTATTTTGTCAAAGACTTAGTAACAAAACTCGGTGGTACTTATCCAGCAGTTGGAAATACGTTGAAAGAGAAAATTGCGGCTGTTGCTAAATATGGTGCATCGTTTGCAAACGCTAAAATTGGTTCAGTTATTATCTCTAAAGATAATCCTACTTATGGACACGTAGCCTACATTATCGGTAAAAACGCACAGGGCTGGTTAGTGGCAGAAAGTAATTATAAGCAAAGTGAAAGAGTGAGTTATGGTCGTGTGATTCCATTTAATTCTCCAAAAGTAGTTGGTATTATTAACCCAACTAAGAAAGCATAAATATGGCAGAAACATATCGGAGAGTACAACTCCCAACAACACAAACAAAATCGGCAATCAATTTTGATGCCGCTAGAAAACGAAAAGAAGAAAGAGCTACTAGCCAAGCATCAACGCCTACAACTTCTAGTCATTGGGTCAATCCTGTAATGTCTGGGGCTTTCCCTAAGCAAGAACCTCCAGAAGCTAAGAAAAGTTGGATGGAGAAAATCTTGTCTTTTACTGGTGGCGATAAAATCGCTAGAGGGGCTGGTTATGCTTTAGCCCAAGGCGATGTACAGAAGAACCTTGATGCAGCTCAAACTTTAGAGGGGCAAATGCAACAAAAGCTTATTGATGCTATTCGTAAAGCAAAAACAGAGGGACGAGATACTACTCGTTTGACTGCAGCTTTTAAGTCATTAACCGAGGGTATTAAACAAACTGGCGATAGTGCTAATGACCTTTATACAGATGGCATTACGAGTAAGCAAATCGTTGGCGATGCTATTCAACTTGCTACAACAGTAGGAACAGTTGGTAGTGTACCAGGAATGGCTAAAAACGTAGTTACTAAACCAGGCATTGTTGCCGGGGCTATTCAAGGTGCAAAAGTAGGGGCTAAGGCTGGTGGTGCTGTAGGTACTGTTTCTGGCTTTGCACAAGGCTTAAAGAAAGATAAGAGTATCCTTGATTCTGGTGTCGAAGCAGTAGTTGGTGGTGCAGCCGGAGTAGTAACTGGTGGTGTATTGGGTGGTATCTTAGGTGGTGCTAGTGGTGGTCTTGCTCAACGTAAAATCAATCAAACCAAACTAAGACAAGCAGTTGTAAAAACCCAAGTAAAACAGGGTATGCGACCAGCCTTATCTGAAGTTGTAGCTGAAAAATCGGCTACAAATCCAGCATTTAAGAAGATGGTTAAAGAAGCTCAAAAGCAAGGCTTTAATGAGAGTGATATTAACTTCTTAGGTACTGTGTCCAAAGAAGATAAGCCTATTATGAAAGAGATGTTTGACTTAACAGTTAAAGCTCAATCTAATCCACGCCAAATTAAACGTGCTGGCGATGTCTTAGGCGAAAACGTAACTAACCAAGTCAAGCAGGTTATCAATATGAATAAGGAAGCTGGCAAGGCTGTAGATGTCGCTGCTAAGGCTTTGAGAGGTCAAGAAGTAGATGCAACTAAATTACAGCAAAAGGTACTGAATGAATTAGGGGATTTGGATATTGGTATCTCTGCAAAAGGCAAGCTTGATTTCAGCCAATCGGTATTTAAGAATACTCCGGCTATTCAAAAAGAAGTTCAGAAAGTTATTGCTTCTATTCCTGATGGTAGCGATGCATACCAAATGCACATATTCAAAAAGTCTATTGATGAATTGGTAGACTTTGGAACTAGTGGCGAGGGTCTAAAGGGTCGTTCAGCTAACCTATTAAAAGGTCTTAGAAATGCGGCTGACGATGTATTAGATAGCACATTTGATGATTACAACTTAGCTAATACGAGCTTCAAGCAAACTCGTGATTATATTGATGCTGCGAAAACTTTGGTTGGCAAAAAAGTAGACCTTGGTTCAAGAGAGGGTTCACAAGCGTTTGGTCAAGCCTTACGTTCGGCATTTTCTAATAATAAGAGCCGACCTAATACTTTGAAATTTATTGAAGATACCCACTTAATTAGTAAAGCACTTGGATTAAGTGGTGCCGAAAAGAATCTCCTAGACCAAGCACTATATGTAAATATGCTTGAAGAAACATTTGGCTCTGAAGCTGCAACAGGACTTGCTGGCGAAGTTTCAAAAGCAATTACTAAAGTTCAACGTGGTGTTGGTATTATTAGAGAACCAATCTCTGGTGGCTTAAACTTAGTAGCTGATGTAATTGAAAAAGCTCGGAATGTTAGCCCTGAAGCTAAGAAAGAGATTTTGAGATTGTTCTTACAGTAAATCTTCTAGCTTGTCTTTAAGTATCATAAAAATACCCACACTGATGCTGATAGCAAAGGGTATTACCACGAATATAAAGATTAGAGCCAATAGGATAGTTAGAAACATATGTTTCGTTTAATTAAGCCAAGTATACCATAAACCAACGAAGATGTCAATAGAACTAGATACAATAGAAAACTTGGAAAAGCTACCAGATAAGTTAAAAATCCTAAATAATAATAAGGATTTAGCGGTTTTTGTTGAGCTTTTTCAGATAAATCAAGGGATAAAATCACTACTAGGGAAAGAAGTTTCCGAAGTTGATTTCAGTGTTACCAACGAACTACTACAAAAGTTAATAGACAAAGAAGACGAAATTGAAATAACCCTAACCCTAGAATGAAAAAAATTGATATCAAAATAAATAAAGACGACTTTAAAAAGAAGCTAGACCTTAAAGATGGCTACACTCCTATTAAGGGTGTGGATTTTTTTGATGGTAAGGATGGGAAGAATGGACTTGATGGTTTACCTGGTATCCCTGGGACTAATGGCTTGGATGCAGACGAGAATAAAATTGTTCAACAAGTATTAGACAATATCCCCAAAGTAGAAGTTGAAGCTATTGAGATTGTTCAAAAACTAGAAAGTCTAACAGGAGAAAATCGTGTTGATGCTTCTGCTATTAAAAATCTACCAGAGGGTGGTAATTTTAGAGGTGCTGCAATTAGACCTTTAAGATACTTACCTGACGTTAAATTCCCAACTGCTCTTTCTAATGGGGAAGTCTTAAAATGGAACTCTACTACTGGTTTTTGGGAAAATGCAACTGATAGCGGTGGGGTAACTGACCACGGAGCTTTAACTGGTTTAGCTGATGATGACCACCCACAGTATCACAATGATGCTCGTGGCGATTTAAGATATTCACTTCTTGCTCATACCCATACCTTAGCTACTGGTGCCACTGATGTAACTGCTTCTGCATCTGAATTAAACATTTTAGATGGAGCAACTCTTTCAACTACTGAGCTTAATTATGTAGATGGCGTAACTTCCGCCATTCAAACACAACTTAATGCAAAACAAGCTACTTTAGTTTCTGGCACAAATATAAAAACCATAAATGGGAGTTCTCTTTTGGGGAGTGGTGATTTAAGTGTTGCCACAACCCCTGGAGGCTCTCAATACGACATTCAACTTAATGACGGTTCTGGTGGTTTTATAGGTAGCTCTGTTTTTACTTTTGACTATTCTGCTGGAATCTTAAATGTTAATGGTGGAACTCTTGGTAATGCCTTTATTAGAACAGGTGATAATACTGTTTCTTTTGGAGATTTAGATGGTGCTGGTAACGGTACCACATTAGTATTAGATGATTCCACTAGAACTCTTACATTTACTGGTAGTGCGATTGTTGGAAACTTAAATGGTAATGCTACGTCAGCAAACACAGCAACATTAGCGTCTACTGTTACTGTCGCTGATGCGGCAAGTGATACTACCACATTTCTTATGTTGGCTGGTTCTGCTACTGGTTCTCTACCAGTCTTAACTGACGCTGGACTTACATATAATGCTTCCACTAATGATTTAACTTTAGGTAATGACCTCAGACTTTCAACGACAACTGCGGCTTTACAGTTTTGGAATGGTTCAAGCTACACAAAATACTTCTATGGTTTAGCTTCTAAAAACCAAGCCTATATCGGTGGAGCTGGTAACACCAATGCTAATGTATCAAATAACTTCGCAGCAGGTAGCGGTGCTTTAGGAGGAGTTACTTGGTCTGCTGGTAGCGAGGGGAGTTATAACGTAGCAATAGGACTACTAGCGATGGCTGGTTCAACTACTGCCCACGACAATTTTGCACTAGGAGCTTATTCTCTTTGGCAAAATACTACAGGTTCAACAAACACAGCGATTGGTAGCAATGCGATGATTGTTAACACAACTGGTAACTTCAATGTAGCTCTTGGTTATCAGGCATTGGGAGGTAGTAGGACAAGTCTTTATAACGTTGCTATAGGAAACCAAGCTGGTGCTAACTATGCTTTTAACGGGCTTAATAGTAATGGATTAAATACATTTATTGGAGCTTTGGCAGGATTTGGAACTAACAGTCCCACTATTGGCACAGTAACCATAACCATTGCATCCCCTGCTGTTTTAACTAAAACAGCTCACGGACTCGCCGCAGGAGATAGGGTACAGTTTTCAACTACTGGAGCTTTGCCAACAGGAATCAACCCTAGTGCTATTTATTATGTTATCGCTGCTGGACTTACAGCAGACGCTTTTGAGATTTCAACAACTTCTGGAGGTGCTGCTGTAAACACTTCAGGTTCGCAGTCTGGTACTCACACTTGCTATAAAGTATTCAGTACAGGTAAACAGGAAACATTTATTGGAGCACAAGCTGGTTACGATTTCACAAGTGGGGACAACAACACTTATATTGGCTATAACACGGGGCGTGGAGTTACTACTGGTTCGGGAAATACAGTTCTTGGGGCTCAGGTAACAGGACTTGCAGCGACACTTACCAACAACATTATTCTTGCGATTGGCACAGGTGCTACCAAACTCCAATTTGATGCTACTAACTGGATTGTTACAGGCGGTGCTTTTCTCCCTTCTGCTAATGATGCTGTTGTCTTGGGTGCGGCTGGTACAGCTTTCTCAGATTTATTCTTGGCAGAAGGTGGAGTAATCAACTGGGATAGCGGAGATGTAACCATAACTCAAACTGGGAACGTACTAGCTTTTGCTGGTGCGACTACTGCCTATACTTTTGATGCTCCTGTAAGACTAAAAAACTATACAGTTGCAACACTCCCTGCGGGAACACAGGGCGATAGAGCCTATGTAACTGACGCTACAGCTCCAACTTATCTTGGTGCTTTAGTCGGCGGAGGTGCAGTAGTGTGTCCTGTTTTCTATAACGGAACGGCGTGGGTTAGTGCATAATAATTAACTAAAAATATATGACAATTAACCTCACAATCCCGAACGCTAAAATTCCTAGACTACTACTAACCGACCTTAACATAACTTAAAAATGAGCGACCCAATAGAACAACCAAATAATGCAGTTTTAGAAGTCAAATTAGACTATATATCTAAAGATATAACTGTCATTAAATCTGATATTAAAGAAATTAAAAGCGACTTTATTGCTCGCAGGGAATTTAATGACACTGTTTCTACTTTGCGTAAACAGATAACAAACCCAGCAGACCACGAAGAACGCATTAGAACATTGGAGAAATATATTTGGAGAATTGGTGGAGCATTGCTTATTTGCCAAGTTATTATTTTACCGGTTGCTTTATTTTTACTTTATAGACAAATAAAATAATTAAAAAAAGGAGTTAAATGGACGAAGAAATAAATCACGGAGTTCTCCTGGGACAAAGACCCCAGGATTATATGGCAGGAGCGTTTACGTTTGTTTCTTACGAAATACGTAATCCTAGTGGTCAATGGCAACCATCGCTTCCCATAGGAGAAAGGCAACGATTGGGGTTTGAAACTATGGCTTGTGTGTCATTTTCTGCCTGTAATTCGTGTGAAACTCAAGTCAAATACCAAACTGGTATTGAAGAAAACTACTCAGATAGATGGATTGCCAAAATGAGTGGGACTACCGCAGAGGGAAATTATCTTTACAAAGTTGGAGATACTATTCGCAAGTACGGTATGGTTAAAGAATCTAGTTACCCAACAGATAAAAATATGAACTGGGCGACTTATTATCAGGATATTCCTCCAGCCAAGCTCGCAGAACTAATCGCTGAGGGCAAAGAATGGCTTAAAAAGTGGGATGTTAAAACTGAGTTTATTGAGCCTACTAAGGCAGAGATGTTGAAGCATATCAAGCACGCTCCATTACAGATTATTAAGCCAGGACACGCTATCTTGAACTTCTTTAATGAAGCTGAGATAGTCCATTACTTTGATACTTATGAACCTTATCAAAAAACAATTAACTACGCTTCGGTACAGGCGGCTTACAAATATGTACTCACACCTATGGAACAACCAAAATACGCTTATATCAATGACCACGGAAAAATCTATGTAGTAGTCCTACAAGGGTTCGCTGTTGGGGGGGCTGGGGCAAGGACTATGCAAGCACTCGATGAACTGAAAGATGCCTTAGTAGTACCAGCAGATACAGTTACATTCAATATGCCATAGGAGGAGCTTCAGTGGAAGTAACCTATTAATTAACAGTCAATGGTTGGGGGGTATGGAGGGTATATTGGCTAACGACTGAAAAAGGGAAATGTTTGAAAAAATTCTTTCTAGCATTTATAGCCCTCGGAATACTGGCTATCCCAATAAGTATTCCAGAAAAAGTAGTTGCTAAAGACGATTACTTAACGTATGACCAACTTAAAGCTTACGAAGAAAAAAGGCAGGAGCAAGAATGGAGTAATCAACTCGTTGCGTACTCTAAGACACTTGTTGGCAAAAGAACGGGACAGTGCGTGGTCGCTTTACGCAAATACTTCGGAGTTCCAAAGGGTCAAATGGGAGGTATGGCAAAAAGTACGCAACCGAATACAAGAGAAGCCAAAGTAGGTTCAATAATTGTATTCAAAAATATGTCGAAGTGGGGACACGTTGGCATAGTAATCAAGGTAGATGGCGAGTTAGTTACTTACTTTGATAGCAATGGTCAATGGGCAGAGAGAGGGGCAATTAGAACAATAATTAAATCAGACCGCCGAATAAGCGGTTACAAAATAACAAAATGAATATCTTAGAATCAGCAAGTAAAATTGTTTTCATCCTAATGGCAATCGGAGTTATTGGGCTTACTTTCTTAGGAACAGTAGACCCTAAAGACTTCCTTATGCTTGCAGGGATGGCGTTTACTTTTTACTTCAGCAACAAAGGCGATGTAACAAAAGAGTTTTTAGGTAAATAGCCTAGGGAGGGCGACTATTCGTCCTCTGGCTAGGGCAACAGAATACTAGGTCAAATAATACAAACAGCTAGTTTAATTCTGTTGCTCCTCGCTAGGTACGCCTAGGATAGTACATTTCTACACTACAGGAGGAAATATGTGTAAGATACTATGCGGAAAATGTAAGGAAATTCGTCCTGGTACTAAGCACCATATATTTCCTCGGAGATTTTATGGTGGTATTGGTGCTATTTTATGGCTCTGTCGAAAGTGCCACGATGCGTTGGAAAAGTTAATCCCACAGCATACACCCTTGCAAAAGGATGAATATATCCAACTCGCTAGGGAGTTCTTGGAGGATAGACAATGAATGGAAAATTGGCAGTCGTACACTGGAATGACCCAACAGTTAAACGAGAAATAACTGACCTTGATAAAATTGAGTTCGCTCAACAAATCAATGTTGGTTGGGTTAATTTTTTAGGTAAACATAAGGTTGCGATTGTCAATGCTATTACAGGCGGCGATACTTTTGAAGTAACCTTGGTTCACTATCGGCTAATCACAAAGATACAGTATTTGGAGGTAAAGTGATGGTTAAATCTGCTACATCAGTAATCGAGAGCTTGTTAAGAAAACGCAATGCTCGCTATAAATTCAAAGAACTGGCGAAACTTGCAAAGCTGACTTACAAACAGACCGAGCAAGCCATCGCCGAGCTTCGACAGAAGCATAACAACTTGGTCTATGCCAAGTTCGACAAGACGTTCTACTTCTCGGACGTTGTAACGCATTACTCGAATCTAACCGATTTGAGCCAAGTAATGCCCTTAGAGGGACAGTTCGGGTTAATCTCGGACACACACCTCGGTTCAATCGGCGAACGCCTAGACCTTATGAAGTGGGCTTACGATACGTTTGCAGCTCGTGGCATTAAGCAGGTCTTTCACTGCGGCGATGTTACCGATGGCTGGGACGAGTATCGTGGACACGTCAATTTCGTCAAGGTCTATGGTTCTGCCCCCCAAGCTATTCGTGTTATCAAAAGCTACCCAAAGCGTGATGGTATCACTACCTATATGATTGGCGGTAACCACGATGACGATAACAACCGGCGAAGCCTTGATAGGCTGTCTATGGTTACGAATGGCGTGGATTACGAGGGCAAGCATCACGATGGTCGCACTGACCTTGTGTACCTTGGTCAATACAGCCACACCATCATCTTGCCGCAGGAAATCACGATGCAGATGCTCCACCCAAGGGGCGGTGCTTCGTACGCTGTGTCCTACAAGCAGCAGAAGCGGTCAGAAGCGATGGATAAGAACCTAAGACCCGATATTCAGGTTTCAGGTCATTATCACACCTACAACCACATTTGGCTACAAGGTACTCACTTCGTTGCGTGTCCTGGTATGCAGGACGAAACCGAGTTCTTTAAGCGGTTAGGCTTACCACGTGGTATGGGCTTTGTCATCATCCATTACAAGATTGGAGATGCCAAACTCAACTCATTCGGAGCTGAACTATTTATGGATATGTAGGAGGTTACTATGTTTACCAAAATTGAAAAGGTTTTCATAGCCCTACTAATTTGTCTAATCTTATTACTAGGTGTTGTGCAAAACTATTGCCAAACTAAGATAATCGCTCCACCTTACTATTCTCACGAAGAACACAAAGACTATGAGGATATGGAGGAGGACATCCGCTTTAAGGCAATTTTCGTTATTACGACTGAACCACGCACCATCTTTTGGAAGAAAGAATCTAAGCTGAAAGTTGATGTTGGCTCATTTAGTACGGACGATAGAAGCCGCATTGATAAAAACGTGCAGAAAGGCTGTTATATAGCAATGTACTGCATTACCCACAATTATCTTTATGCTCTCTACCCCTGCCGATAAAACCCTGCAGAACACCCTACCTTACACCCGCATAGCAGTTAGAGTGGACTGAACCCAGACAAAACCACTCACTAAAAAAGCACCCTCACAAAGTGCTTTTTCTTTTTTCTGGTATTGTCCTAGTAACTGAATTATTTAGGCGTTTTACTTTTACATTTACTGTTCCAAGTTCTACATTACAATCGTCAAAAGCAATATCTATTCCGCCATTGGCGTTTTTAGGGATTACTGCATCAGGGTTCAAGCCTAATTTATCAGCCCAATGACGAGCATAATCCACCCCACCACCAGACCAGATAATCATTGTATGCCCTTGTGCTTGAAACCACCTATAAATAGCTATGGTATCGTAACTAGGACTATCATAAGGTAATCCATTAGCTTCTGGTGGTAATAGAAGCGTGTCATCTACATCAAATGCTATTCTCATTATACAAAAATTCCTTTATTACAATAATAACAACCTTTATAACCGAGTGGATGACATCCACAACGACAGAAGTGATGGTTAAATAAGGTATTAAAAACATCTTTATTTAAGTATGCAATATAAAGATTCAAATTTTGTTAGTTTTGTCATAATTTTATTCTGTTTCTGGTTCAGGTTCAAATGCTCCCTCTCTGTTAATGAAACGAGCTAAATTCTTCACATTCAAATCTGCTATTTCTTGGGAATAAATTTCTCGTTTTACAGGGTATCTTGAATCTTTAACAGGGTCTTCAGTAATTTCGCTGACTGTTATTTCGTATAACATATTATTTTAATGTTTTAATAAAGTCTAAAATCTCTGGTAAATAAGCCATAATATCAGACATTGTAGATTCGTAGTTCAAGTCCATAGATATAATATCAAAGCGGAGTTTTTGCGACTGGCTACCCTTTTTAACCACTTTAATAGTCTGACCTTTTTCGTTAATTACTTCGCCATACATAGGCTTAAAGTGATATTCAAACTCTTGTTCTCCATTAGCACCATCGCCATCCTTAACAGAATCAATGTTACCTGTGATGTTCATTTGGTAGTCGTGCTTTTTTTTCAAAGGAAACTCCACATTAAATTTCCCCGATACTTTGATAACGTGTTCTGCCATTTTAGTAATTTCTATCTCTTAGGGCTTTCCATAATACTAGGCAGAAAGCTATTATAAATATTGCCGATACTAGAAAGAATAGAAACATTAACGTCCTAAGTCTAGGAACGGAATAGGAGCAGAACCATAAAGGTTAGTAGGTAGCTGACCATTCCATTTGTTAGCGAATGTTTGCTGTACTTCTAATTGCTTCAACTGAATATATTTATCGTTATTAGCAGCAGAAGATTGTAAACGGATATTTTCAGCTTCAGCTTTAGCACGCTCAATAGCTTGCTGGGCTTCAGCTTGTACTTGTACTAACTTGTTTTGTGCTTCTTTAGCTTTCTGTTCAGCAGTTACTTTAGCTTCAATGGCTGCATTAAACTGTGTCGAGAAGTCAAAGTTTACGATATTGAAGTCATCTAAGATGATGCCAGTGCCTTGTAGCTTTTCAGTCATAGCCACTTTCATCTCGTCCTTAACGATTGCACGCTTAGTAATCAATTCTTCAGCAGTATATTTAGCTGTTGCAGCCTTGACTGCTTCCTGCAATTTAGGAGAGATAATCTTTACACTGTATTCTTTATTAACATCAGTATAGATGCGTGCTACTTCTTTAGTATCAAGGCGGTAGTTTAGAGCCACCTTAGCTGATACGGTTTGCAAATCTTTACTTGCGGCGGTTGCTTCAATTTCATCCTTTTGGACACGCACATCCATTTTGATTACATCGGTAGAAAATGGGTTGATGATGTGGAAACCTGGCTCTAGGATTTTGCTATCTACCTTACCAAATTTAGTAACCACTCCACGTTCGCCACTATCAACTGTAGTAAAGGGGAGAAAAGCGATAACGAGAATTAGCACAATAAGTGCAGCAATCCCACCAGCTACCCACTTCACAGTGCTAGTATTTCTTGTTTCTTCGTACATACTTTAGAGTTTCTTATTAGATTTATAAATGACAGTTCTTTGTCCTCTGCCTAGGAGGTATCCCACTAGAACACCTATCAAAATTGATACTACAATTACACCAGTCATATTATTAGTTATTCTTTAGTTTTGTACTTGTGATGGATTGCCATAGCAATGAAAAAGGTTATTACCCATAGTCCTACATTAGCGTAGAGCAAGGCTTGAAACCAAGATTCGTTTGTCATAGTTGTTGTTTTAATTATACGAAACCTAACATTTTACCGACCTTTTTCCTTAATATCTCGTAGTCCTTTTGCTCCACGAGTTCAATAGGTATTTCAGGATAAAACTTCTTCATCCGTTTTAGTGCTATCATTCTTTGTTTCCGACCCTTAACTTCTACAATATACTGTGAATCATCTAGTCTAGTGATACGGAAGTCAGGAAGATAACTACCTAACTCGTATTTGAAATTGCCCTCTGTTCGCCAAAACCTGTATCTTTCTGGCTCGTACTCCCATTTCTTAATCTCTTTAATCTTTACTAGCCATTCAAGGTAGAAAGCATAGTTGAGTTCCCAATTACTTCTAAAGGTAATTATTCTATCGCCAAAGTCATAAGTTGGTCTATTGATATGGTCATACATATTATTTAACGTACCCCAGGTCAAACAACCACTCAATCTCTTTCTGCTTCCGTTGCTTCCTAATCTGTGGTTTGTCAGTCAAATACTTACCATCTTCGTTAAACTTAGCTCTAAGGCGTTTGATATTATCCTGGGTCGGAAGTTCATAGATATATTTCAGATTAACAAATTTACCATCGGGCGTTTCCATAATATATTTCGGGTAGAATTTATACCAGATATTTAGCATTAACTTTAAGTCTGAATCCCTAGTATTGGGATGGTTAATCAAAAAGTATTCCACCTGCCCCTTTAAAGTCTTTGTTCCCATTTGTTTGATGACACCTTTCACAGAGAGTACGTCCATTGTCCGTATCCCATAAAAATTCTATACCATAGGCATCCTCGACTGTATTGATGCCTAAAAACATTTTCAAAATACTTATAAACGAATATGGGTAGTGGTCTACATTCAATCTACCACCTCTTTGATTACAGAATTGGCAAGTGTAATCATCTCTTTCCATAATTTCTTTACGCCAAATCTTATATTTATGACTATCCCTTATCAATCTTGATAGTGGCTTGTTGATTTTATCTACCCCACCCCTCCATAAATTTGAATCTGCTCCTCGAATTATTGGAGGTCTTAACCCTTTCAATTTCATTGTCTTGCTTATTTGGCTTTTTATTGCATCAAATCGCACAGAGCCAACTTTACCTTTCCAATAACAACTCTTTGAACAATACTTTAATCGGTCTAAAGATGGATATGTTTTGAATGGGCTACTACAATTTTGGCAATTCTTCTCAATCATTTTTGCTTCTTTACTTTTTTAATTTTGCGATATTCTTTGACTTCGGTGGTTTCTTCAACCCATTCAATCTTTAAGTAGCTTTCAAGGTAATGGATTCTTTTTACTAAGCGGTTAATATAATCTTTATGCTTTGCTTCTAAATCCCTAATCGCTTTATCTCTCTTAAAGCCATCTTCTACCCAATCAAATCTTAGTTTGTCTGTATGGGCTAAGGCTTCTTCCCGAACTTTCTCGTTGTGAGCTTTATTCATCCCCCTACTGGTAGCGATTTCAGACCTTATTTCATTCTTGAACTCATAGATAGTCTTGCGACTGAAAAACAGATTGAATAGCGTTTTGTGTGTCGGTGGCTTATCAGCTTTCATTGTATTGCAACCTCGACATAAGGTTTGTAAATTATCTTCTTCATCACTACCACCAAGAGCAACTGGTACAATATGGTCTATTGTTAGCTGCTCTCGGCTATTACATTTTTTACATTTCCAACCATCACGTTCTTTAACCCTCTGCTTTCTTCTAGCCCCAAGCATTGTCTAAAATGGAATATCTGATACGTCTATATCTTCTGTGGTGCTTCCTTTAGCTAAAGCTGGCTCACTACCACGCTCTGTGGGGTTATCTCCACTAAAAGGGTCATCGCCAGTAAACAAGGCTTCTAGGTTGATTTTCTTCGCTCTGAAAGCAATTTCAGCTTCAGCAGGTACAGGGGTTGGGTCTGAAAATTGGACTTCGTATTCGGTATCAAAGCCATCGCCGGTACGCTTTACGCCAATATCGTTATTGGTGGCGTTACCCTCTCGCAAATCTACACCCATTTTGATGCCATTTTGGATGGTAGATTGGGTAATTTGCAAGATTTGGATAAGGTTTTCGTTGTAGTTCCACACTACAAATGCCCAGAAGTGTTTAATAGGGGTTGGCATACCTTGGTTGTCGGTCTTAATATCATCAGGAATTAAATCAAATTGCTCTTTGCTGCGAACAGGTTTGTTGTCTTTGTTCCAGTATTCCCATCCTAGGACTGCAGGGGTTAGGATTCTAAACTTATTCATACCCTTAGCCAACTTCATATAGTTACTTGGGGCTTGTGGTACTTCGTATTTTGGTGGTAAAAATGACATATTTATTTACTTAATTATTCTGTTACTATTTTGCGTGCATCGGACTTTTCGTTAGAACGAATAGATAGATATTCGGTTTCTTTGATTGCAACACCTGGCAATAGTTCTTTTGCTTTAGTTTGCTCTTTGAGGGCTGATTCTTTGAATAAATCACTAACCCTAACTTCAACATAGTCATCAAGACCTTGTTTCTCTAGCTCGTGGACTAATGCTTGCTCATCTACAATTTGGGCGGTCTTTTTAACTGATAGTGAAGCGGTTACTTTTTCAATACGAGTGCTAAACTCGCCACGTTCCTTAAAAGTTTCAATGATTTGAGCTTCTAACTCTTTCTTTGCTTCTTTAAGTGGGGCAACTTCTTCTTCGTACTTAGCATCAATCTCTTTGATGCGTTCCCTTGATTCAACAAGGGCTTGGATTAAATCTTTTAATTGCATTAGAAAGTCCCATCCAATTCCCTCTTAATGTTTGTAATTGCTTCAAGTATAGAAGCTTTAGTTACAGGGTTGTTGTAATCTTCTATTTCAAAAGCCCAGAAGATAGCTTGAAAACGCTTCTTCATATCCCTTTGAGTTTGATTTGCTTCGAGTTGTTTGTCGATTCTCATATATTTTTACTTAATTATTTATTTGCTTTTTATTACCTCGACCTTTAAGGAGAGCTGTACCGAAGTTTGATAGGCTGAAGTTGATAATTGTTCCCTATTCTTTGGTACAAATCTCCGTAGGCAATTATTTGCCCTTAGAGAGTTTTGCTAGGTAAGCATTGATTGTCCGATAAACGAACGATTTATTAGTCTTAGTTTTCTTGGCAATTTCGCTGTAGCTTGGGTGGACTACTTTAGTCTTTAAGTATTCAGCGATTACCTTGTCTGCATCTATTTGTTTACGTATCATAATTGTTTCCTTTTCTTTATATTACTACAGTTGTTTCTCTAGCACAAGTGTTCTATTTATTAAGGTTTTCCGATTTTCTCAAAACTTATCCCCATAAAGTCTTTTCTTATAGGTGGGTTAAATTATAAGCCTAATTTATCAATATCAATAGGTTTTTCGTTCGTGTAAACATACATAGTTGTTGTAATTACCGTTCGTTCAAATCCACACCTTAGACAGAAAGATATAATTGAAGTTTGTGGGGGAGCAAAGATATGTCCAAACCAACGACAGATGAAGTTTATTTTAGCTTTTGGTAATTCTTCCATAGTTATTCTTGAGAGTTAGTTAATAGGTATTTCTTCTCCGAAATTCTTTAACAAACCGTGTTTAATAAGAATTTCAATTTCAGCAATGGTTGTTGTTGGGTAAAGGGGAATATGTAAGTCAACAGCTCGTTTGACCATTGTTTTTACATCTTCCTCGGAGTAATGTTTAATGGTTTCAAGGCGACCATTGGCTAAGCCTCGGAGATAACCCCATTGTTTGTCTTTATTCCAATCATTCCAATTTTCAGGTCTTTCTTTCATCTCTATAGTTATTTAATTATAAAGTTGTTGGCACTCCGTTATTAAGTAAACTAACCTAGGAGAATTTAAGGATATTAGTTTCTTCTCCACCAACTTGTTTATTTATATAATGTCCAGCGAGGATTTTTAGCATAGATAGCCCTGTCCTCAGTTTCCAATTCTTCAGTAAGTGTATGTAACCATTTAAGAAAAACCTTAAACTGGCGTTCACTCATACCTTGAATATCCTTTACAGATAGTCTTGCTTGTACTCCGTCTTTCATAATCTTAGTCCTTTTCTAGCTCGCATTTTCGGCACGAGCAATTAATTATTTTACCATTATCATCACAATATGATTGGCATTTATACTGCTCATCATTATTTATCGTGCTGTCAAAGTATTCTTTAAAAAAGTGATAAAGAGGAGTTACCTCAACTTTTGCCGACATTGAATCACTAGTCTGATTTGATAAATACAGGCGATTACCCTCAACTGAGAGTATTACATTTCGTTTTAGTTTCTTCATCTCTATACATTATTAATTAGATTGCAACTTTTCTAAGTCTTCTTTAAGCTTTTTAATCGCACGCTTTTTACTGTCTATTTTGTTAATATCTTGATACTTTTTCAGTATATTGGGAAATTCATTAAATATTTTACTAGCGTTTTCCATTGACCAGTACAAACTTTTGTTCATAGTATCTGAATATTTCGGATTGTATGTTTTAAGTTCGTTAAAGAATTGTTGGAATAACTCAATCGGATAGTCATTATTGCTAGAGTTGCCGAAAATATATGCTCCTGTTGGGAAACTAATGACTAATAATAGTTCATTTTCTGGTTGAGCTTGCTTCGGGTCGTCTAGCCAAGAGATTGTACGTCTTAGTTTTTCGTCCCAAATACCGATACCTCGGTAATCTCCAAAGCGGTTATAATCTAGCGAGTAAATATTTGTAGGGTCAATATCTAAACCGTATTCTTCTTTTAACTTTAAACCGAATAAATGGTAGTCAGACTTGTTTTTTAAATCTCTGTGGTCAAATACAATAATATCTGTGTATTTTTCCACTAAATCTAATATCTCCTTATACGCTTGTTGTTCTTTCTTCATAAGTTTATTTAAGTTAGAGTTTGGTTAATTAACTATAATCTGCCTTAATATCTTCTACACCTAAATCTTTATCAATCAACATACAAACATTTTCTAAATCTTCAAAAAAGCCATTAAAATCTTGTTTTGTAGGTGTGGCGTTCAGCCGAAAATCTAGTGCTAAATCTCGTAGTGCTGAAAGCTTTGAACCGATTTCAGTATCTTTATACTTGTCAGGTATTTCTAATTCAAAGAAATGGTCGGCAGCACCATTAAACCAAAGCCCATAATCAGGTTCGCTATTATCCCCATATTTATAACTTTGGATGTTACCCCAATGTTTTGCGAAAAGAATTAAATTATATATAAATCCTTTTCCAAATTCACTTGTCATATTAGTTTTCCTTTTCGTAGCCGGGCTTAACCACGACTTTAGTTGTTAATAATTCTCGGTTCTTGTAAAGAGCAACATACATTTGCTTTTCAAATAAAAGCGGCTCAAAGCAAAGGGCGATTAACTATCATAATTCCGAATACTAGAATTGCTACAAATATAAATATTTTCATTATCGTAAGTATTTAATATAACTCTTATTTTTATAAACTGACCACATCTTCCAACCGCTATCTTTATAGATTTCGTAAGCAATTCGGATATTAGTTTCGCAGTCCTTAAATTGTTCTACAGTACCTCGGTGTCGTTGCCAATAGTCATTAAGCATAAATACTCCATAGTCTACTGTGCCACCGGGGTTTAATCCTTTGTTGTCCCTATCACATTGTCTTGTGCCATTCTCGGCTTGTGAAATGGCAAGTGCCATCCTACAATCTTCGCCAAATTGCTTGATAATAAGTTTTTCAACTTTATCGTTTGGCGTACATTCATCCTCCTTAGCTACTGCAATTTTTGGGTGTAAGCGATAGATGGAGCGATAAACTCCTTATCAATAAAGTTAGTGAGTGCTTGGCTTCCTAGCCATACCAAGATGGCTGCTAGGGCTAGAGTGCTAAAAGTTGCAATTATATGAGCTTTGTGGTCTGATAACCATTTCTTTAGGTCATATTTCTTGCTTCGTATCCACATTCTTATTTTCATTGTTTTTTCCTTTGTAGCTTATTTTGAGCTACTTAATTTTTATTTTTCCCACCTACTCACTAAGTATAGCACGACTGTTTCATAATGTCAATAGGTATTTAGAATAAATCTTTTTGTAGCTTGATTGGGTCTATCATACATTCTAGTATTCGCTTACCAGTTTCCGGCTCTACACAGTTTCTAAGAGCTTTGTTTTTATCAATCCCTTTATATTTTGAGAGGTCAAATCCTTTAGTTTCTTGTAAGCTTGCAACATTACCATCGTGATTCCGGCTATCA
>OFQX01000188.1_pt1 | contig 19380 bp, 38 predicted proteins | sample 1542951 | NCBI WGS metagenome assembly OFQX01 (sample SAMN07774215, study PRJEB24372) | wastewater metagenome | isolation source: WWTP Novara (Effluent) | place: Italy: Novara | collected 2015-12
TGCCGTACGGGTACTGGGAGCCGGGCGGGTGGGCGTGGGAGCTGACCGACCCGCAGCCGACCACCGAACGATGCCCGTGGTGTCTTACCCATCCAGCGTCTGACAGCGGGCAGCCGCTGGCCCCCGCTAGCGACTGCCCGGTATGCGACGGGACCGGTCACTGCGACCCGATCCCGGTGAAGGGCCGTCAGGGCATCTGGCGATGGGACGGCACCCGGAGGCCGACATGACCGCCAGGGCCGACGCGGTCAGGTGGCTCCAATCGGAAGCAATCCACGCCGGGCAGCCGTTCGAGCTGACCGAGGGTCTAGAGCGCTGCATCGCAGTCCTCGCGGCGCTCGGACCGCTCCACAATCTGCCCACCTACAGACCGGTGGTGGGTGCTGGCATCATCGTGCGACCCAACCACTTGTCGGTCCTGTACCGGGCTGACCTGTCGACGTTCGACGGCGACGGACTCACTCGTCTGGTCATCGCCGCCCACCATCACGCCGTCCGCGCCTCCCTCTCGCCGTGGTACGCCCACGAGCAGCAACGCCTGTCGCTGATTCTGGGGTCGGACGACGACATCGACGCCGACTGCCCGCCACCGGCAATGCAACTGGACCTCCACGCCCGCACACGTGAAGGGTCCCCATACGAACGACACCCCACCATCGAGCACGCCCTAACCCGGGCGAGGCCGACATGACCGCCAACCCGTACATGGCCCAGTGGGATGACCCGGAGCGTGTCGACCTGGCTGACGGTGGCTGCGGGCACGGCGGCGTCGACGACCACCACGACGACCCGATCGCCACCGACCAGCCACGCGTCACCGTCGGGTCACGCTGGACCGACAGCCAGGCCGTCACGTGGACCGTGCTCGGGTTCCAGCAGGGCCGCGTCCTCGTCGACGCCGGGCAGGGGTTGCCGGTGACGATCCACCGGGCAGCGTTCGGCACCACCATGCGCCCGGCCGAACTCCCGGGCCAGCTCGACATCTTCGGCGACGAGCGATGAGCGCCGAACGGGTGCGATGCGCCTACATCTTCCCCAGCCGCCGCCGCTGCTCCAACACGGCCACCAACGCCCCATGGTGCCGCAAACACGACCCCACGACCGAGCACGGCGGTGAGCGATGACCGCCAACCAACCAACCAACAAGCAAGGAGAGAGAGATGAGGAAGATTCTGACCGCCGCGGTGGCGCTGGCTGCCGTCCTGGCGGTACCGGCCGTCACGTCGGCGCACCACTCGACGCACACCGTCACGGTCGAGTGCACGGCCCCGGGCGTGTGGTCCGCTGAGGTCTCTGTCGTCTACCCGGTGGAGGGCGCTGGCTGGTCGGCTGGGCCGATGACCGTCACCGCCGGTGACGTGACCAAGACAGCGGCCGAGCCCGGCGACAGCGTCCCGTTCGCGTCGGGGCCGCTCACGGCGGACTCGTGGTCGCTGACGTTCGCCGTCCGGTGGGCGAACGGGGTGACGCAGCGGCCTGTGACGTTGACCGCGACTCGGCCCGACGGGTGTGTGCCGAGCACGACCCCGCCGACCGAGCCGCCAGTGACGACCCCACCCACCGAGCCGCCGCCGACTACCCCGCCGACGGACCCTGCCGTCACGACACCCACGACACCGCCGACGGACCCTGCGGTGACCACCCCGGGCACCACGCCCGGTACTGAGCCGCCGAGCACGACCCCCGACACCGACCCGGCCGGCACCACCCCGGCCACCGTCCAGACCGGCCCGTCTGTGCCGCCAGGCCCGCAAGGGACGCTGCCCGCCACAGGCCCGGCCGCAGCCACCAGCGCCATCGCCGCCACAGCAGCAGCACTCATCCTCATCGGGCTCGTCGCACGGCGGCTCGCGCGATGACCGCCACCATGCCCGCGCCGAACGAGACCGCCTGCCAGACCACGATCATCCACGCCGCCCGCACCCTCGGCTACCGGGTACACCACCAGCGGCCCTCAGTCAGCCGCGCCGGCCGCTGGGCCAGCGCCATCCAAGGTGACCCCGGATGGCCCGATCTCGTCATCTGCGGACACGACCGCCTGTGGGTCATCGAGCTGAAGCGGCACGGCGGCAAGCCGACCGCCGACCAGGTGTCGTGGCTGACCGCGTTGACGCGGGCCGGGGTCGACGCCCGGCTCGTGATCGTCCCCGACCATCAGCAGGCGCTCATCGACGAGCTCGCACGACACGCAAGGAGCACACCATGACCGACACCCTCGACCGTGACATCCTCGACGACCCGCCGAGCCCGGATGAGGCGGTGCCCGTCCTTGCCGACCACCAACGCCCCTACGCCGAGGACCGCGCCGACTGGGCGATGCGCCAGATCGCCCGGCTGCGCCACGAACGCGCCACCCTCGCCGACCGGTTCGACCGCGAACTAGAGCGGATCAAGCAGCGCCGAACCGACCGGCTCGACATCCTCAACCGCGAGATCGCCCACTACGAAGAGCCACTACGACAGTGGCACGCCGCCCTGCTCGCTGCCGGCGAAGCAGGCAAGACCATCCACCTACCCCACGGCGACCTCAAAGCCCGCACCGTCAACCCGACCGTGACCGTCGACGACATGGACGCCGTCGCCAACTGGGCTCGACGCGCCCACCCGGAACTACTCGCCGCCCGGGTCAGCATCCCCGAGCTACGCAAGGCCGTCGCGATCCTCGACCTCGTCGACGAGCCCGCGAAGGTGATCGACCCGGCCACGGGCGAGATCGTGCCCGGCTGCGCCGTCACCCCAGGCACCACCACGTTCACCGTGAGCCCCACCGAGGGGGACTGGTGACCGCCGACGCCCTCGCGGCCATCCCGGCGAAGTGGGCGTCACCTGACCCGGCCACGCTCGCCAAGCTCCCCAAGCCGACCAAGCGCGACGCCGAGAAGGGCAAGTGCGCCGAATGCGGCGGATGGCACGGCCTACCGGCGATCCACCTCGACTACATGGGTCACGCCGAGGTGACTCTCGCCCTGATCGACGCCGACCCGGCCTGGACGTGGGAGCCTCTCGCTCTCCACGACGGGCTTCCGGCGATCACCCGGGAGGGTTCGCGGCTGGTGATGTGGGCCCGGCTCACCGTGCTCGGCAAGTCGATCGTCGGTGTCGGCACGTGTGAGGCGAACAAGCCCGACCCGGAGAAGGAGCTGATCGGCGACTTCCTCCGCAACGCGGCGATGAGGTTCGGGATTGGCACGAAACTGTGGTCGAAGGCGACGGTCGCTGACCCGGCCGGCGGCGCGCAGGGTGGCGGCTACGAGCGCCATGCCCGTCATCCGCAGCGCCGTGATCAGCCCGACGGGGATCGGCTGACTGACGCTCAGCTGCGCCGCATCAAGGCGACGTTCCGCGAGATCGGCGTCACCGACCGGGTAGCGATGCTTGGCATGTGCGCCGACGCGATCGGGCACACGATCACGTCATCCACCGACCTCACCAAGCAGGAGGCCGCGAAGGTGATCGATCACCTGGAGCAGTACCGGCCCGCTGACGCGTCCGATCTGGTGGAGTCATGACCGTCACCCGTCCTGTCAACGCGAAGGAGGCGGACCGGTGGCAGTCGTTCTTGGCCGTGGTCCTCGTCAACTTCGACGCCCGCCGGCGAGAGGCTCGAGCCGCCCGGATCGCCAAGGAGTGGACGTGATCACCGGCCTCAAGTTCACTGTCACCTGCCCAGCCTGCGAGGTCCCGCTGCGGCTCATCAACCAGGCGAACAACGGTGGGGTGCGGCTCATCGGGATTCTGGTGTGTGACACCCACGGCGAGTTCATGGTGACAGTGCAGTTGTCTCGTGCCGGGACGCACGTCCAGAACCGTGGCCGGTTCTCCCGTCCTGGCCGCCCGAAGGTGAGCGCAGCATGAGTGACACCCTGTTCGACCTGGGCCCGGCCGTCCCGACACCGGCCAAGCAATCGCTGTCCGCCGACGCCCGACGCACGATCCGCAACCGGGAGCTGATCGCCGCCGGTGTCCACCCGGCCACCCGGCAGCCGATCCTGATCACCGGGCTCACGTGCGCGACGTGCGCCCACCACCGGGCCGTCACCCACTACACCAGCCGCGAGAAGACGTGGCACAAGTGCGACCTCCACCGGCTCGGCACATCACACAGCGCCGCATCCGACATCCGCACCTCATGGCCCGCCTGCGTGCTCTACCAGACGGGAGACGACCAGTGACCGCCGCCCAGCTCCCGTTCACCATCCCCACCCAGCCATGCCGGCCGGTCCACTGGATCTGCCCGCTGCTCGGCTGCCGCAACGGGGTCACCGTCGCCACCCGCACACCACCCCGCTGCCCACGACACGGCGCAATGATCCCCGACCCGGAGTGCAAGTAGGTGGCCGGATACACCAAGGTCACCCGCGCCATCTGGCAGAGCGACGACTTCCGATCGCTCACCATCGGCCAACAGTGGCTGTACCAGCTACTGATGACCCAACCCGACCTGTCCCAATGCGGGGTGTTGCCCATCACCGCAGGACGCTGGTCGGTGCTCGCCAAGGATGCGGACGCAGCCGCCATCCGAGCAGACCTCGACGTACTCGCAGCCACGAACTACGTCATCATGGACCCAAGAACAGAGGAACTGTTCGTCAGGTCATTTATCCGATATGACGAAGGGTACAGGGTACCCAATATTCGGATAGCGCTCATCAAGTCATGTGAATCCATCATCTCGAAGAAGCTCAGGACGCACGCGGCAGCAACCCTTGCGTACTGGTTCGAGCACGTCCGAGAGACCGCCAAGGACGGCAAGAACGAGGAGGCGACAACCCTTCCCGGAACCCTTACCGGAACCCTTGACCGAACCCTTTGGCAATCCCTGCAACCTGCAACCTGCAACCTGCAACCAACTCCAGCAGCAGCAAACGTGAGCGAAACGGGTCAAGCCGACCCGCCCGCCGACCCTGCTGCTGCTGCCCTGGAACTGTTCATCACCCACCGAACCAGGCAGGTATCACCAGCCAACCCCGGCGGATTCGCAGCGGACCTACGCCGCAAAGAGCCCACCAAGCGCGCCCCCAAGCTCGCCACCTACCTCGCCGCCAACCCCGACGCCACCGCCGTCGAGATCGCCGAGAACGTCTACGACCTCGGCCCCATCGACCTCATCGCCCTCGGCCACACCCCCACCCGGAACGCCCCATGAACCAGCCAGCCGCCTACAACCTCGTCCAACGCATCCAGAACTACTGGGGCCACACCATCGGCCGCGACGCCCAAACCGACTGGCTCGACGTCCTCGACCGCCTCCACGAAGGCACCGCCGGCACCGCCCTCCAACGCCTCATCGCCACCCAACCCGACCGCGCCCCCAGCATCGCCCAATTCCTCGCCGCCTACCGCGCCCTCGACACCGCCAGCCAACACCAGCGCATCGACTGCGACACCTGCGGCGGCGACGGATGGCGCAAAGCACACGCACCCGAATGCACCGACCCCAGCCACGAAGACTGCGGGCACAACTGCCCACTGACCGCCTGCCACTGCGACGCCGGCAGCCCGAACCGTGACGTGCTACGCCGCATCAACGAGCACCGCCCGAAGCCCCGCCCCGCGGTCGTGGCCGACCCGATGGCAGCCGCACGCGGCCGGGCGATCGCCGAACGAGCCCAAGGCGCGGAACGTGCCCGGCTCGCAACATTCCGCGTCGGCACCCACATCAACGACATCGAGGAGGCGTCATGACCCCGCATCGTGTCCAACTGTCGCGCCGCAAGGGCTGGCGGCTGCCGCCAAATTCGATCAACGTTGCCCGCCCGACCAAGTGGGGCAACCCGTACAGGGTGCAGCGCGCCGGACGGGACGTCCCACTCAGATACGCGGTTGTCGACCGGCAGGCGTGGATCGTGGTCCACCACGACAAGTGGGGGAACCCGAAGGGCAAATACGGCGGGTTCGCGTCGAAGGACGCTGCCACCGCGTTCGCCGTCGAGATGTTCGAACGTTCGGTGCTCGGGTCGCGTCTGGAGGTGGACGGTGAGCACACGGTGCGGTCGTGGCTCGCCGCACTCGCCGGGAAGAACCTGGCGTGCTGGTGCCCGCTCCCCGAACCCGGCCAGCCCGACTGGTGTCATGCGGCCGTCCTGCTCCGACTCGCCAACGAGACCAAGCCGTGATCCTCCCCCTTGACCGCGACCTGATCGCCCAATGGGCCGAGCACGGCATCCCGACCGACCCGTCCACCCTCGACTACGCCAGGCGTCTCGTCGTCCGGCTACTCAGCGAGTACGACGCCCTCACCGCCGACCTCACCGCAACGACCAGCGATGAGCTGACCCCGGTGGTGGCCTGATGAGCGATCAACTGATCGCCGCCTGGCGGCGGGTCGCTGACCGACCGGACGGCCCGCCCAGCCTCCGCATCGACCGCTCAGCGCTACTCGGGCTCGTCGAGGCCGCCGAACAGTTGCGTGACGAGCGCGACGAGGCCCGGGCGACCGCCCGACGCCTCGCTGACGCCCTGGCGGCGATGTCCTGCCAGAACTGCGACGACCGCAAGTGCATGAGCTGCGTGTTCCGCGAACACCACGCCGCGTGCACCGACGACTGCCCTGATTGCTGCCCACTCACGAACGTGCACAGTCCGTTCACCGCCCGCTACGTGCAACGCGCCGACGCCATCAACGACTACAAGCAGCAGACGAAGGACTGGACATGACCGCCAGGGCCTGCTGTGACCGGGTGCCGCTCAGTGACGCGATCCGGGCCGTCACCGCGGCGTACACCGACGCCACCGGCCGGGCATTGGAGTTCGCCGCGCAACTCGTTGCGAGTGGGGTCGAGGACCCGGCCAGGCTGCTCCGCAAGTGCGCCGCCGACGCACGCCTGCACGACATGTGGACCCCGAAGGAGACACCATGACCGTCACCATCCACTGCGACGGCACCACCGCCCGCGTGATCCGCGACGCCCTCGACCTCCACCAGCGGATAGCGATGGGCCAATGGCGCTGCATTGGTGACGCCGCCCCCAACGTCACCGGCTACCAGCACGGGTCCACCGGGCTCGGAGACGCCCTACTGCGACTCCGTGCCGCGCACACCATCGTCCCCGCGCTCCAACACCCGACCGCCAGCCTCAGCATCATCGCCGCCGGACCGGACGCCATGCGGGCCTGCGACGCCTGGCACGCCCTCGGCGGCGGCATGACCTCACGCCAAAACGACCGGCTCACCGACGCCAACATCACCGTCGAGATCACCCCCTAACGCGTAGCGACCCGCCCCCGAAAGGACCGGGCCACCACACCGGCTTCTTCGCAGACGCCACGGTAGCCCACCACCCCCCGAACGGAGCGGACCACCAACATGCACCGAGACCCACACGCCATGCGCATCGCATGGCGCATCGAACACCAACTCGCACCCGCCATCGTCATCGCCCGCACCGCCCTCGAAGCACGCATCGCCAGACTCAACGGCTGGAACACCATCACCGACGACCCCCACGTCACCACCAGCACCAGCGGCAGCAGCACCGAACGCCACGCCACCCAACGAGCCCAACTCACCGCCGACCACCAGCAACTCCACGACGACCTACGCGACATCGACCGCATGGTCTCCGACGTCCTCCGCATGTGCGGCCGCATGACCAGCGGCATCGACACCCCAACAGCCGACCTACCCGACGTCCCCGTCTGCATGGAAGGCCTCGCCGGCAAAGACGGATCCATCGTGTGGGGCGACCCAACATGCGCCATGCCCGCCGTCCGCAAAGGACTCTGCCAAGCACACTGGATGGCCTACTACCGGCACCTCCGAGACCGCGGCGTCGACGTCACCAAACACCACGAGCCAGCCCGCATGAGCACCATCCCACAGTGAACGTTCACGCCCGTGTATAGTGCCTACCGTCCGTGCAATGCGCCTCCCGACAGGTCGAGGCCAGCCAGGCAACACACCGCGGGACGGGCCATCGGAGTGGCCGCCGGGCTCATGCTCCGGAGACAGCGGGTTCGACCCCCGCTCCCGCCACCACCACCAGCAGGGGAGGCAGCGTGAAGCGCAAGCTACGACGACGCCTCAACCGCATCGAACGACGCCTCGCCGCCCTCGAACACACCGGCCCCGGTGACCTCGACCTCACCGGCGAACCACTCGACCCGATCCGAATCGCCCGCCACACCAGCGCCGACTACGCCACCTACACCGACGAGTGGAACCTTCGGGGCTACCTGTGAACACCAGCTGGTCCGGAACACGCGAGAGCTTCCCCCGCCCACTCCGCCGAGCCATCCTCCACCGCGACCCGATCTGCCGACACTGCCACACCCGCCAATCCACCATCGCAGACCACATCATCCCCGTCGCCGAAGGCGGAACCGACACCATCACCAACGGCCAAGGACTCTGCGACCCCTGCCACCACACCAAAACCCAAGCCGAAGCCCGCCGCGGCCAGGCCCGGCGCCGCAGCCGAGGCCAACTACCCCCCACACCACACCCAGGGCTGATCTGACCCCGAGGGGGGTGGGGCGAGCCCCCCTCCGACCCCTCCACCGGGCCCACCGCCGGCATAGCGGCTGGGGCCGTCTACAGGTCTGGGATTCTGAGATCGCACGCGCTCTACGTGTTATTGTGGTGACGTGGCGACGGCTGAGCAGCAGGCACGGTGGCGGGCGAAGCGGCGGGCCGAGCTGGGCCCGGTGAAGCTCGGTAGGCCGGCGAGCGCGGCGTGTGGGACGCCGTCGGGGTTCAATCGGCACAAGCGGGAGGGGACGCCGGCGTGTGCGGCGTGCATTGAGGCTCGTCGCGTGTATCAGCGTGAGGCGGCCCGCCGTCGTCGCAGTTCGACATAGTTTCGTATTGACAGTCACTACGAAAGTGTGTAGAGTGGTGGGCATGACAGATACCACCACCCTGGCCACCGTCAACATCTTCGGCGTGAAGGTCGGGGACATCTTCCACACCAGTTGGGGCTATGACCAGACCAACTGCGACTACTTCGAGGTCGTGCGGGTGACCAGGTGCGGGGCTGAGCTTCGCCCGATCCGATCGACAGTGACCGAGTCGGTCCGGGGTGGCGAGTACCACATGCCGGCCAAGGGCGAGTTCCGTGACTGGTCGGTGCTGTTCGGCGCTGGTCGGGGTGATCGCAAGCTCTGCAAGGTCAAGAGCGGTTACCGCGGGTCACCGATGGTGGTTCTGTGCCGAGACCATGCCGCCGATCTGTGGGATGGTCGTCCGAAGTTCGACTCGGGTGCTTGGGGGCGCTGATGACCACCACCATCGAGGGGCAGCCGACATCGGCAGAGGTACGGGAGTCGCTGGCCGCCGAGGGCCGTCCTGTGCTGCTCGCGTTCTCGCGTGGGAAGGATTCGATCGCCGCTTGGCTGGCGCTCCGTGCTGCTGGCGTCGATGTGATCCCGTATCACATGTACTTGGTCCCCGATCTCGCCTTCGTCGCTGAGTCGCTCGCGTACTTTGCCGACTGGTTCGGGTACAAGATCCACAACATCCCGCACCCGTCCCTGTACCGCTGGATCAACTCGCTCACGTTCCAGGCCCCGGAGCGGCTGGCGATCATCGAGGCCGCCCGCCTGCCGAGCCCGGAGTATGCGTCCATCATCGGGATGCTCAGGACGGACCTGGGGCTGCCGGCCGACACGTGGATTGCTGATGGGGTTCGGGCTTGCGATAGCCCGGTGCGGCGGCTGTCGATCGCCCGGCATGGGCCGATGAAGGTCGGGAGCCGGAAGGTGTCGGCGATATGGGATTGGTCGGTGGCGGAGGTCCGTGAGCGCATCGAGGCGGCCGGCGTCGAGCTGCCGGTGGAGTACGAGTGGTTCGGCCGGTCGTTCGACGGGCTCGATCACAGGTTCCTGGGCCCGTTGCGTGATCATGCGCCGGACGACTACCAGCGGGTGCTCGATTGGTTCCCGCTTGCCGACCTGGAGTTGTTCCGGCGGGAGATGATGACTTGTGCCTGACCTGTCCGCACTGTCTAAGCCGAAGCCGAGGGGCAAGAGCAAGCGGTCGCCGTTCGCGGTGGCCGGCGCGTCTGACCCGCTCGCCGATGTCGCCTACTCCGATCCGCCCAACATGGAGGCCGACAGCGCCGCCGAGCTGTCGGCGCTACAGGAGGCGTTCAAGGCGCGGGCCAAGCAGGAGGCCCGGCGCTTCCGGGATGTCACCGACTCCGAGTATTGGGTGGCGGTGTGCTTCCAGACCCGCGAGGACAAGGAGCGGTTCCTGCGGGCGTTGAACCTCATCCAGCTCGGTGACAAGTACATCGACGGCCACAAGGCCGCCAAGCTTCTCGGCGTCGACCTCTAGGGGCGGTCGGCGCCGCATGATCCCCCGCGCGTCGCGGGGTTGAGCCAACAAAGGAGAGCGCCATGCGCAACCGACCCGTACAGAACAACCGCGCTGACAACAACCGTCGGGCGTCCACGCGCCGCGGTGGCCGGTCGTCCGGCAGCTGACCGAGATGGCAGGTCGCGGGCCCGCGCCCAAGGCGAAGGATCGCCGAGCGCGGACCAACAGCGAGCCAACCGGGGCAACCGTGCTACCGCTCGCCCGCTGCCGCCAGCCCGACCTGCCCGCAGGGACGATCCCCTGGCCTGATCGCACCATCGAGTGGTGGTCGGGCTGGGGGTCGAGCCCGCTGGCGGTGTCGTTCACCTGGGCGGACTGGGAGTTCTTGCTCGACACGGCCTTGATCCACGCTGACGTGTGGGGCAACTACAACCTCGACCGGCTCCCCGAGCTTCGGCTTCGGGTCGCCAAGTTCGGAGTGACTCCCGAAGATCGGGCTCGGCTGCGGATCACGTTCGCTGACGCCGACGAGAAGGACGCCAAGCGTTCCGCCCGGTCGGGGACCAACCCGACCGTCAAGCGGTTCGGGCACCTGAAGGCGGCACCCGCAAGCTGAACCGGTGAGGGGGAACCATGCCATGGAAACCCCGGTACCGCGGTGAGGTCCCCACTCTCGGCCTTCTCGCCATCGAGTGGATGTACGAGCACCTGGCGGCCCCCGACAGGACCAGCTACGAACCGTTCGAGGTCACCGAGGAACAGGCCCAGTTCCTCATCAACCTGTACGCCATCGACCCGAAGTCCGGGAAGCGCCGGTATCGCCGTGCCGTGATCTCCAGACCGAAGGGTTGGGGCAAGTCGCCGCTCCTGTCTGCCGTCGCGGCACTCGAGGCGCTCGGCCCGGTCGTCCCCGCCGGGTGGGATGCTGACGGGAGGCCGGTCGGGATCCCGTGGTCCGAGATCCGGACACCCTGGGTGCAGTTGGCGGCCGTCAACGAGGATCAGACGAGGAACGCTTGGACTCCGCTGCTGGAGATGCTGACCGAAGGGCCGGCGTGCGACGAGTACCCGGGTCTGGAGCCGTTGGGCACGTTCGTGAACCTGCCGAAGGGGCGGATCGAGTTCATCACGTCGGCTGCCACATCCAAGGAGGGTCAGCGGCCGGTCTGCTCGATTCTTGACCAGACCGAGTCGTGGCTGCCCGCCAACGGTGGGGTGAAGCTGGCGGCGACGATTCGCCGCAACCTCGGCAAGACGGGCGGGGTGTCGATCGAGGCCCCGAACGCCTACGAGCCCGGTGCTGGGTCGGTCGCTGAGGAATCGGCGGAGTACTGGCGGCGGATCCAAGCTGGTCGGGTCAGGGAAGCTGGGCTGCTGTACGACCACCGCGAGGCCCCGCCGGAGACGGAAATGGCGGACAGGGAGAGCCTGCTCGCCGGTCTCGCCGTCGCCTACGGCGACTCGGCCGACATCCCGCGGTGTGTGATCCACTCCCCGGCATGTCGTCGCCCTGGGTGGGTTGATCTTGACCGGATCGTCGCCGAGGTGTGGGACCCCGCTACGACCCCGGAGGATGCCCGCAAGTTCTACCTCAACCAGGTCACAGCGGCGTCCGACGCGTGGGTGTCATCCCCCCAGTGGGGGGCCTGTGCGGCCCCGGACAAGGCGGTGCCTCCGGATTCGGTCGTCGTGCTCGGGTTCGACGGGTCCCGTGGACGGGTGAAGGGCAAGGCCGATGCGACAGCGCTAGTCGGGTGCAGGGTGTCGGACGGGCACCTGTTCGAGGTTGGCGTGTGGGAATCGGAGGGGGCCGACCCTGACTGGCTGCCACCGGTGGCCGAGGTCGACGCTGCGATTCTCGGCTGTTTCGAGCGGTGGGATGTGGTCGGGTTCTACGCGGACCCGTCGGGCTGGACCGAGCAGATCGCCCGGTGGGAGGCCCGGTATGGGCGCAAGCTGCGCCTGAAGGCGGGGGCGTCGCAGATAGCGGCGTGGCCACGCGGGAAGGACTCCCGGGTGGTCGAACTGGTTGAACGGCTCAGGCAGGCGATCGTGAACGGTGAATGCTCCCATGACGGCCGGCCGAACCTGACCAGGCACGTGCTCAACGCCCGTCGTCGGGCGACGCGGACCGGGTATCTGCTCTACAAGGAGCATCCGGATTCGCACAGGAAGATCGACGCCGCGTACGCGGCGGTGATGGCGTGGAAAGCGCGAACCGACGCCCTGGCGGTTGGTCTCGGTCGCGCTAGGCGCACTAGCGACCGAAGGGCGGTGGTGATGTGAACGAGAAGATCACCGTGACCGGCCTGGACGGCCAGACCAACGATCTCGTCAACGAGTTGCGCACCCAGCTTGCGGCGCGGATGCCGCGGAATCTGCTGCGAGCCTCCTACTACGACGGGAAGCGAGCGATCCGGCAGGTGGGGACGGTGATCCCCCCGCAGTACTTCCGGATGGGGATCGTGCTCGGCTGGTCGGCGAAGGCGGTCGACATTCTCGCTCGACGCTGCAACCTGGACGGGTTCGCGTGGCCCGACGGTGACCTCGACAGTCTTGGCCGGCGCGAGATGGACGAGGCCAACAACCTCACCGCCGAGATCAGCTCCGCGTTGATCGAGTCGCTGATCCACGGGGTGTCGTTCCTGGTGAACACCGAGGGCGACCCATCGGTAGGCGAGGTCAAGTCGCTACTGCACGTGAAGACGGCACGGGACGCGACGGGGACCTGGAATGCTCGCCGTCGCCGGCTCGACAACCTCCTCTCGGTCACCCACCGCGACGACGACGGCAAGCCCGACCAGTACGTGCTGTACCTCGACGGGGAGACGCTGACGCTGCAACGCGAAGGCGCGTGGAGGGTCACGAATCGGACCGAGCATGACTGGGGCGTGCCGGCCGAAGCGGTCGTGTACAAGCCGCGCGCCGGTCGGCCGATGGGCACATCCCGGATCTCTCGGGCCGTGATGTCGCTGCACGACCAGGCGTTGCGGACCGTGATCCGGATGGAGGGTCACGCCGACGTGTACAGCTTCCCGGAGATGTGGCTGCTGGGGGCCGACGAATCGATCTTCAAGAACGCCGACGGGACAGCCAAGGCCGTGTGGCAGGTGATGCTGGGCAGGATCAAGGCGATCCCCGACGACGAGGACGCGCAGAATCCTCGCGCAGACGTCAAGCAGTTCTCGGCGTCATCCCCGCAGCCGCACATCGACCAGCTCAAGCAGCAGGCCCAACTGTTCGCCGGCGAGACGTCCGTGCCGCTGTCGTCGCTGGGCGTGTCGGACATGGCGAACCCGACGTCGGCCGACTCGTACATCGCGTCACGCGAAGATCTGATCGCCGAGGCTGAGGGCGCGGTCGATGACTGGTCACCGGCGATCCGTCGTGCCTACGTGCGCGGGCTGGCGATCCAGAACGGCGAGCAGACCATCCCTGCCGGGTGGCGGTCGATCGAGCCGAAGTGGCGGTCACCGATCTACCTGTCGCGGGCCGCGGCGGCCGACGCCGGATCCAAGCAGGTCGCGGCAGTACCGTGGCTCGCCGACACCGAGGTCGGACTCGAGTTGCTCGGGCTCGATGACCAGCAGATACGCCGGGCGATCGCCGACCGTAGGCGGGCGCAGGCACGCGCCACCGTCGATGCGCTGATCGGCGCCGGGCAAAGTGCCAACAACGGCTGAACTCGACCGGCTCGTCGCCGCCAACCGAGCAATCCGGGACCGAGCCACGAAAGACGTCAAGGCGCTGTGGGCAGCCCTCGCCGGGCTGACCGCCGAGCGGGCCCGTGACGCGCTGATCGCTGCGCTGCCGGCGTTGGTCGCCCGCCACGGAGAGGTAGCGGCGACCGTGGCGGCGGACTTCTACGACGAGCAACGCGACATCGTCGACGCGCCGGGCAGATACACCGCGGACCTGGCTCCAGTCGCCGAACCGAAAGCGATCGCCGCGTCGACGCGTTGGGCTGTCGCCCCGCTGTTCCAGGCGATCCCCGACATGGACGCCACGCTCGGCCGGCTGGTCGAGGTGGTTGACGACAAGACGATCGGGCAAGGCAAACGAACCCAGGTCCTGAATGCGCAGCGCGACCCCTCCCAGCCGCGAGTGGCGCGTGTCCCCGTCGGCAAGACGTGCGCCTGGTGCCGGATGCTGGCCTCCCGCGGCCCCGTCTACCAGTCGGAGGCGACCGCCTTAGCGGCGTCGCATTCGCACTGCGACTGCACCCCCACACCCATCTGGCGGGGGTCCGTGATGCCCGACGGGTACGACCCGCGGGCGCTGTACGCCGACTACCGACGGGCCGCCGACGCGGCCCGGTCGTCGAGCCCGAAGGCGATCCTTGCCGAGATGCGCAAGCAGACCGGGCTCGCCTGACCAACTTCACCCGCCACCCGGCGGGGTGCGCTCACGGCCTGCGCTCAACCGGCCGGTGAAAGACCTGACGAGGTACGGAGCCCATGTCCACCAGCACCAGCACCACCAGCGAGGCCGGCGAGGCCGGCGACCAGCAGCAGTCGAGCGAACAGAAGACCGGGTTCACGCAAGCGGACGTTGATCGGATGATCAGCGAACGCGTCAAGCGCGAGCAGGCCAAGTACGCCGACTACGAGGACCTGAAGGCGAAGGTTGCCGGCGCGAAGAGCGCCGAGGACCGCATCGCCGACCTCGAAGCGAAGCTGACCGCCGCAGCAGCCCGGGACACGCACCGGCAGATGGTCGACCGGGTCGTCCGTGAGCACAAGCTCACCGATCCCGACGACGTCGACCTGGTCGCCACAGCGCCCGACGAGGACGCAGCGAAGCGGCTGGCAAAGCGGCTGGCGGCGGACAACAAGCGCGGCAACCACGTGCCGGGCGAGGGCAAGACCCCCACCAAGGCCGGCGAAGCGGACGAGATCGAAACCGTCCGCCAACTGTTCGGCCGAACCTGACCCCTCTGAAGGAGGAAATTCCCCATGGCAACCCTGCTCTCCACCGGCCTGTCGCTCCCCAAGAGCGTCACGAACCGGGTATTCCCCAAGATCCAGTACGGATCGACGATCGCTGCGCTCGGCAACCCCGAGCCCATGCTGTTCGGCGACACCGAGTACTTCCACTTCGACATCGGCGAGGCCGAGTACGTCGGGGAAGGCGCCAACAAGTCCGGCTCCACGGCGACCAAGACCACGGTCACCGTCAAGCCGTACAAGTTCCAGAAGACCGTCCGCTACTGGCAGGAAGTGATGTGGGCCGACGAGGACTACCAGCTCGGCATCCTCAACAACTTCGCCGACGCCATCACGCCGGCGCTGGCCCGGGCGCTCGACTACGGCGTGTTCCACGGCATCAACCCGCTCGACGGCGCGCTCGTCGCAGCGATGACCACCAACGGGAAGCTGTCGCAGACCACCAACTCGGTGGAGATCGCTCCCGGCGACAAGCCCTACGCGAACATCGACGCCGCCAAGGCGCTCGTGCTCGCCGACGGCTACATCCCGTCGGACATCGCGCTTGACCCGTCGTTCGCCGCGCTGTTCACCAGCCTCCGCAACGCCACCACCGAGCAGAAGCTGTACCCCGACTTCCAGTTGGGCACGGCACCGTCGAACCTCGACGGCACCCGGGCGTCGACCTCCAAGACGGTCGGCGCAATCGGTGTGGCGGCCGCGGCGACCACGATCCAGGCCATCGTCGGTGACTTCTCCAAGGTCGTGTGGGGCGTCCAGCGTCGCATCGGCCTCGAAGTCATCCAGTACGGCGACCCCGACGGCGGCGGTGACCTGAAGCGGAACAACCAGATCGCGTTGCGGTCCGAGATCCTGTACGGCTGGGCGATCGCCGACAAGGACGCCTTCGCCAAGATCATCGACGCCGTCTGATGAAGTTCAGGCACGTACCGAGCGGGGTGATCGTCGACGTCACCCCGGAGAAGGCGGAACGGATGACCCGACCCGAATGGGAACCGGTCACCGACCCCACCGGGGCCAAGCCCGCCCCGAAGCGGGCCAGAGAGAAGTAGGGAGAGGGGGCGGCCGTGTTCATCGAGCCCGCAGATCTCAGCCCGTTCGCCGAGGTGGAAATCACCAAGGCGATGGCGATGATCGAGGACGCTGAAGCGCTCGCGCTAGCGGCCGCCCCCTGCCTCAACCCCGACCCCCCAGCAGCGCTCACTGCCGCACAGAAGGCCACCGTCAAAGCCATCCTTCGGGGCGCGATCCTGCGCTGGAACGAGGCCGGGACCGGGGCGATGCAGTCACAGACCGCCGGCCCGTTCGCAGTCCAGGTCGACACCAGGCAGGTCCGTCGCGGGATGTTCCTGGCGTCCGAGATCGACCAACTGCAGAAGGTGTGCGGCTCGGCCGCGGCCGGCGCGTTCTCGATCGACACCGTCTCCGCGACCACCACCCATCAGGCGTGGTGCTCGTGGATGCTCGGGGCGGTCTACTGTTCGTGCGGCGCGGACCTGGCCGGGTATCCGCTGTGGGAGGCTGGGACCGGCTTGGACCCGGCGTGGTGATGTTCACGTTCGGGGAATGCCTCCACGTCTACCGGGCGACGCTGACGCAGGACGCGTACGGCGACCAATCGCCCGTCTCGGAGCCGCTGGTCGACGTCGTCGATGGGTGCGCCGTCGAGCCCGTGTCGTCGACCACCGTCACCGAGGCTGGGCGCACGATCACGCTCAACACCCTCAACGTGTACGCCCCGTTCGGCGCTGACCTTCGTGCCGGGGACCGAGTCAAGCGTGACAACCAGTGGTGGCGGGCCACCGGCAACGCCAGGCGTTGGCGGTCACCGTTCACCGGTGCCGAGTTCGGATCGGTGACCACGTTCGAGATGGTGGAGGGGTGACCATGCCTGAGGATCGGATCGTGGCCCATTTCCTCGGCAGCGATCCTGTCGCTGACGACCGGTTCTGGCGGACGGCCCGATGCGTCCACGGTATCCACTTCCGGGCGGTCGTGCCCGCGGGCCCGGCGGTGCCGGTGGAGCACTACCCGAACATCGAGATCACGCTCGATGCCACCCACGACGTGAAGCTCCACCCAGCCAAGTGGGGTACCGAGCCAGGGCACTGGGTGGATCGGTTGCTGGCCGAGCTCGAAGGAGGTGCGACCGATGGCGGTTCGGATCAAGATCAATCACGCGGGGATCAGGGCGCTACTCAATTCCCCCGAGGCCGCCCAGCTCGTCAAAGCCGAGGCCGTCAAGGTGCTCGCCCGGGCCGGTGACGGGTTCGGGATGAAGATGGCGACCCAGGGTGATCGGCCGTCGGCGATCGTGTACACCGACACGTTCCGGGCCCGCTACCACCAGGCCCGCGAGCATCTACTTGAACAGGCGATCGGCAGTCGATGACCGAGCCGATTCTGTTCCCTGATCCAATCGTCGTCGCCCGCACGTGGCTGGCACCTCTGGTCGCCCCGGTCACTGTCGGCCAGAAGCGGACGCGCGACAACGCTCCGGCCGAGTTCGTGCAATTGGTCCGCACTGGCGGCCAGCGTGCCGGGCTCGTCATCGACGGCGCACAGATCACTGTCACGTGCTGGGCGGCAACCGACATCCGGTCCGCTGAACTCGCCGCCATCGTCCGTGCGCATCTCGGAGCAATGACCGGTGAGGTGGTTGGCGCGGTAACCGTGTACGCCGTCACCGAGACTGGAGGCCCGTACTCCAACCCCGACCCGGACAGCGGGTCCCCCCGTCACACCTTCACGGTGACGGTCAACGTTCGCGGTGTCGCCATCCCCGGCTGACCCACCCCTGTCCCGCCTCCACGCGGGATGACCTGCGGCCCCAAACCCCTGTGTGCCCACGCTGCGCGTGACGGCACCACCACCCCCGAAGGAGCCACCTATGGCACTCACCGCTGGGAACGTGCGCGTCGCTGGCACCGGCAACGTGTTCAAGGCGCCGGCAGGCACCGCCCTCGCCACCGACCACACCACCGCCCTGAACGCTGCGTTCAAGGACCTCGGCTACTACACCGAGGACGGCTTCAAGATGAACATCTCGAAGTCGTCGACGGACATCAAGGCCCACAACGGCGACGTCGTCCGCACCGTCACGAACGAGCACAAAGTCACGTTCGACCTGACGATGATGGAGTGGAACCTGGAGGCCGCCAAGGCCGAGTTCGGTTCCACGAACGTCGTCGTGGCCACCGGGACCACGATCAAGGTCAACTCCACCGCCGGTGACCGCGGCCCGTTCGTGCTCGAAGCCGTCGATGGGGCCACGAAGATGCGCATCGTCATCCCCGACGGCCAGATCGTCACCGACAGCCAGGAGGTGACGTTCAACAACACGTCGTCGATCAACTTTCCATTGTCGATCGTCGCCTACCCGGATGGCACCGGCAACAAGGCGTACATCTACACCACCGCGCTGACCTGATCGGTCTGGTCGGGGCTGGTAACTCGCAGGTCGCTGGCCCCGACCGGAACACCTGACCTGCGAACGAATGGAGACCTGCGATGCCACGCAAGATCAGTTGGGCCCAGTTTTGCGCCGACCGAGACGAGGAAGCGGCGATTGAGATCGACGCCCCGAAAGGGGAGGCGTTCCGCATACCGCCGGCTGAACGGTGGGCAGCGAAGTACCGAGCGGCCACCACCGACGACGAGCGCGGTGTCGCAATCCTAGGCGCCACCGAGTGGAAACGGTGGGTGGCGACGGGACGCACGTACGAAGAACTCGACCAGTTCTTCATGTACGCGGAGCGGGTCACCCCGGGGGAATAGCAGGCCTCGTCGCTGTCCTCGACCAGTACGGGGACGTGATCGAGGCCGACCTGCTCCGCTGGTACCGGCTCGACCTCCAACGGGACCTCGGGACACCACGACTTACCTGGCGGCGTCTACGAGTGCTCCTCGGGCAGCTTCCCCGCGAGTCCGGGTTGGTCCAGCGGACCGGTGGCGACGTGGTCCGTTGGGGCGCGCAAGAGCATCTGCTGGCGTCCGTCGTTGATGAGCTGCGGATCATCGACTGGCACTACGTCAGCTCCCACTCGCGCAAGCGCGTCCCGTCCCCGCCGATGATCCCACGCCCCGGCGTGAGAACACCGTCGGAGCCGGTCATGTCGGTAGCCGAGTTCGCCGCCCAGGTGTCGGGCGGCTCGATGACGATCTGAGAAGGGCGGT
>OFQX01000189.1_pt1 | contig 19333 bp, 32 predicted proteins | sample 1542951 | NCBI WGS metagenome assembly OFQX01 (sample SAMN07774215, study PRJEB24372) | wastewater metagenome | isolation source: WWTP Novara (Effluent) | place: Italy: Novara | collected 2015-12
GCAGCATCTAATGGTATGATAGCAGTAATAGCCTTAGGATTTTATTTCTTCTTCAAAAGTTTTATGTATCTCGGGAGAAATATACTTCTTCCATTCCTTAAGAACTTAGACGATGACAAGAATTCATAAAGACTACCGTGAGGGTAGAAACGCCAGGTTTACCAATGAGAGTAAATTCTGGCCAGAGAAAAATATCTGTTCTAAGATAGCTCAAGAAGCTATAACCGAAGGTGAAAACCTTCGAAAGATGTTATCCGGTAAACGTGTTCTTTTAGATATTAGTAACAAAGTTACGTCTACGTCAACTTCGTTGACTTCTGACAGAGAACTCAAAAATGCATTCAGGCTTTAAGACTTTTGACGAAGTTAAACAGTACATTAATAGATACCCTCAGGTTGAGCATAAACTCCCTGAGTTGTTCCAAATTATTATTAAGCTAGACAAACTTCTAGAGCTTTTTTATGCCCGTAGAGTTGTCCCCTTCAAAAAACTCCAAGCAGCCAAAAAACGTAGACTAGAACTAACACAAGCAGCAGAAAAATTCATCCAACGTCAAAAAGGTGGTAACGTTATATGAGACTGTTTTATTTTCCTTACTTCTGTGGTGGTAGGATTCTTTGTGGATTATACACTCAAACTAGAACCCTTGAAAAAGGTACTATGTTTAAAGAAATCCACAGTAGAGTTGAATTGGGACTAGTTCTCTACCAGAGTGCAGAGCATTTAAGTGGTGAAAAGACGATGGTTGTCACGAATGAAAGCTTTATTCCTAACACCCTAGAAGAATTCCAACAGATTCTAGCCTATCAGTGTGGCTATTATACTATGAATCAAGGTCAAGGACATCAGGGCTTAGTAATCGCCATTACAAATACTGATCAACGTAAAGCAGATGAATATCTTAAGGCTAGTGGTTTTGAAATTGAAAACCAATATGATAAACATTGGGGTAAGGGATCAGGTTGTAAATTCTGGATTGGTGATTATCATGGTAAGCTAAAACCAGCTTTTAAAAATGTCCCAAATCCAATGGAGATGTATATAAATGCTAAACCGGCCTCAAAATTTAGTTCGTAATAACAAAAGATATGTTATTGCTAGGAACAGATGGTCTGCTCTTTATATGGTAGATAAAGTCCGAAAGGGTTTTGCTCCTGAAAAGAAAATTCTTCATTTAACTCGTGATGATGCTCTCTCCATCAGGAATAAGATGAGGTCAATTCATCATGCAACTTATCAGGTGTTCGAGGTGATTTATGACAAAAAAGAATGACAGCCAAATTAAAGTTACTCATATAGGTAAGACGATATGTATAGTAGAAAATGAAAAAGATGGAGAATATACATTAGTATTTAAACCAAGTCATTTCAAATTTTATACTAAAGCTGGATTGCATTCTTCATTTGATTCATATATGGAATACAAAGAACCAGTAATTCATACAAGATATGTCCATTGGTATAAAAACAATTTAACTGGAGGGGTTTGGGCAGATTTTACCAAGGAACCACCACCAACACGATTCTTCAACAATTCACTTATCAAAACCGATATTGTAACCTATGAAGATAAATCATGAGTAAAGAATATAAAGAAAAAGATAAAAACCGTCTGTGGACCCCTTGGGGTTTTATGCCTTTGGATATTACAGGAACAGATAAGGGAAAATCCTTTAAGAGGAAGTCTAAAGGTAAAACCACAAGAGAAAATCGTAGATATACTCAAGATCATAAATCAGGTGTAGTGATTCTGTTATGAAAATTTTTGTTTATGGCACTTTGAAAAAAGGATATTGGAACAGCCCTATTCTTGGTGATTCCAAACTCATCAAGAAACATATTGTAAAGGGCTATAAGCTACTGGACAATGGTTTTCCTGTAGCTGTACCTTCAGAAAAAGATTCTGTCAGTGGTGAAATCTGGGAGATTGATCCAGATGTTACACTACCCCGTCTTGACAGACTTGAAGGTCATCCACATATGTATGTGAGAACACATCTCCCCGATGAAGATATCTCCTTGTACGTAGGCAATCTTAACAGGTGGCCTGTAGATAAAATGACTGAATGCCCAAACGACAACAACGTGTACACTTGGAGTAAGAATCATGAGTAAAGATTGGGATAATCACTATATATGGTCAGATGAATTTAATGGATGCTGTGCAATTAGCATTGTTGGTTCTTTAGGTTCAGCTGAAGGGATACAAAGAGCACCTAACTTTAAAATATTTGCAAATGAGATTTGGAATTATATTGATAATGGTATCAATGTTGCAACAACTAACCACGAACAGACTTGTGAAAGACGTTGGTTGCGTAGATTAGGTTGGAAGACTGTAAGATTATCCAAAAATATTTCTTTGCATCACATTACTAAAGATCGTAGCAAAGAGTTTCAAGAAAAACTTGAAGAAGAACTTAAAAAAGAAAAACCTAAGGTCTCTAAACCTAAAGTAAAAAAGCAAAAGTTCTCCTTAAGAAGTAGGTATTAAACAATTAATGTTTGAGAAAAAACTTCAAAATTTTATTGACAAGCTCCCTCCTTACTGGAGTCTTGCTAACTCTTTATGGGTTACAGACACTAATGAAAATTCCGTTAGGGGTGGAGCTTGTCATGCCACTATGACTAAGCCCTCAGGTAAATCCAAATATTTATTTGGAGGTTTTACTCCATACGATGCCTCCAAAACAGATTTGACCATGAGAGTATGGGATTGGATGTCTGATCCTAATAAATCTCCATGGAGAAAACTCCTAAGAGATGGAGTTGAATTAGCTTATCGTACAGAAGATAAAGTTCTTGTAGGTTGGGTAATTCAAGGTCCAATTCTTGACGAACTCCCATGGCAATTCTTTAAGAATTTTGCTATTGCTACTCGTGTAGTAGCAGAAAAACATAAAAGTTTTGAACTGTGGGATTATTTAGTTAGAACCTGTCACTTAGATGAATGCGATGCGTTTTTTCTTGTATCAAGAATGCAAACTGTTTTAAATGATCCTAAGAAATTAACAGAAGATAAAAGTTTTAATATTCAAGGGGGTCATTGGCCTATTACGGATTTTGATCCAAGACATATTTATTCATATGGCGTAAAAGAAAAAGACATAAAAGAAAATTGCTATAAATTAGATTGGAATGCTTTCCGAACTGGAGAAATACATGATCATAAAAATAAAAAATCCCATTATTCTCCTAATGTTTTTCAGCAACCCGAAAATATTAATGGGTTTTTCCAAAACAAACTTTCTTACATGCCTTGGATGATAGATAAAATCCCTAAGAAATTCACTGAAGGGAAGTTTAATAAAGCAGAATATTATGATTTAGATGATGTATTGGATTCATTTTATAAATGGCAAGACGAAGAAAATCTAATGGTAAACAAAAAGTATTCGTTAAATCAGGAAGGAAAGACCCTTTGAGTGTAGTATTTAGGAATGTTCACATAGTAGGAAACAATCTTCAAGTTGCTACTATGTTTCTAAAACGTCCAGAATACCGTCTATTCTCTGTCACAAGAGATGAAAAACCTGATCTAGTTGTCTGGACTGGTGGGGCTGATGTCAATCCAAAACTGTATGGTGAAGATGTACTCCCAGAGACTTTTATCTCTGATTATAGAGACAGGGAAGACATTGCTGCGTGGGAACAATGGGGTGATATTCCTAAAGTAGGAATCTGTAGAGGTGCTCAATTTCTGAATGTTATGTCAGGCGGTGCTCTCTGGCAGGATGTAACCTCTCATGGTAGAGACCATAGAATCCTAAACCTCTTGCATGTTCCTGAAATCCTAGAAGGTTCTCTTATGGTGACTTCTACGCATCACCAAATGATGATTCCCGGACCTAAAGGAGAAGTTATAGCTATTGCCATGGAGAATGGTAAAGGTTTATCCAAACACTATATCTCAGGTAAAGCAAGAGATAAGCCTAGGTTTGATACTGAAGTAATGTGGTATCCTGAGTCTAAATCCCTTTGTTGCCAATTCCATCCTGAGTATAAAGGTCTTCCAGGTATGGAAAAATATTTCTTTAATCTCATTGATTATCTACACTTTAAGGAGTGAACTATGTGTGGACTAGTTGGAATAACAGGACCGGGTATTTCCAAATGGGACTTAGATGTTCTAGGTGATCTTACCTATGTTTCTGGTCTAAGAGGTATGAATTCTACTGGAATTGTTCAGGGTAGATTCCACTTAAATCCCAATGAACATAATAAGCATGAGTATAAACTAGCTAAAATGGCTTGTGATCCTGCTTATTTCAAATGGTTTCACAGAGTAACAGATAAAGGTGACAAGGATTTATTCACTGGGGTTAGGAATAATCTCTTTGCGGTTCATACTAGAGCTGCAACCAAGGGTGCAATAACCGACGAGAATGCTCATCCTTTTGAGTTTGAAAACATCATTGGTATGCATAATGGTACTATGATTGATCATAAATATCATCATGATACTAAAACTGACAGTGAATTGTTCCTTCAGGATATCAATGACAGAGGATTGAAGACTGTTCTTGAAGAAGTCAATCCTGAATCTGCATACGCGCTTGTAATTATTAACAAGAAAACTGGTGTTTTATCATTTGTCAATAATGGTAAACGAGATATTTACTTTTGTATGTCAGATATACGAGGTGTATTATTCTGGGCATCTGAAGAATGGATGCTTAGAGGAATTATGCAAAGACAGGCAGAAAGAATCTTTAAGAATGAAGTAACACTGTTACAGCCTCATAAAATCTTTTCTGTTCATCCTCATTCAGTGCCTACCAAGACTTTTAAGATATGGGATATTGAAGAATATACGCCCAAGCAAAAGCCTAAATATGTCCAACAGAATTTTGGCAGGGGGTATCATAGTAACGTAGTCCCTTTCGTCGGAGATGAAGATTACCATGGATGGTGGGATAATAATCTTCTAAGCAACAAAGATGATGATACTCTTTCTGTGCCTGTAAGAAAAGCTAAACCAACACCGGGTGTTATCAAAAATAAAATTCCAACTGCTTATTGTGTGTCATGTAATGAAAAATTAAACCTAGTACAACAACATTTTGCAATGAAAATCGGAACTAAGTCTTTCGTTTGTGAAATTTGTGATAGTACATTGCCTATTGTAAAACAGCCAGAAGAGGTAATTTTAAACTAATGGAACTAAAGATTGGTGCAGACCCTGAAACTTTCCTTAGTTTAGGGGGTAAATTTATTAGTGCCGCTGATATTCTACCGGGAACTAAAGCTGATCCTTTTAAAGTAGAGAAGGGAGCAGTACAGGTAGATGGATTAGCATTTGAATATAACATTGATCCTGCCACTACAAGAGAAGAATTTGACAGAAATCATACTGTAGTTATTGCTCAAATGGAAGAAATGGTTAAGAAGATTGATAAAGATATCAAGCTTAACTTCATTCCATTTGCCGAATTTGATAAGACATATTTTGATACTCTCCCAGACAGGTGCAAAGTCCTTGGCTGTGATCCTGACTATCGTTCTATAGATGGTCTTGTAAAACCTCCCCCGGAAGACCTTACACATATGCCCGTAAGAACAGCTGCTGGTCATATCCATGTAGGCTGGACTAAAAATGAAGACCCTTACAGTTCTTCCCATTTTGAAGATTGTAGGTTCGTAGCCCATCATTTTAGTATGAAGAATGAAGGTAGTATTTATGGCAAGGCTTATCATTATAAAACCAATGAAGAAGTAAAAAGACTAAAATACTATGGTAGTCAAGGGGCCTTTAGACCTAAATCTTATGGTGTAGAACTCAGACAGTATTCAAATATTTGGGCTGCTAAGCCTGAAACTCGTAGGATGATGTTTGATTATATCAAAACAAGTGTAACACAACTTTACCGTGGATAAATACAAATGCGTTGTAGAATTCCTGATAGAGATTTAACTCAGAGGTTAGATCAAACTATTTGTAGATATAAAGGACATCCCTACTATGTTCGTCATGGAGATATGAACACTTTATATCTGTATGACCTAGAAAACAGGCAAACAAGACTTCATGTCATTAACAAAAATGATGTGGAATTAGATATTAGTTCTGTGCCTCTTGGATATTTGCAATTAAATAAGTATATTACTTGTTATGTTTCTAGAAAACCTGCTAGAATTTACAAACAAGGGGTAACACTTGACAGCTTAAATGTTGATCCACTTCCGGGAGACCGAGCTTCTATAATCAATATATACTCTAAAGCTTTTAAAGATATGATTCTAGGGAACTATCCTCCCCTATTTCAAACAGTTGAAATGCTTAGGGCTTCTCCAGAATCAATGTCAATGTGTATTTCTAGGGATATTGCTCTTAAGTGGGACCCTAAGTTTATGTTGATTTATGTTTATTATAAGAATGAAGAGGCTGGATGGATTCCAGATAGATCGCATACTGTAATAGTTCCAGGTAGAGAACAGGCTTGGATTGTAAGTAAACTACTGCATGGATTCGGATGGGAAATACAATGACAATTTACGATACTTTTAAGAATTACGGGTTCACAAAATACAAGAAATATGATGGTGAATTCGGTATAGAAATTGAAACTGAAACTAAAGACCCTTATGACGCTCCGAGTTTTACCTATTGGTCTGTTCATCAAGACGGTTCTCTGAGAGATTTTGGACAGGAATACGTCTTAAAGCAGCCTGTCAAGTATGAATATGAACTCCCAGAAGCTCTTGCAGAATTTGAAAAGAGAACGGCCAAGATTCCATTCATTAAAGATTCGTTAAGTACTAGTGTTCATGTTCATGTTAACATGCTTAATGAATCTTTTAAAACCATGGGTAATTTTCTAACTCTATATTCTCTGTTAGAAAACATTCTGATTAGATATTCAGGTCCAGATCGGCTTAGTAATCTTTTCTGTCTTCCTATTTGTGATGCGGAGATTACTTACCATAACATCATATCTATGATGAAACATGCAGAGACAAAATCATATAAGAGCATGATGATGAATGAAAATCATGTTAAGTATGCTGCTTGTAACCTGTCATCATTTAATCAGTTTGGGTCTATTGAGTTAAGATCATTTAGAGGGGAAACAGATATCAAGAGTATTCAAGATTGGGTAGATATCATCTATAGAATCCTACAGTATTCTAGAAAAGATATTTCCCCTAGAAATATTCTAGCTGATTGGAAGTCTAAGGAAATCAAAATCCTAGATGACATTTTCAGCAAGAATATTCGTAAGAGTCTGTCTCATAAAGAAGAATTAAAACTGATAGAACAGAATATTTGGTATGCAGCTAATATTGCTTACTCAGTCAAAGATTGGGAACTTTTAGATACTCCTGTTAAAATCCCTGACTTTAAGCCAAAACAAAAAGAATTAGATATGGCAGCTGCTAGACTATTTGGTGCTATCAACTTCCAAGGTCTAAATGAAGTACAATCTAACGAAGTTCTGTTCTATCTAAGAAAAGAATTCAATAAAAAACATGGGTTAATGACAGAATTCATTCATAAGAGTGAGCCTGCCGAGTTAAGACCTAGAGCACCTGCTATCAACAGAGGTGGACTACAGAATAACCCTTTCAATGAACAGCCTGCACCACAACCTATAGGAGGTAATCCTTGGGGGGATTTAGTTGCTGGAGCAAGAGTCCTTGATCTAAATAACGTTCCGGTCCCTGATGAAGTGATAGATTGGGCAGAAATTGACAGACAACAAGAAGCACAGAGAATTAGAAACAGAGCAGAAGATATCCTACGGAGACAGAGAAATGGAGATAGAGCTTAATGTTTATATACTCTTGGAATTATAATTCAGAAGGAGCTAAAGCACTAGCTGAAGCTCTTGGAGCTAAACGTATTAAGCATGAAGGTTCTAAATTCGTAGGCTCAAACAAAAAGACAGTAGTCAATTGGGGTAGCTCTGAGTTGCCCCAAGAGGTTATAAACTCTAAGGTCCTTAATGATCCTTCTTTAGTTTATATCTGTTCGAATAAACTTAGATTCTTCCAGTTTATCTCTGAGAAGAAAGTTAGTATTCCTGATTGGACTACTGATTACGATACAGCTATCAGATGGGTAACTGAAGGTCATACAGTATGTGCCAGAACTGTTCTTCAGGGGCATAGTGCTGAAGGTCTTTTCCTTATGGATAAAGATAATCCTAAAGGGTTTGTCAAGGCTCCATTGTATACTAAATATATCCCTAAGAGAGATGAATACAGGGTTCATGTCATTAATGACAAACCTGTTACAGTACAGCGTAAAGCTCTTAGAAATGGGTATATTGAAGAGCATGGGGTTCCTAATTACAAAGTAAGAAACCTCAATAATGGTTTTGTTTATGTCCGTAATGAAGTACAAGCTCCATTAGTAGTTCTGAAAGAAGCTGTAGCAGCAGTAACTGCTATTGGTCTTGATTTTGGTGCAGTAGATGTTATCTATAACGAAAAGAAAGAACTAGCAGCTGTTCTTGAAATTAATACTGCTCCAGGTATTGAAGGTTCTACTATTGAAGATTATGCAAACGCATTTAAGGTCTGGAAATAATCGTGTGTAATATAGCCGTATTATCAGCTGGGGTTTCAATCCCTTATGAGAAAATTGAAACTTGTACTTACAATAATCCCCATGGATACGGTTTGATCCTTAGGGATAAAAAGCATAAGAAGCTCCAAGTAATTAGAGAGTGCCCTGAAGAAGGTACAGACCCTAAGAAAGTCTTCGACCTACTTGAAAAACACAAAGATATAGATCGGTTTCTACATCTTCGTTGGAAGACTGAAGGGCCTATTGATATAGATAATACTCATCCTTTTGATGCTTACCATAGCGATAGGCGTCAAGTGTATTTTATGCATAATGGTACACTTCATAGCTATCGTCCTAGACTAGCTACTACTACTTTTGAGGATGGTGTTAAGAAAGAAATACCCGGAGAAAATATCTCTGACTCAAAGAAGTTTAATGATACATTCTTAGCTCCGTTTCTTTTGAGGATGAAGGGAGAGAATGGTCTTGGAGATATTCAAGATGAGTTCTTTAAGAAATTCCTTGATAGAGAATGGGGCTCTAATGATTCCAAGGGTATCTTGATCTGTAATGATCTTGAGCCTTTGTTTATTAATTTCAAAGAATGGAAGAGATTAGATTTTGGTGGGGGTGAGTTCTATTCCAGTAACAATACATACTGGGATACTCTTTCTAGGGGTCCAGTCTTTGAAGAAAGAAGAAAAAAGAAAGAGCTGGAGGAAGCAAATAAACAGCCTCGATTTCAAAACGGATTACCTAACAGGAATATTACGCACCTTGCGGATATTAACCTAAAAGATAAGATGGATTTGAAGGATAAACTCCAAGGTTTGTTTGATAATTTTGATATCTGGTCTGATGAAGGCATAGCCAGCTTAGAACTACTAACAGAAATTGAAGTTGATGATTTGGTCACTAAAAATCCAACAGAGGCTGCTGCATTAATCGTATATATTACAAGCACTTACACTAGAGTGTACCAGAAATATACTCGATTGGTAGATTATATGAATAAAGTTCTGCCAGCTAATAAACGTAAAGAATTAGAAAATGCTTGAGAGAAATCCTGATTTCTTAAAGAATTGGCCTGCATTAGATCAATTTGAATTCCCTGATGCTACTCATAAAGAGAGAAAAAAGGAAAAAGAAACTATTGACATTCTAAAAGAACTTCAAAGAAGACAAGCTCAGACACCTGACTTTAAAGATATAAGACTAAAAGAAAAAGTCTTATTGTTCATTTATGATGATATGAAAAAAGGAGGTTTAAACAACTATTTTCTGACAGAATCAGACTATTTAGGTGTAGCCAGAACAGCTTCAAACTTCTATAAAATGAGGACTGGTATATTCCCTATTGTATTTGATGAGGAAGATAAAAATACAGTTGTCCGAGGGTTTATTCAGGGAGAAATATTCGCAGTTTCACCTGAAACGATCCTTGCAATGGATAGACTTAAATGTAATGGCGAAATGTTTTCTAGGAAGAAGAGAAATTTCTTTTTGGAAGAACAACATAGAACAACAAAAGATGGAAAGAAACAAGCAATAACAGTAACAGCTTATATCTATATTGGTGTTAATGAGTTTTGGAAACATGAGAGTCTTAATCCTATGACTATTTATAAACCATATGGTGAAAGAAGTAAGGCTTACTTCATGTACAATGCTCCTTATCGTCATCCCCCTATGACACCCGGTAGAAACTATCCTGTAATTCAACGTTTCCATCATTAATTTAGGTACTTGACAAGAATTTTAATTATGATATAATATTCTTATAGAAAGAAACCTATAGAATATAACTATAGGTTAAACTGTTAGCTTTCTTTAATTATAGAGTTATATAACAGATACATAAAACTACCGGTATTAACTAGAAGATTTAAACCATGAGAATAAAACTGGAATGAACACATTGAGATGTTCTATTTGTGATAAAACTAACAATATGTACGTAGCTAATATCTCAGGATGGAGCGGCTCTTCCAAAAGAAACTTTAGAGAAGACCCTAGAAATCCTGGATTGTTAATTTGCATAAAGTGTGATGAAGAAGTAAAAGAAGCCCTATCAGATTTCCCGGAGTTAGATTCAAAATGATAGATTATATAGATTATATTGTTTCATTTGCCATAGGACTTATAGGAGTATCGTTTCTAATTTTAATATTTCTAGCTATGATTAAATTCCCTATGATTATGGTAGGATTACTTTTAGTTGTTGCTTGTATAATTATTTATGTCACTGGCGATTTAATCAGAAGAGAGTGGAAAAAAGATAATGGAGATTTCTACTAATGGAAAACCTTAAATACATCGGACTGGGTGCTTTAGTAGTTTTAATTATGTCTGTCGGAATAACACTTCTTCTAGGGTTTGTAGCTCTTGTACTGAACTACCCTTGGTTTGGAGCAGCAATAGGATTGCCTCTTTTTGTTTTTATGTTATGGGTAGTTGGAAAGTCTGTTGAAGACAATACCTATTAAAACCCTCTAGGAAGCCCGTACAGAGGTTTTAGAGTAATCTGGAGTACAGATACCAGAAAACTACTAGAGGCCACTGTACGGGACTGTATGTGTCAAAGAAAGGCATTCTAATGCCCATTGGTGTACGTCCACCTCCTAACCTAGATTATAATCCCGTAGAACGCTTCAGAGATGAAACCATAAAGATCATTAATGAAGAAGTTAAAAAGTGTTTTGTTGATAATAGACTTATCCCTAAGAAATATTACCGATACGAAATGCTCGAAGATATGAAGAAGAAAATTCTAAATCTAGGGAAGGGTCCTAGAGTAAAAGAAATCGTAGATGTAAAAAAATTCTCTGTACCAGAAATGAACCGTACAGATTTAACCAGAGAGATAACAAAGTTATTTGACAAGTGAATTTATATTAACACACCAAGAATGCCCTTGTGGGGATAGCTCAGATGCATATTCCATAAATAAGGATGGTTCTGGATTTTGTTTTTCATGTAATAAATTTAATAAAGCAATTAATGAGGAAATAGAAATAAACACAAAGTTAAAAGACTACCAGTCACCCGTAGGTGAATTCAGGATTGCTTCTCATAGGGGTATTTCTGAAGGAACTATGGATTATTATCAAGTATTTACTAAATTCGTTAATGATGTTCCTATTGAATTAGGCTTTAAGTATCCCAATACAGCATTTAAGATTAGATTATTCTCAGAGAAAAAGTTCTTTAGTACTGGACCTATGAAGGATGCCGGACTATTTGGCGTCGATAGGTTTGATCCCGGAAGTAAAGAAAGTATTACAATCACTGAAGGTGAACTTGATGCTCTTTCAGTTTATGAGATGTCAAGAGGTAATACTGCTGCAGTATCCATCAAGAGTGCATCTTCAGGTAAGAAAGATTGCATTAAAGACTGGGATTACATTAATTCCTTCAAGAAAATTATTTTATGTTTAGATAATGATGAACCCGGACAGAATGCAGCCAGAGAAATTGCATCACTGTTTGATTTCAATAAGGTTTATCAGGTTAAACTCCATAGATTTAAAGATGCAAATGATTACTTACAGAATCAATCTGTAAATGATTTCATAGAGAGTTGGAAGAATGCGAGACGCTATGCTCCCGACAACATCATATCTACGTTTGCTGAAATTGAAAACTCTCTCGCCGAGAGTAAAGAAAGTCAAATCGGTACTTACCCGTTCAGGGTCCTCAATGACAATCTATTTGGATTACATGAGGGGGAGGTTATTGTATTCAAAGGTGGTGAAGGGATAGGTAAGACTGAAGTATTCAGAGCTATTGAGCATCACCTATTAAAAACCACAAAGCATAACATCTGTATCATTCACCTTGAAGAAGATAACTCTACTACAATTAAAGCTCTGGCAGGTTATGAATTAGAAGTCCCTGCAGTACTACCTGATTGTGGTATATCTACAGAAGATATTCTAAAGGGTTATAAACAGGCGGTTAACAACGATGATTCAAGAGTTAATATCTATTCTTCTTTTGATGTTGAAGATGAAAATACTCTTCTCGATAATGTTCGCTTCTGTGTTACTGCCCTTGGGTGTAAGTTTGTATTTTTGGATCACATTACATGGTTGGCTACAGGAATGCAAGATGAAGATGAACGTAGAAAACTAGACAGACTTTCTCAGAAACTTAAGCTCTTAGCAAAAGAATTGAAATTCTGCCTTATTGAAATTTCCCATACCAACGATGAGGGTAAAACCCGTGGTTCAAGAAATATTACCAAGGTTGCTAACACTGTTGTCCATCTCATTCGTAATCTACTTACTTCTGACATCAACGAAAGAAACACAATTTACTTCACCATTGAGAAAGCAAGATTGGGTGGGCGTACTGGTCCAGCCGGTAGATCAATGATGAATACAATGACAGGTAAACTAGAGGATTTTAATTAAACACTTGACATAAGAGTGTTTAAGGAGTATAATCTCCTTAATACAGTGAGGAATTAATGATTAAAGTTTCCATAGATTATCGTCCAATCGGTTATAAAAACCCTAGTAGCATATTTAAATTACATATTTCTAGGGGTGAATTAGTAAGAGACTTGGGATTTGGACATGAAATTACTAATCATGAAGTTAAACTTTTAGTAAGAGAGCCTGAAACATTAGTACGTCTGGCTAAAGCCAGAGGTGAAAAATATCCTAGATGGTCCGTAGAAAAAGAGGGAAAAATCTTAGGACACGATAGAAGAGATGGAACTATTTCTTTAGTTCGAAAAGCTTTAGAGTCAGTAGGAGAATAAGATATAGAGATAATTGTAGGTGATTTAGAAGCTAACGGGTTAGAGCCTACCAAAATTCATTGTCTAAGTCTGTGGTCTAAATCCAGTGGGTTAAATACCACTACAGATTATGACAAGATGAGGAAGGTTCTAACTCGTGATGATGTTATATTTGTGATTCATAATGGAATAAGGTTCGATGTACCTGTCTTAGAAAAGCTTCTTGATATTAAGATTAAAGCTAAGATAGTAGACTCACTGGCATTGTCTTGGACTATGTTCCCTGACCGAAACAGACATGGGCTAGAGTCTTGGGGTAATGATTTTGGTGTTCCCAAACCTAAGGTAGTTGATTGGGAAAATGAACCTATTGAAGTTTATGTTAATAGGTGCCAAGAAGATGTCAAGATCAACGTCCGTGTATGGAATTATATTTGGACTAAGCTAAAGTCTCTATATCCTAAAGAAGAAAAACTTTGGGAATATATAGATTACATTATGTTTAAAATGCAATGCGCCAGACTTCAAGAAGAATCTGGTTGGAAAGTAGATGTTGAATATTGTGAAAATTCATTAAAAGAATTACTTGAAGAAAGAACTATTAGAGTTGACCGTTTACGACAGTTGATGCCTAAAGTACCCATTAAATCTGTTAAGACACCTCCTAAAAGGATGGTCCGTCAGGATGGTACTAAAACCAAGATAGGTCAGTCTTGGTCTGATTTGTTGGCTCAACTTAATCTCCCCGAAAATACAAGTGAAGTAGAAATAACAGAATCCTATGAAGAGGGTAATCCTTCCAGTACTAAACAAGTTAAGGATTGGTTATTTTCTTTAGGTTGGAAGCCCAAAACATTCAAATACCTTAAAGATAAAGAAACAAAAGAAACTAGAGAAATCCCCCAGATCAATCTAGAGAATGGCAAAGGTATTTGTTTCAGCATTAAAGAACTTTATGAGATAGAACCCCATCTAGAATTACTCGATGGATTAAGTATTCTAAATCATAGAATTCCTATGTTGAAGAACTTCCTAGACTCTAGGGACAAAAACAATAAGATTAAAGCTCAAGTTAGAGGGTTGACTAATACATTAAGGTTTCAACATGCTGAACCTTGTGTTAACCTCCCTAGAGTTGGTAGACTTCACGCTGAGTCTATAAGAGGATCACTAATAGCACCTGATGGATACATTCTGTGTGGTGCTGATATGTCAGGTCTTGAAGACAGACTTAAACAGCATTATATCTACCCTCTTGACCCTGAATATGTTAAGAGCATGAACCGAGAGGATTACGATCCTCATCTTACTCTAGCATTATCTGCGGGTATGATAACTAAACTTCAAATGGATAACTATATATCCGGTGAAGATAAGAGTATTAAACCTATAAGAGATCAAGCTAAGAATGGTAATTATGCCTAAATTTGGGCATGTAAAATTGTGTGAATTCAGGGAAACTCCTATTAGGACAATCCTGAGCCAAGTGAGAAAATGAGATTTAAGAAAAAGAATTGCAAACATTGTCAAACTATATTTGAACCTACTGGTCCTAGTCATTTATATTGTTCTAAGGAATGTAGTAAGCGTGGATTAATACATAATTATTATGTTAATATCTACGGGGTTTCTATCTCCGAAGTCGAACAAGCTTTAAAAGATCAAAACTATCTTTGTGCTATCTGCAAAGAACCAGGTTTTGAGATGAACAAATATGTACGTTCTCCTCTTAATCTAGATCATTGTCATGATACGAAAAAATTTCGTGGGATGCTCTGTCACAATTGTAATAGAGCTTTAGGTTTATTTAAAGATAATGTTGAACGATTAGAAACAGCGATCTCATATCTTAAAGGTGCAACGACTATCTCGAAAGAGAGTACATACAAGTGTATGGAAGCGCACAACTCTACGAAAGTAGATGATGATATAGTCTGATCTGTATGGTAACATGCAGCTGCGAAAGCGGTATAGAACTAACGACTCTATATGAACATAAATGGTCAATATAATGCATACCCTCCTAGACTTGCTATCACTTGTGGTATATCTTTAGAAAAAGCCAAAGAGTTATTTGATGGTTATTGGAAGCTAAATTGGTCAATTAAAGAAGTAGCATCTAATCAAAGAATAATTGAATTAGGTGAAGAAATGTGGATGCAAAACCCTATTAATGGTTTCTGGTATTCACTTAGAACAAAGAATGATATTTTTAGTACTCTCGTACAAGGTACAGCTAGTTATGTATTTGATAAGTGGGTTGAATTTGTTCTTGAAGAAAGAAGGCAACTAACAGCTCAATTCCATGATGAAATTGTCCTTTGTATTAGAGAAGGATTTGAAAAACAAGCAGAAGAATTAGTGAGAAAAGCATTAGATAAAACAAATCAATTTTTAAAACTCAATAGAGAGTTAGACATAGGAGTTCAGTTTGGCAAGCGCTATTCAAATATACACTGATGGCTCTTGTCATCAAGCTACTGGTAGAGGTGGTTGGGCGTATTTTATTCCAGAATTAAACCAAAAGAAAAATGGAAAAGGCACTAACACCACTAGTCAGAGAATGGAACTCAAGGCTGTTATTGAAGCATTAAGATATTGCAAGCACAATGATATTTCAGACATTGAAGTCATAACAGACTCACAGCTAATTGTAGAGTGTTTCTACGGAAGATATAAAGCTGGTAAGAACTTAGACCTTTGGAAGAAACTCTATAAGTTAACCAAACCTAAGAAAGTAGTATTTACTTGGGTTAAAGGTCATGACGGCAATGTCAATAACGAAATAGTAGACGAATTAGCTAGTTATAAAAGATAAAAGGAACAGAAAAAGTATGACAGATAGAGTTAAACTCCGTGGTAAAGTTAAGTGGGCACATAAGCTCTACGAACCTGATGTTGCATTTGGTGCATCTAAATTCAAGGTTTCATTTTACCCGGAGAACGATGAGGAATTTAAGAAGTTAAAAGCCTCTGGTATTCAAAAGAAAATTAATGAAGATGCTGATGGTAAGTTCATCGAGCTAGTACGTGATAGTTTTAAAACCATTAAAGGTGAGATTGTCAATTTCCCCGGCCCTACAATTGTAGATGCTGAAGGTGGTGTTATTGTTGATTATGTCAACACAGAAACTGGTAGGAGAGCTTGGTCTTACTCTAATGCAGAGAAAGATAAAATTCATCGTAGAGGTAAGCCTCTAGAAATTGGTAATGGTTCTACAGTAGAAGTTACTGTTTCAGTCTATGACACTTCTAAGGGTAAAGGACATAGGCTTGAAGAAGTCAAAGTTCTTGATCTGATTGAGTATATTAGACCAGCAGAACTTCCTCCATTGTCAACACAGTTTAATAAGGCTGCTACAGAAGAGATTGATACCGAGAGTAAGAAAACTCTTTGGTAATCTAAAGGGATTGCGGGGTGGACTGGAGTGGTTCCAGCATAGCCTCATTAGCTAATAACGCAAGTTCAAATCTTGCCCCCGCAACCAGTTACAACAGTACCCTTCGCTTAAAGATTGGGCTAAGTTAATGTGATAATCTGAAGCTGTTGTATTTTTATTTTTAACAGAGGAAGTCATGCCGTTATTACCCGCCGAAATATATCTACCAAATAAAAATAAATACATAGTAAACTCAAGATCATTTACAAATGAAAATGACAAAGATAAGTATGTAAAAGAACTTATTGAAGCTTATGAAAAAGGCCGAGAAGACCTTAGACATGAATTCAAATTTCTATTAGGTATTAATGATGACTAATATAGTTGGTATTTCAGCACTTGAAGAGCTTAGAAAAGTACCTGGATTTGAACAGGCTATTATCGCAGGAGGTTTCTGTAGGGATAGTGTCCTAGGGGGAGAAGTCAAAGACCTAGATATTTTTATCCCTGTTCATGGTGTTTACGAATTTAAAAACATTGTACGTAAAGCCTTTGGCAAAACAGAAATATTAAAAACAGTAACGTATTCTGCTAAAGACTGGGCAATAAACAGATTAGAAAAAGTCTGGAGTCTAGACTCTTCTTTCAAAAGTTTTACGGTAGACCCTGTTACATTTTCGGTTGATGTTACTTATATGGAAGAGGAATATGATACCAAGATAGGTAATTTTAAGAACTTCCAGTTTGAAGAAAAAAATTCATACCAAAAAGGTTCACTTAATTACGTAGGTAAATATGATTGTTCCTATATGGGTTTTCTTGATGTTGATATCATAGGGTATAAGTACAAAGATTATAAAGATTTTGAGGGTAATCCTGTAGGTTCATTTCCTGAGTTCGTAATAAATGATTTTGATTTTGATATCTGTAAGATTTATTATGACGGTAGAGACACTATAAGAACTAAAGAATTTGATAAAGATGCCAAAAATGAAACTATGACATTATCATCATTAAGATATATTTCAGAACTTCCAAATGCCATTAAAAGATTTAATAAAATGGCTGAAAAATATCCAGATAGAAACTTCAAGTTTAATACTACTTGCTTAGAAATCAGGAAAGAAGAAGAAAATCAAGAAAAGAAATCAACAGGAACATACACAGTCACTTCAGGAACTACAACTAACGACGCATTCATGCACATCGTTAACAACGGACAGGTCTTCGTTAGAAGAGGATTCGAACCAATCCAAATCCACAACAATTGATACTCTTGTAGATGATATCAAAGACGTTCTTGTCAATGGTGTTAAAGAGGTAGATCAACATCTAATAGAAACATTCAGTACTAACCTGTCTAAAACAATCATAGAAAGACTAGATAGAAAAGAAAGAGAACCCTCTCTTAGAATGTCTTCTATAGGTCAACCCTGTGAAAGAAAACTCTGGTACGAAATTAATAAACCAGAACTAGCTGCTCCATTATCAGGAAATGATTACTTAAAGTTTCTCTACGGGGATATTATTGAGTCCCTTATGATCTTTCTAGCAAAACTGGCAGGACATGATGTTAAAGGTGAACAAGACGAAGTTGAAATTGAAGGTGTCAAAGGACATCGTGATGCGATCATTGACGGCGTACTTGTCGATGTTAAATCAGCCTCGCCGTTTTCCTATAAGAAATTTGAAGACGGTTCTCTCAAAGAGAACGACGCTTTCGGCTACATTCCGCAGTTACAGTCTTACCTTTTTGCATCATCCCAAGACGATAAACTCATTCAAAAAGATGAAGCCTATTTCATTGGTGTCAATAAAGTCACAGGCGAATTTTGTCTTACGTCATCGAAAAGTGATGAGACAGATTGGTCAAAAACCTACGCTCTTAAGAAAGAATTGGTTAGTCAATCTGATCTCCCGCCCCGTGGTTTTGAACCGGAAGACTGGGGTAAAAGTGGCAACAAAGTCCTCCCCTTTAACTGTGGCTTTTGTGCATTCAAGAAAACATGCTGGCCGGAGATAAGAAGGTTTCAGTATGCTAACAAAGTTGCTGAACTCGTAGTAGTTGTAAAAGAACCCTTAGTAGATGAGATATTTGTAGGAGGTGAAGACAATAGCAAAGAAAAAGAAAGCGATCCTTCCTAAGATTGGTCGTAAATATGTTAAGTCTCAATTTGAATTTGATGTTTATAAAGGATTAAAGAATTTACTACCCAGAGGTGCTGACCTAGATTATGAGTCAGAGAAGTTAACCTATACAATCACCTCTGAATATATTCCTGATTTTATTGTTACCTACAGAGATGGCCGTAAGCTTTATATTGAAGCAAAAGGTAATGGTAGAGCTTTTGATAATAAAGTCAGACAAAAACTTATTGCTGTAAAAGAACAGCATCCAGATATTGATCTAAAGATAGTTTTCTACAGCAACGGTAAGATTGGTCCTAAAAGAAAAGATGGATCATTCCGTAAGCAAGAAGATTGGGCAAAGCAACATGGATTTGATTTTGCCATAGGTATAATTCCTAAGGAATGGTTAGGAGGTTGAAAGTTTGTGTTAAATGCAGACAATTGAAACCTCTAAATGATTTTTATAGAAAACATAATCATCCAGATGGCTACAGATATGAATGCAAAGAGTGTGCTAAAAAAGATGATAAACTTCGTTATTTAAATAAAAAATCAAAAGG
>OFQX01000190.1_pt1 | contig 19326 bp, 27 predicted proteins | sample 1542951 | NCBI WGS metagenome assembly OFQX01 (sample SAMN07774215, study PRJEB24372) | wastewater metagenome | isolation source: WWTP Novara (Effluent) | place: Italy: Novara | collected 2015-12
TGAAATACGGTGTTGATATGATCAACACCGTCAGCGAGTTTGTCTCGAAAATCGGCGGCCATGCCAAGGCTGCCGATTATTTCGGCGTTTCAGTGCCCGCAATCTACAATTGGGAGGCGCGCGGCTTCCCGCTGTGGTCGCATCAAATGGTGCGTGCTGAAGCGCAGCGTCGGCGGATATCTGTTTCGGCGTCACTGCTTGAGGTGACGCGGCCAGAGCGAAAGGCGAAAGCAAAAAGGCGGCGGGCGTTCGGCGCGGCTGCGGAGTGAGTTTCATGGAATGCGTTGTGACCGTAAGCGAGCGGCGGCTTCAGTACACGGTTGATCACCCCGGAGACTGTGGCTTTGCGCTTTACTACGCCTTAAAGGTTGGCGCGATCAAACCTGCCAGAGGCCAAATTTGCGTCGATTGCGGCCGCGCCGCGACAGTTCTTGAGCACCGCGACTATTGCCGCCCTCTCGATGTTGATCCGACTTGCCATCGCTGCAACATGAGGCGCGGGCCAGTTGGCCGCCCCTGGAACAACGGGCACGTAATTCGGGCGTTTTCCGATTCACTGCTTGATTTGACGACGGAGCCTTTCGAGTAGGCTCCGTGGTTTTGGTGGGTAGGCACTGTGGATAAACCACGGGCCGGTCAATAAGTAAGGCTTTTTTAAGAAAGGTTCCACCATGACCAATACAGCCGCCGAACTGCAACCCGAAGTTCTCGAATTGGACACGTCGCGCATCTACCAGTTCCCCCGCGCGCCAGAGCCCATGAACCCGATCGTTCCCAAGCCGAAGCGCCAGCGCAAAGGCGGCAGGCCGAAAGGCTCCCGCAACAAGAAAGACATCGAAGCGGCTGCGAAACGCCGCGAACAAGAAACGGCGGCACGTGCTCCTGTCGCCGACGCGGCCCCGGCTATCACCACCTCCTTGCCGGCTGGGGCCGCAACCGTTCCGACTGCCTGGCTGGCGCAAGTCGCCGCCACCGGGGACCAGGGACCGATTCGCCGCTTCTGGCGGTGGATGGCGACGACCTCGGCCGTGTTCATCATGGGCGCGATTGCGGCTATTGCCGTTGGGGCGCTGATTGGCGTGATCCGGCTCCAATGAGCTTCGCCCAAAAGGCGTGGAAGCAAACCCGCCGCCCTCAGAACAAATTCAACGCGCAACGTGTCGTCACAACTGACGGCACGTTTGACAGCAAGGCTGAACACTACCGCTGGTGCCAACTCAAGCTATTGGAGCGTGCCGGCGAGATACGAAACCTCAAGCGACAGGTGCGGTTCAAGTTCGAGCACAACGGCGTTCACATTGCCGACTACATCGCGGACTTCACGTATTTCGAGGGCAACGAATACGTCGCAGAAGACAAGAAGGGCTACGAGACGGACGTATTCCGCCTCAAAGCCAAGATGCTCAAGGCGTTCTACGGCATCACCGTTCGGATCACATGAAAAACCCCGCCACGTATCCGCGCGGCGGGGCCTATCCGTTAACCCATTCACAAGAGCGAGTGTAAAATGCACGAAACACCCCAGACTGTCAACCTCGACGAACCGAAATCCACATCTAGGCGCAATCGAAAGCCGGCGCGGCAGATCATGGCCGAGGTTGCGGCTGAGTATCAAATCAAGGTGTCTGACATTATCGACCCGTGCCGCAACCGCTGGCACGTCAAGGCTAGGTGCAAGGCTATGCGCCTCGTGGCCGCCGAGTGGGAGTGGCTTAGCTACCCGGCGATCGGGAAGCTGTTCCACCGCGACCATTCAACTGTGATGTACCACCTCAACAAAGGGGGCGGCATACGGAAGAAGAAGCACTGCGCCTGCGATCGCAAACATGGGAACACCCACGCACCCACGAAAGGCGGTGCGGAATGAGCAATAGCGACATGAAAGTGCCAAGCATCGAGGACATGGAAGCCGCTTTGAGAGAGATGGCGCCGATTTGGGACCCGCAGAGCAGGGCACGCGCCAGCGAGCTTGGCGGCAAAGGCTATTCGCCCATCGAGTTTCTGATGGCGCTTCATTGGACGATAATCTTTCGCGAGTTCGTTCCTGGTATGGTGTTCCCGCCTGGCACCAAGGACACAATCGAGGATGTGCGGGAATTTATCGACCGCACCGATCCAAAGCCATTTGTGTTTGGCGTCTTCGATCAAGTTAGGATCGGCAAGTACACCGCAGACTTCGTGCTCGCCACAAAGGACTGCGGCGGGCGCTCGCACTTCGTTGTCATTGAGTGCGACGGCCACGATTTTCACGAACGCACTAAAGAGCAGGCTGAGCACGATAAGCGCCGCGACCGTGAGATGCAAACGCTCGGCTATCCAGTCCTCCGGTTTGCAGGGTCTGAGATTTGGCGATCGCCTACGGCGGTTGCATTCACCTGCCTAAAACAAGTGGTCCAAACTGTTTTGCATCGGGTGGCAGCATGATCGACAACCGCACTGCAAAGCGCAAGCCGTGGATGAAGTGGTACACGTCCGACTGGCGGGCGGAACCAACGCTGCGTGTTGTATCTCGCGCGGCCCGTTCCGTGTGGGTCGATATGCTCGGCTTGATGCACGAAAGCACCCTAATAGGGACCCTATTGCTGAATGGTCGAATTCCGAGCCTCCAAGACCTCGCGAAAGTGCTTGGCGACGACCCGCAAAAACTAGCCGAGTGGATGGACGAGCTGAAAGAAGCGGGCGTCTATTCGGTCGATGAGGACGGCGCGATCTACTCTCGGAAGATGCGCCACGCCGCAGAAATCAGCGAAAAAGGGCGCAAGGACGTTCAGAAGCGCGGCGGGTCTTGGGCGCCTGGCAAGAAGAAGCCCAACCCTAAAGGGAAACCTAATGGGGGCCCTAATAGGGGGGCTATTGGGGACCCTATGCCCCAGAGACTAGATACTAGAACTAAGGAAGAAGAACTAGAATCAACCCTTAGTTCTAGTTCTAAACCTCATAATTCCGAAGCTAACGCTTCGGAGCCTAGCGGCTCGGTCGGCGAAATAATCGAACCTATCGTTCCGAAAGAACCACCCGCACCAGTCACCCCCATCCTGAGCCCCTTGGACTTTCAAAAGGAACTTTGGGGACGGGGCGTATCCTACCTCAAAGCAAACGGCGTCTCTGATAGCGGGGCGCGGTCGGTAATCGGCAAGTGGCGGAAGCAAACCGGGAGCGACTTCGAGGTTCTTGAGCTGCTTTCCAAAGCGGAGGGCGAGGCCGTGTCCGCGCCAGTTCCGTTCATTGAGGGCATTTTGAAACTCAGAAAGGGAAAATCAAATGGCAAGGCAGGTTCGGGACAGTTTGGGTCCAATCGGGTCATCGATGACCATCCGCTCGGCAACTTCGCAGCTATCGCCGATCGACTCCGCGCTGACCGCGAAAGTCGGGAAGCGTTTGACGCTTGAGTTTTTGGCTTCGCAGATCGCGCGGCTGGAAGCTAACTGGGGCACACCGAAGGACCGGACGCCGGGCCAGCTCGTCGCGATGACGCGGGAGTGGTTTTCGCAACTCGGGCTGTTCGGGGAGCGCACGGTCGAACTCGCGTTCACGCACGTCATAGGCACAAGCCGGTTCGGCTGGGGCGGTGCCGGGCCGATTGCTGACCTCGTTGCCTTCTGTGTTCGGGATCATCGCGAGTGGCGCGAGATTGTCGAATTGCAACACCCGCAATTGGCGCCGCCAATCCCAGAGCCCTTTGAGCGCGACGGGCGCACGACGCGCGAAGAAATCGAACACCGCGCGAAACTCGTTTCCGAAATGAAGCGCGCGGCGGGTTTTAAATCACTTGCCGAAATCGAAGCTGAAGAAACTCCACACACGCAACCGAAGCAAGCATCACTCGACATCGTTGTCAGCCCGCATTTGCTAAATACTTGCGCTGCCCGAAGGGCTCGAAAATTGCCCACGTGTCACGAAAACTGCTTTCGCAAGGCGTGCGAGCTACGCGAGAACGAGGCGAAGCAATGAGACACCCGCGCAAATCGATTCTGAAGCCCGTGCAGGCCGATTCGGCATCTCGGACGATACCAACCACCACCCAAGCGCAGACCCCGCTCAAATCCAATCGTAGAGGTTTTGGAGTTTTCCGATGTGGCACGTAGTGAGCGTTTCGACGCGACAGGAAATAGAAACCGCGTCCCGAATAAACTCGGCGGGGTTTATTGCGCACTGTCCAGTGTACCAAAAAAAATACCGCACCGGTCGGAGGGCGCGAGTATTTTTGCGCACGAAAATAGAGCCACTGTTTCCGGGCTATCTGTTCGTGCGGTCGGACGCAGCGTTCCAGAAGGATTTCTTCGAGACATCGAAAGTGCGTCTCATGGTTTTCCGAAAACAATTGCTCACGGAGCAACAGATGGGTGTGATAAACTCAACTGCATTGGATTTGACGATGGCGCAAACGAAGACGGCCGGCGTATTGCCGATCAAGCGGGGTGACGTGATGCAGATATTGCATGGTGCGATGCAGGGCGAGCCGGTGGAAGTGCTGGAATCTCGGCGCGAGCGGATCACGGTGGTCCTGAAGCGGTTTGCCGGGGCGTTCCCGATTACGATTAACGCGAGCAGCCTGGGGAGGGCGGTGTGATGGAAGATGTTCACGGGCACGAATGGTCAACCGAACTCAACAGCCCGTTTGCGGACGACCGGGATGCATCCCCGTACTGCGTTTATTGCGGGTATCGGACGTGGACAACACGGGCGAATGAACCATGCACCAAGGCTCGCCCCGCCCCTAAGCCCGCCACCCCGGAGCCGCCAGAGTGGGTAAGCGGCAACGGTGTCACCATACCAGCCGGGACGCTCGGACCGGGATATGCTGTGCGCATCGAGGGGACCGCCACGTGGAAAAATGGTCACGTTGGTAAGGTGGACGTGCGTGTTGTTTCAGCGGAGACAATCGACCCCGTTACCGACTTCATAGCCCGCAGGGTGGCGAAGCGGGAGAAGCCTATTGGTGACATACTGCATGATGCGTTGCGGCGGTCTGTGCGCGTCATCGCGAGGGGTGCGCCGGTTGATCCGCGCGCCGAACCCCTCTCCCGCGCCATGTCCCAACCCGGCCCCCACGACACGCCTATGCGCACGCGCCTGATGCCGTATCGCGGGGTGAGCGACACACATGAAACATAAACTCGGCACGCTGAAATTTAATTGCGCCGTTAACTCAACCTTAACCAGCGCAAGATTATTACCCACGCCTAGGACGACCGGACAGCGAGCCTATGGCCCATCCGATCCAGCGTAGCACCCCAGCTAGAGCGCGACGGTCGCAATTACACAAAATGGAACGCATTTTCGTAAGCCACGTGTTTCCGGCTCCGCGCCCCCATGACTGGGCATCCGTCCTTGCGCTCAAAGCCAAGGTTGATGAGCGGATGCAGAAGTGCAACCTGAATTGGTCCGAGCCTCGCTTTGGCCGCCTGCCGTTCAAGGGCGAGCCTGTATACGACACACAGAAGAAGCACGACCGCTGGGACTGGAATAGCCCGGAAGTCGCGATTGAGATTGAGGGATGGGCGAGCAAGGAATAACCAATGGGCCGCCCCTCAAGCTACAACGAAGAGATAGCCGACGAAATCTGCGAACGGCTCGAAAACGGCGAAAGCCTCATCCGCATCTGCAAAGACGAGGGGATGCCTGACCCCGTTACAGTGCGGAGATGGTTAAGGGCAAACGAGGCGTTTCACACCCAGTACGCGCGCGCACGCGAAGAAAGCGCCCACGCTTCGGCTGACATCGTTAAAGAATACGCCCGCCGGGTAGCCGAGGGCGACATGGACGCGAACGCGGCCCGCGTAGCGATCGACGCTGAGAAATGGTCGGCCGGCAAACGTAAGCCCAAGGTGTACGGGGACCGGCAGATATTGGACGTAGGCGAGGACACGCTTGCAAAGCTCTCAGACGAACGTGTCCACGCCCGAATCGCAGAACTCGCAAAAGAGCTTGGAGTTGCTGCGCTTCTTGGAGGAAGCGGCAAGAAGGAAGCGGGAGAATAGGCTCGCCGACTACCGGCCATACACCAAGCAGGCCAATTTTCACACCGCTGGCAGTAAATACCGCGAGCGCCTGTTCATGGCTGGTAACCAGCTTGGCAAGACGATAGCGGGCGCCGCCGAGATGGCAATGCACCTAACGGGGAGATACTCGGATTGGTGGCAGGGCAGGCGGTGGGATCGGCCAACGGTATTTTGGGCGGCTGGTGTTACCAGCGAAAGTACGCGCGACAACGTACAAAGACTTCTTCTAGGGCGTCCCGGACGCCACGGCACGGGATTCATCCCCAAAGCAACGATAGTTGACGCGCCCACGAGCCGTGGCGTCCCGGACCTCGTAGACCACATCAAGGTCAAGCACGAATCAGGGGGCTCAAGCCTCGTCCTGCTCAAGTCCTACGAAAAGGGGCGCGAGAAGTGGCAGGGCGATACGATCGACGGGCTTTGGTTCGATGAGGAGCCGCCCCTCGAAATCTACTCCGAGGGGCTAACCCGCACCCAGGCCACGGGCGGCATGGTGTGGCTCACATTCACGCCGTTGCTTGGCATGTCAGACGTGGTGATGCGGTTTCTGATGGAGGACAATCCTGACCGCTGCGTCACGCAAATGACGATCGAGGACGCGGAACACTACAGCGCCGAGGAGCGTGCGCGCATCATTGCAGGCTACCCGGCACATGAACGCGAGGCGCGGGCAAAGGGCGTACCGACGATGGGTTCGGGCCGGGTGTTCCCGGTCGAGGAAAGCCTCATCACCTGCGATGCAATCCCGATCCCCGAGTTTTGGCCTGTGGTCGGCGGGGTTGATTTCGGATGGGATCACCCGTTCGCAGCGGTTCAGATCGCCTGGGACCGTGACAGCGACATTGCCTATGTGTGCAAGGCGTATCGGATACGCGAAAGCACCCCGACGATCCAAGCCGCAGCGCTCAAGCCGTGGGGTGATTACTTCCCCTGGGCCTGGCCGCATGACGGCCTGCAACACGACAAGGGCTCGGGCAAGCAGCTGGCCAGCCAATATAGGAGCGCAGGGCTCAACCTCTACTTTGAGCACGCGCAGTTTCCGCCCAACGCGGATGGCTCACCGGGCGGGTTTGGTTTCGAGGCTGGCCTAACGCTCATGCTGGAGCGCATGCAGCAGGGCCGTCTCAAAGTGTTTTCCCATCTCACCGAGTGGTTCGAGGAGTTCCGGCTATATCACAGAAAAGACGGGCTCGTGGTGAAGGAGCGGGACGACCTGCTCTCAGCGACACGCATCGCACTGATGATGCTGCGGATAGCCCAAGTCAAGAAAGCGCCCCCCAACAACGATCGGTGGAGCCGCCGCCGGTCAGCACAGGAGTCACCGTGGACAGCGTAGCCCAAGCAACGACCGCGCCCGTTAAGTCGGGACCGACGCAACAGCAGGTCGTAGACGACATCGCGAGTGACCTGTTCGACCGCCTCTCGGCACGGTTTACCAAGATCAAATCCGTCACCGGCAAGGCGACGGACAAGACCTGGGAGTTCGAGGTCAAGGGGCCGAAGGTGTTCAAGGGCGACAAGTTTTTGGGCGAAGTGTCGTGCGAGGCGAAGTTTCCGGCCGGCGTGAACAAGGAGCGCATTCACCTGGCGCTGTACGGGTTCTGCGAGGGTCAATCCACCAAACTCGGCGTTCCGATGCGCCGTCCGGGTAACGAAGACGAATGAACGAACTCGTCCGCATCCCCGAGGGCGAAAGCTACGGGGACGAAACACCCGAAGACCTGATCGAGACGATCAAGGACTGCGCGAAGGAAGCGCGGAACGCTCGTCGCGATTGGCTGACGGGAGCGCAGGAGTGCTATGACTTCGTTGCCGGTCATCAGTGGACCGACGCGGAGATGGAGCAGTTACGCGACCAGCGCCGGCCGCCCGTGGTGTTCAACCGGATCGAGCCGGTTATTAACGTGGTAGCTGGGCTTGAGGTGACGAACCGGCAGGAAGTGCGCTATCTCCCGCGCGAGTTGGGTGATAGCGGGCCGAATGAGGTTCTGACAGGTGCGGCCCAATGGGTACGTGACGAATGCAACGCCGAAGATGAGGAATCCGAGGCGTTCCTCGATATGGCGATTTGCGGCGAGGGCTGGACCGAAACCCGGCTCGACTACGAGTACGACAAGGACGGGTCTATTCCCATCTGCCGCGTCGATCCGATGGAGATGCTGCCCGAGCCGAATGGGAAAAAGAACTACGAGGGCGCAAACTACCTGATCCGTGAGAAGTTAGTGCCGCTGCGCTGGGTCAAGGAAACCTGGCCCGACAAAGCGGACGAACTCGTCGCTCAGCAGGAAGCGGACGACAGCGAGAGCGAGGCACATCTAAATGTGGTCGGGGGCCAGTACAATTCCCCCGGTGCGGTGCGTGGTGATTATGCCCGCAAGATGATAAAGCTCACCGAGTACCAGTACAAGAAGCGGGTGCCGTTCTACCGGGTGGAAGACCCCCAAACACAGTCCGTCTTGGAATTGGACCCGGACAAGCACGACGCCTTGCAGCGGTACACGGAGAAGACGCTCGGCTTCCGGCTCAAGTCGGTGAAGCAGTTCAAGTGCATCCACTACCGCGCCTTCGCAGCGGGCGACGTGGTGCTCGAACACGCGCAATGCCCCGACCCGAATAGCTTCACCTACCACGCCATGACGGCCAAGCGGGACAAGAAGCGCAAGTGCTGGTACGGGCTGGTACGCGGGATGCTGGACCCGCAACGCTGGGCCAACAAGTTTTTCTCTCAGTCGATGTTCATTCTCAACACCAACGCCAAGGGCGGGGTGATGTTCGAGAAGGACGCGGTTGAGGATATACAGAAGTTTGAACTGTCGTGGGCGCATCCCGACAAGCCCACGATGGTGGCGCCTGGGGCTCTGGCGGCGGGCAAGATCATGCCGAAGCAACCGCCCGCGTTCCCGCCGCAGTTGGGCGAGTTGCTGAGCTTCTGCATCCAGAGCATCTATCAGGTATCGGGCGTGTCCCCGGAAATGCTTGGCGCGGTCGATCGCGAGCAGGCTGCGGTGCTGGAATACCAGCGCAAGCAGGCGGGAGTCACGATCCTCGCGACCCTGTTCGATGCGTTGCGCAAGTACCGCAAGGAGCAGGGCAAGTCGCTCCTGTACCTCATTCAGACCTACATGACGGACGGCCGGCTCGTTCGCATCGTCGGCAAAGAGGGGGCGAAGTACGTCCCGCTCACGCGGCAAGAAGGCTTCTCCCGGTTCGACGTGGTGATCGACGAAAGCCCGTCATCGCCGAACCAGAAGGAGAAGACCTGGGTCATTCTGCAATCCCTTCTGCCGGTCATGCTCAAGGCAGGCATACCGTTGCCGAAGGAAACCTTCGACTATCTCCCGCTCCCGCAGTCGTTCATCGACGCGATGAAGAAGCCGCCGAGCCCAGAGGCGCAACAGCAACAGCAGATGCAGCAACAATTGCAGGTGCGCGGCGCAGTGGCCGAGGTATCCGAGAAGGAAGCCAGCGCGCAGCTTAAGCAAGCCCAGGCTCAGAACCAATTGGCCCAGGCTCAGACGGCGGGCGAGGGCGGCGAGAGCGCGTCCGAGCAATACCGGGCGGTGGGCGAAATCCAGATCAAAGACCGCGAGTCGCGCCACGCCATGCAGATGGCCGAGATGGACGCTTTCGTCAGCCAGATGGAAAGCCGCCAGGACCAGGCCCGCAAGGACGCCGAGACGGCCTCTAAAATCCGCACGCAGCAAGTCGTTGCGGCTGAGAACCTACGCATCAAAGAGCAAGCGGCAAAGGCAGCCGCAGCAAACCGCAACAGGATGAATTGAGATGGCGGCAACAGGCGACAATCAGATCAGGGACTTGAGCGGGACGATCGCGACAGGCGGCACGGCGCAGACGCTTTCGGCGGCTAATCCGCTCCGCAAGGGCTACAGCGTTATGAACCTGTCGAGCGGGAACCTGTTCGTGAACGATGTCGGCGGCACGGCGGTCAGCACCGGCACGGGGTCGAGCATCACGGTCATTCCCGGTGCGCTTTACGAGAGCCCGCGCAATCAGTTGCCGACCCGCGCCATATCGATCCTTGGCGCGACCACGGCCCAAGCCTTTGCAGCGCGGGAGTGGTAGGCGATGCCGTTGTACCTTCCCGACCAAAGCGTTCATCCTGGGTTTGTCTCTGGCCGTTACTATGCGTTGCAGCCGGGGTCAGGCAGTGGCACGCTAACGCTCACCGAAAACACGCTCTACCTTCTGCCGTTCTTCACGCCCGTGTCAGCGGCATTCGACCGTTTGGGATTCAACATCACAACGGGGGCCGGCGCTGCGGAAAACGAAGTGCGGACGGGTATTTTCAGGACATCAACCGGTGTCACGGGAACACTGTTAGCAGACAACGGGCGCACCGTTATTGGAACGGGAACCGGCAATATCAACGTAACGATTGCGCAGACTCTCGCGCCTGGCTGGTATCTACTCGGGATTATTTCCAATCGAGCGGCGGGCGCGGGGGCGGTACAGCCCACGCTTCGTTGCGCCGCGTCCGAGCAACGAGCGGCGCTGAACTATTACGAGGGGCTCGCAACGCCTGACTATGCAAGCGGCTCTCAATTTATGGCTAACGCGCAGACGGTGGCCGATTGGACGACCTACACGCTCCCATCGACCGTCCCGGCGATCACCTACACATCGGGCGTTGTTCCGATGCTCTTTCTGCGCGCCGCTTAAACCCAAAGGCACCCCATGAGCATCCTCGACGCATTGAAGGACGAACAAGCCGAGATTCAGGCGCTTGAGAAGGATAGCGGCTCAATCCCCCAGGAAGGGCCTGCACAACCCCCGTCTCAAGCGCCTGAGCCTGAAGCGCAAGCGCAAGAGCAAGGCGAGCCGGAAGCGGAGCCCGAGTTCACGCCCGAGAACCGGGGCCAGTTCATCCGGCGCCGGGAGTACGAGCAGGCCAACGAAGCGCGCAAGCAGGCCGAGGCCCGCCGCGCCGAGGTCGAGGCGAAATACGCGCAGGACATGGCGAAGCTGAACGAGCGGTTCCAGGTCGTCGCGCAGACGTTGGCGCAGGGCCAGCCGCGCCAGGCTGAGCAACCCAAGCCGGTCGAGATACCGGACGTTAACACCGACCCGATCGGCCACTTCCAGGCCAAGACGGCGTTGCTTGAGCGTCAGCTTGAGGAAGCCAAACAGAAGTTCGGTGCCGTCGAACAGACCAGCCAGCAAGAGCAGCAACTCCGCCGCGTTGGCGAGGCTGTCCGCAATGCCGAGGCCGAATACGCCAAGGCCGTTCCTGATTACCCCCAATCCCAAGAATACCTGATGAGCCAGTGGGCGGCTGAGGCCGATGCGGCGGGCCTGCCCCGTGAGCAGGTGATCCGCGCCCGCGCTCTTGAGATTGCCGCCCATGCTGGCCGCACCGGCATGAACCCGGCAGAACTCGCCTACAAGCTGGCGGGCTCGCGCGGCTACCGCAAGGCCGACGCTTCCCAGCCAACGCAACAGCGCCAGCCCGCAGGCCCCAGCATCGAAACCCTGCAACGCGGAATGAACGCCTCCCGTTCTCCGTCAGCCGCGCCCGGTAGGGCCGCAGCCGGCGAGTTGAGTGCGGAAGCGATCCTGCGCATGGAAGACGCCGAGTTCGCGAAGAAGTTCGGCGGTCGCGATAACGCAGCCTGGGAGAAGTTGTTTCTCAGCGGCGGTCGCGCCTAACAGCCTTTCAGCCTTTGCCCTGCCGAGGCGGTAAACCGGCACCCCGATTGGTTCTCGTCATAGGCCCGAGACGCACCACGCGCAAGCGGTGCATTTCACTTGACGGGAAAGGTGCGCCTAGATGGCCGCTACAACCTACGGGGTTAATAGCCCTGAGACTGTCAAGCTGTGGTCCAAAAAGCTTTTCTATGAAACGATTGCCGAAACCTACTTCGGTCGCTTCCTAGGCAAGTCAGCCGACAGCTTGATTCAATGGAAGGACGAAACGTCCAAGAGCGCAGGCGATCGCGTTCGCGTGACGCTTCGGATGCAACTGACGGGCACGGGCGTATCCGGCGACAACACGCTTGAGACGAACGAAGAAGCCCTCTCCACGTACACGCAAGACTTGCTGATCGACCAATTCCGCCATGCGACACGCAGCGGCGGGAAGATGTCGGAACAGCGCGTCCTGTACGATGTCCGCATGGAGAACATGAACGCGCTGGCGGACTACTTCGCCAAACGCTTCGATGTGTGCTTGTTCAACCAGCTCGCCGGCAACACCGCCGAGACTGATCTGCGCTACACGGGCAACAACGCCACGGTCGCGCCGTCCACGAACAACATCATGTGGGTGAACTCGAACGTGGGGACGGGCGATCAGTCAAACTCCACGATTGATACCTTCACCACCGCGATGCTCGACCGCGCGCTCACCCGCGCCAAGTCGATGGACGCACTCGGTCAGCCGCTCATCCGCCCGTTGCGGGTCGGCGGGCAGGACAAGTACGTGGCCTTCCTCCATCCCTATCAGGTTTACAACCTGCGCCGGGAAAGCACGGCGAACACCGTGACGTGGTGGGAAGTCAACCGCTCGGCGTTGTCGGGTGGCATGAAGGACGGTGCTGAAGCGCTCTACCGGGGCTCTCTCGGTGAGTACAACAACATCATCCTGCACGAGTCCAACTATGTCCCGACCGGGGTCAACACGGTCACGAGCGCGGCGGTCACGACGACCCGCCGAGCGATCTTCTGCGGCGCGCAATCGGCGATCTTCGCCACAGGGCGCGAGAACAAGAACATGCCGGATCAGCGCATGTCCTACCGCGAGGAGGAGTTTGACTACGGCAACCAGCTTGGCGTTGCGGCCGGCAGCATCTACGGGATCACGAAGACGCGTTTCAACAGCGCGGACTTCTCGACCATCGTGTTGTCGTCATACGCAGCGGCACCGTAAGGGAGGGTTTGAACAATGGCTGACGTAACACACGCCACTTCGCCCGCTCTTGTGGGCACGACTTCGCAGCGCAACGTGTCTGCACCCCACGAGGGGGAATGCACGGTTCCGCTGTACTGGGCCGCGAACGGCAACACCGTTTCGGCTTCGACGATTGTGTTCCTTGCGAAAATCCCGCACGGGGCGACGATCACGGGGCTGGACCTGTGGGGCTGGATGGGCTCGGCAGGCAACGCAACCATTGACGTTGGCTTGGTCGGCGAGGCATCGCTCGACTACCTCGTCGACGGAGCTGCGGTGTCGAACACCGCGACGGCGGCTCTGACCGTTCGCACGGGTGCGCTTCCGCACTTCGTGTCGCTGTCGGACGATACGCAACCTCGCTTCCGCTACCTGCAAGCGAAGTTCGCGTCCATCACATCGGCTGAAGTCACCGCTCTGATCGGCGGTCGCATCAGCTACACGATGGGCCTGCCGACGATCGGGCGCTAACGAATGGGGGCGGTGGCTACGGCTCCCGCCCCTTCACCACCCCACCCAGGTGACTGATGCAACACAAGAGCTTCATGCAAGTCGTGGAGGAAGTCCGCGATCTGCACGCCAAGGCGCAGAACAACGCCAACTGGCAGAGCCGCGACGACCGGCGCAAATGCTACATCGAGGCCGAGCACCGGTATCTGTGGCTTCTGGAATTGGACCCGGAGAATGCCTTTGTCCTGGGCGGCCTGGGCTCGCTTTACATCGAAATCGGCAAGTGGGGCCTGGGCGCATCGCTGCTCTTGAGCGCGGCCCGGATCGACCCCACGGAGCCGTCCTACTGGAATGCGCTGGGTGCAGGGTATCGCCGCATGGACAAGATGGAGGCCGCGCGCACGGCGCTCCAGAGGGGCCTTGATCTGTCCTACGACCCGCAGGACCGGCTGAACGTCATGCACAACCTGGCGGGCACCTACATCAACGAGGGCGAGCCTGCGAAGGCCGTCGAATGGGCCACCAAGGCGCTGGCGATCGACCCGAAGAATCCCAACTGTCTGTTCAACCTTGGCCTGGCGCAACTTGAGCTTGGCGACTACGCGAACGGTTGGGACAATTACGAGAAGGGCGGCCGGATGGCCGTCACCTGGGCTCGGAATTATTCCCACCCCGGACGCGAAGTGGTGAATTGGGACGGATCGCCCGGTAAGTCGGTCGTGGTGTTCGGCGAGCAAGGAGTAGGCGATGAAATCCTGTTCGCCCATGCGATCCCCGATCTGATTAAGACCTGCAAGTCCGTGGTGATCGAGTGTCACCCGCGCTTGGTGAACCTGTTCAAGCGGTCATTCCCTCAAGCCGAGGCAGTCTATGGAACGCGCAAAGACGAAGCTATTGATTGGCCCTCAAGGCACGAACTTGACGCTAAGGTCCCCTTCGGTTCTCTCCATCGCTTCTTTCGCCGCCGTGCCGATGACTTTCCGGTCTTTCCAGAAGGCTACATCAAGCCCGATCCCGCTCAGGTGGAGCAGTATGCAGGCGCTCCTGGGATGGGGCGAAAGCGCGTCGGAATCTCCTGGATAGGGGGGACACGAGACACCCATGTCGCGCTGCGCTCTATGCCGCTCGAAGCGCTGGCACCGGTCCTCTCGACACCTGGCGTTGAGTTCGTCTCGCTTCAGTACACGGAACACGCCGCCGCCGAAGTCGAGATGGTCCGCGCCAAGCACGGCTGGAACATCACGCACGACAACGAGATGAACGCGGACCTGGACAAGCTGTTCGGCTGCATCGCGGGGCTGGATTTGGTCATCACGGTTCTGACCAGCAACGTGCATTTCGCGGGGTCGATGGGTGTGCCGGCGTGGGTGCTGACCCCGATCAAGGCGCCTTGGCAGTTCTGCCAAGAAAGGATGCCGTGGTATCCAAAAACTAAATTGTATAAGCAGAAGAATGCTGGGAATTGGCCGGATGTCATTGGAAATATTGCGCGAGATTTGACATACTTTGCCAGCGCAAAGCAGGCAGCGGAATGAAAGACCACTCCCGCCCCGAGGTTGAGCACAAGCTCAACCCGAAGGAATACCTGAACCAAGAGGCTCAGAACCGCCCGCCGTTTTCGATCTGCGAGGTTCACCGCCGCTTGTGGCGTATGGCGGACAAGTTGGAAGACCAAGAACAAGCCGCCAAGTTCAAGGCGCTGATTGAGGTTGGGTACGACATGGGCAAGCGCATGGACATGCGTCTCAACAAGCTCAAAAAGGCATAACCCACCCTATGCTCAAGATTTTCATTGGCGCCGACCCCCGTCAGGTCGTAAGCCTCACCACCCTGGTTCACTCGATCGCGAAGAACGCCAAGTCGCCGGTTTCGATCACGCCGCTCGTGTTGGACACGCTCCCGATCAAGCGCGCCGGCCTGACCCCGTTCACCTACTCGCGCTTCTTGGTCCCGTATCTCTGCGGCTATGAGGGGCAAGGGTTGTTTCTCGACGCCGACATGCTCTGCTTCGGGGACATAACCGAGGTCTTCGACATTGGCCGCTCTGGCAAGGCCGTGCATGTGATGCAGGAACAGCCCGCGTTCGAGTGGGCGTCCATGATCCTGTTCAACTGCGGCCACCCGGCGAACCGCATCCTGACCCCGGAGCACATCGACAATCCCGAGACGAAAAACCTGCACAAGATCGGCTGGCTGAAGATGGACGAAATCGGCACGCTTCCGAAGGAGTGGAACGTCTGCATCCCGTACACGTCGAACCCGCCCGAACACCCCAAGTTAGTCCACTTCACCCAGGGCGTCCCGCATTGGTGGGAAACCAAGAACCAGCCCCACGCCGACGCATGGGCGCAATACGCTCAGGAAGCCGCTGGGGCTACAGTGTCGTGGGTTGAACTCATGGGCCGGTCTGTCCATGCGGATGGCGTCATTAGCCGCCTCATCAGCACGGGCGAGGTCAAGAGCGTCGAGGACTACATGGAACGGGCGGGGCTGACACAGGCTGCGGCAGAGTGATGCTCATCACCGAAGCCTACAAGGACTTAAACACCCGCCAGCACTTCGAGCGCCCCGAGTGGGGCCGCCAGTCCATGAAATGGTGGGAAACCATCAAGGGCCTTTGCGATCAGGTCGGGGTGAAGAAGTTCCTCGACTACGGCTGTGGCAAGCAATCGCTGAAGGCCGCCCTTGAGCCGTTCGGATATGAGGTCGTTGGCTACGACCCGGCGATCCCAGGTTTGGACAGCCCCCCGGAGCCTCAACTGTTCGTGGTCTGCACGGACGTACTCGAACACGTCGAGCCTGAATGCCTCGACGCCGTTCTAGCCGATTTGCACCGCGTGACGCGCAAAGGCTGTTTCATGGTCATCGCGACACGGCCTGCAAGCCGCGCGATGGTTGACGGATCGAACCCACACCGGATCGTGCAGCCCAAAGATTGGTGGCTGGACAAGCTGCGCGAGCGTTTCCTAATCGGCAGCGTTGACGCAACGAGCGATCAATTGCTGGTCTTGATGGTGGCGCCGAAATGATGCCGAAACTTGTCCCCGAGCAGCACAGCGGGCAAACGATCCTGCGGCCCATCGACTATAGCGAGCCAACGCCCAAGCTGGCGTCGAGCGCGGTGTTTCACCCGCCGTCCGTGCTGATTGAGCACGCACCTGAACCGCTGGGCCTTCTGGTTGAGCGCGAGGCTCAGCGCATCGTGTCTATGCGCGCCATGACCACGAGCGAATTGCGCGCGCGGCTGAATGCCTTTGCGCATGAAGTCATCGAAAACGAACGCCGCGCCGCGAGGGCGCTTGTGAAAGGAAGTTAGGATTTTTTCGAAAGGTAAGCGATTGCCTTACGCAGTATGGTAACGTCATCGCGCAGGTGACCGATGCCTTGGTTGCACTTACGGCAAAGAAGTCCGCGAATGCGTCCGGTCTTGTGGCAATGGTCGACGGCTAGGCGCCGGATGCTTTTGCGGAAGGTTGACGTTTCGGGCTTGCGGCAGATCGCACACCGCCATTTCTGAACTTCACCGATCCTGTCGTACTCGTCGCGCGTCAGACCAAATTTTGTTTTTAGGCGATGCTTGTCACGACCAAGTTTGCGCGACATGCGACCACGCTCACTGCCGTTCCAAATCCTTACGCGCTCACTTGCGCAGGATCGACACCAATGATGGCGACCGAGCCAGTTGGCCCGGTTCACTGAGAACGCGTCGAGCGGCAGCGTTTGCTCGCACGAAGCGCAGCGTTTCATGCCTTCGGGTGGCGCTTGCCTTCGCTTCGAATGGTGTGGTGAGAACGGGCGCGGCTGCCCTCTGACCCATCCTCTATCTGGCCTCGTTTGCGGTGCCAGCGTTGTGACTTGGCCGCATCCGCAGCCACAAAATCGCGGTTCAATCGTGTCTCTCATTTCAGAGAGATGTAACATGGATTTTGTCCTATGGCTAATGCGTTTTACCCAAAGTGGAAAGAAGCGATCTTGATCGGCACCGGCGCGTCCGAACTGAACACCGGGGCCGGCGCCTCGGTGATCTTTGTCGATACCGGCACCTACACCTATTCGACGGCGCACGATTTCTTTAACGACCTGTCGGGCACTTACGGCGACGGCGGCACGGCGCGCGCGAACAGCGAGGTCATCACCTCGCCGACCTACACGAGCGGCACGTTTGACGGGGCAGACACGGTATTTGCTTCGGTGAACACGTCTGGCACTACGGTCGAAGGTTTCGTGATCTTCGTGAACGACTCGTCGGCGGATGCCACGTCCTACCTCGTCGCCTACTACGACGCGTCGATAACCGGTATGCCGTTCTCGACTAGTTCGGGCTCGCAGGTCACAATTACCTGGAATGCGTCTGGGATTTTCGATCTCTAAAACAGACATCACCCTTTGCGTAGTCTCTACTACGAGCCCTTTGTGATCTCAGCGTATGAGAATCTCAAGATCGGCGAAGGCGTTGATCGACACGAACATCGCAAAGGTGAGCCGTGCCACCTCACGATTGTCGCCGCAGGCGCAGTGATGGTGACGGTGTATGGAGACGACAAGCAGGCGAAGTTTTCATTCGAGTTTCAAGCGCCGCACGTGATCGATTACAGCGACGGCGAATGGCGTCACCATCGGATCATCGCAACGAAAGATGAGACGACGTTCTACAACGTCCCTCGCGCTAGCCATATGAAGCGAGAGGTTGCGGCAGATTATCTCTTTGGAGGCGGCTAAATGCCGACCGTCGTTCGAGAATATACTACAGGCACAAGTGCAACCGAGACGGCGCCAACAGGGGCTGTCTCTTGCAACATCGAGTTAGTCGCTGGCGGCGGCGGCGGCGGTTGTCGCTCCGGGTCTGGCGCGGGCGGCGGTGGTTCCGGTAGTCACGCAACAAAAACCGGGGTTGCGTGCGCGGCCGGAGATACATGCACTTACACCGTCGGGGCTGGCGGGAGCGGGGACTCTGTCACATCGGGCGGAGGGAATGGAACAAACGGCGGCAACACAACAGTGGTTGCCTCATCCGGCTTCTCAAGCTTTTCGACCGTCACCACGAATGGCGGGGTGGCAGCTGCCGCTTCGACAGGCGCGGCCGGAGGATCAGCAGGCACTGGAGGCACTACAAACACCGCAGGTGCAAATGGTTCAGACGCCGTCTGCGGTGTGCCTGGTAGTGGCGGGGTATCCGCTCTTTCGCCTAGAGGGGACGGAGGCGCAGGCGGTGACGATGCCGGCTCTGCTGGTTCCGCTGGAACTGGCGGAAAGATCATTTTCACCTATACGACGGTGGAGGGCAGCCTGGTCTTCGATGCCGGCCGCAGGGGTTTTTCAGCGTTCATTGTTCGCTTTATTCTCGATTGGGTCCGGAGGCTCAGACCAGTATGGGTGACGTAACACACACCGCAGGCTTCAAGGCCGTTACCATCACGGCAGCGCAGGACCTCTTCGAGGTTCGCGCCCCCACGGCTGGAATTCTCATTGTTCACGGCTTTTCTCTGTACCAGACGAGCGACCTTCAGGACGCCGCCGAGGAAGTCCTTCGCCTAACGACGAACCGAGGCAGCGGCTCAGTTACGTCAGGCTCCGGCGGCTCAACCGCCACGGTTCACGTCAAGCAGCGCGGAGCGCAGGCTTTTGCGTCAGGCGGCGCGGTTGAGGTCAACAACACAACGGTCCTCGCCGTTGGTTCGGGCACACTACTGAATGACATCGAGCACCTCGGATGGAATATCCGCATTCCGATGGTCCACTGGTGGACGCCGGAGACGCGGCCAATCATTCTTCCGACAGACTACTGGACGCTTGAGCTTGAGGCCGCACCAGCCGACGCCCTCACGACGAGCGGCACGGTCTACCTCGAACAGATCAGCGCTTAAGGCCGGGCTATGAGCGCCCGACGCGGGGTATTCCGCAGGCCATGGGCGCCGCGCTACCTTGCCAAGCAGCGTTGGATCCCGACGTCGGGTTCGGTTGCGCCGG
>OFQX01000196.1_pt1 | contig 18833 bp, 15 predicted proteins | sample 1542951 | NCBI WGS metagenome assembly OFQX01 (sample SAMN07774215, study PRJEB24372) | wastewater metagenome | isolation source: WWTP Novara (Effluent) | place: Italy: Novara | collected 2015-12
GTGGACATCACGGGGGCGCGCTTCGACTGCTTCGACCTGGGGCGCATCGACTTCCCCTATGCGACGTTCGAGAGCGGCTCGCGCAACGTCCGGCTCGAGGTGCGCGCGGGCTACGTCGAGCCGAGCGCCTCGGACGCCGGGCACCCGGAGGACTGGTCGCGCCTGCGCCGCCTCACCCTGTGGCTCGCGGCCAAGGCGTTCTCGGACGACGCCTCGTTCCGCTGGTCCGGCACGAACCCGGCCGGCGGCGGCCGCGGCTCGCTCGACAGCGCCGTCGCGTCCATGCCTGACGAGCTCGCACAGAGCCTCGCGGCGTACAGGCGGGTCGCATGATCGGCGCCGTCACGATCCGCAAGACGGGCCGGTTCGTCACGAACCCCAAGGCCGTCGCCGGGGACATTCAGAACGGCATGGAGGCGGGCCTGCGGCGCTCGTCGTTCATCCTGCGCAAGGCGATCCGCGAGAAAATGTCGGTGAAGGGTGGCCGCGACCCGTTCTGGGGGCGCACGACCGATCCCACGGGACTGCTCGTGCGCACCGGGCACACTCGCGGCAGGCTCTCCCCTGGCGGCCGCGTGTACCGGCACGGGAACGTGAGCGGGACGGCGATCGGCTCGCCGGACGAGCACGTGCGACAGCTTGAGGAAGGCGGCGACGTTGGGCCGGGGCCTGGCCACCGCTTCCTGCGCATCGCCACGGCCGCTGCGCAGACCTCTACGGGCGCAGACAAGTACGCCGGCATGTCCATCCGGCAGATCGCGGGGGCGCGCCTGTGGTGGAACCCGCACGCGCAGAACCTGTGGGCCGTCCGGCGCAAGGGCGCGTTCGGGCCGCAGACCAAGGGGTCCGCGGCTCGCGGCCAGCGCGACGAGTTCCTGTACAAGCTCGTGCGCAAGATCCACACGCGCGGGCGGCACATCTTCTCGCGCTCGATCGGCGAGGTCCGCCCCGCCGTCATGCGCGAGGTCGGCGCTGGCGTCACGCTCGCCGTGCAGAGGGCGAACCAGTGAAGACCCCGCACATGGCACAGATCCTCGGGGCCCTGCTCCGGGCTCTCGAGCAGATCGGGACGGACGACTCGTGGTGCACGTCGCCGGCCACGGTTACGCGCGCGGTCGACGCGGCCGCGGCGCAGGAACTCGCCCGCCCGGCCATCGTCGTGCTCGAGCCCACCTGGGACGACTTCCGCGTGGAGACGGCCGGGTCGCTCGAGGACGGCGTCGCGAACCTGTCGATCGAGATCATCCTGTGCGCGGGCACGGACGGCGTCGCGTCGAACATCGCCGACGAACTCTGGGGCATGGTCGAGGACTGCGTGCGCGCGATCCGCGCCGACGCGTCCCTGAGCCTCGACGACCCCGACGCGCCGACGCTTTCGCAGTACGTGCTCCCGTCCGCGTTCCACCTGGAGCAGGAAGCCTCGATCGAGATGGGCTACCTGAGCGGCACACTCACCTTGCAGGGCCGGCTCGACTTCAACCGGCCGGCGACTGGAGGCTAGGACATGGCAGACCCGGCGGGCTTCGGCCCGAAGAAGTTCCTGCAGGTGGGGCTGGAGTCGGTGTGGGGAACGGCGGTCGCGGCGACGCACCGCTTCGGCATCCTCGACTTCTCGGTGATGCCCGACGTCGGGCTCGCCGCCGACCGCACCGCGATCGGGAGCGTCAACCCGAGCCCGCCGATCCCGACCATCAACTCGGTGCAGTTCTCGTTCTCAATGATCGCCGACTACGACCTGATGGGCATCCTCTACGATTGGGCGTTCGGCACGGCGACGTTCGGCGCGCAGGGCTCCGTGGACTCGGGCGCGAACCCGTACGACCACACGATGAACGACGCGAAGGCCCTGTTCAACTCCCTGACGATGCAGTGGGGAGAAGGCGACATCCCGGCGAGCAAGTGCTCCAGGATCACGGGCGCGAAGTGCACGGGCATGACGCTCTCGGCCACGGGGAGCCCGGGCGATCAGGCCCTCGTGCGCGCGAGCTTCACGGGCATCGGCGCGGTCAAGACGTACAACCAGACGCCGACCTCGCTCTCCGACCGCACGCGCGCGAACATGATCTGGACGCACATCACGACCATGACGAACGGCTCGGCCGACGCGTCCTCGTCGCAGTCGATTCTCTCGTTCGAGTACTCGATCACGAACCCGCTCTCGAGCGAGTCCACGGGCCGCGTGCCGACGACGATCGACGAGCCCCAGCTCAACGGGTTCCGCCAGACGAGCTACCGGCTGACGCAGCGCATGCACACGAAGACCCTGCAGGAGCTGTACCAGGCGCAGGACTCGTCGCAGTTCATCGCGCCCTCGCTCGTGCTCACGAGCGGCACGAAGATCCTCACGCTCACGATTCCCAAGGGGCGCCTCGCGGCGCCGGCCGACCCGGACTTTTCGGGCGACGGCATCTTCAACCAGACGCTTTCCTACGAGTGCGCGAACGGCGGCTCGTACGCGTCGCAGTTCGTGCTTCGCAACGCCAAGGCCACGGTCCTGACGGTCTAGGGCAACCCCCGGGAGACACGCGAAATGTCTGATCGGATCACGCCGGCGAGCCCGGCAAGCGCATTCAAGCCGCAGGCAGACAGTGCCGCGGTCGAGCTACCCGTCTCGCGCGACGAGGCGGGCAGTCCGCTCGTGGTGCACATCCGTCGCGTCACCGTGCCGGACGTGGTCCGGTGCGAGGCGCGGCTCAACACGGGCAGCGGCCCGGCGGGCACCGACCCGCACGAGATGGCCGAGACTGCCGAGCGGATGGAGCGGGCGTTCGCCGAGCTGGGGCGCGTCGGCATCACGTCGCCCGAGTTCGCGTTCGACGGCGAGGACGATGGGCGGCCGGCGTTCGGCGACCTCCCGTGGCTCGACCGTTCGGCGATCTTCAACGCGATTCGGGGGCTCGCGGGACTGGCGGCGATCCCCGATGGCGTCCGCACCTTTCGTGGAGGCGCTCTACAACGACCCGCGCATGGGGACGCTGGCGGACCGGCTGGTCCGGATGGACCCGACACACCCGGGGAGGCGGCTGTTTCCTGACCTCGTCGACCCCGTCGCCCTGCAGCTCGATTGGGCGATCTGGGACGCCGCTGAGATGGCGAACTCGAAGGACGCAGCGATCAACGCGACACCACGCGACAAAGAGATCCTCGAACCGCTCGGACGCCTGCTCGAACGCATCGCTCGGAGAACCTGAGACATGGCGAACAAGATCGAAGGCACCATCGAGTTCAGGAACAACTCGGCGGCGTCAATCGAGCAGTTCGATCGTGGCATCAAGGGGCTCACCACGGGCGTCAGTGCGCTCCAGGCCACGCTGATCGGTGGAGGAGTCGTGGCCGCCCTCACGTCTCTGGTGTCCACGGTCAAGGGTGTGGGCGACGAGTTCGAGCGCCTGAGCAACGCCACGTCCAAGACGGGCGGAACGATCAATCAGCTGAAGGTGGTCGGGCAGGCGTTCAAGGAGCAGGGTCTCTCGGCCGACGATGCGACGCGCGCGATGGCCTTCCTCTCGCGCGAGATCGCGCAGGGCAACCCACTCCTGAAGGAACTCGGCGTCACGAGCTTCAACACGTACGACGCGCTTCTGCAGCTCTCCGATTCTCTCACGAAGAACGCATCGGCCGGCGCGAACAACGCCGCCGTGATGGAACTGATGAGCCGCGCCGGGATGAACTCGCTTCCGGCCCTGATCGGCCTGCGCGACAAGGTGCGAGAGATCAACACGGACCTCGGGCAACTCGGCGGCCTGTGGTCAGACTTCGACGTGGCCGTGGGCAAGAGCGCGGACAACCTGAACGACGTGGTCGGCCGGAAGTTCGACAGCCTGATCGGGCGCCTCAAGCTCATCACGGCTGGGCTGACGGTGGCGATCGCAACGGGGCGTCTCGTGGGCGGCGTTGGTGGCGTGTTCGTGCCGGGTAACATTCTGGCCGGGTCCGAGAAGCAAAACGTCTACAAGATGGGCAGCATCACGGGGCCAGGCGTAGAGGTCGGCGCCAATCGCAGGACGCCGGCCCCCGCATCGACCACGCCCGCATGGTCCGGCGTGAACTACCCGCAGTACGGCTACGGCCCCCAGCTTCGCGAGGTGGGCGCCGGATTCGCCCCGGGCGGCTTCGGCACGTTCGCGAATCGCGCCGCGGGCTACATGCGCATGATGGGGCAGTCCGGCGACAGCGGAGTGACCAAGGAACTGAGTCGCACCCAGCAGGCCGTGCGGGCCGGCGCCGAGGCGATCGGTGGCGAGTTCCAGGGCATGATGAACCGCATGCTGAGCATTCAGACGCGCTCGGGCAACGTGCTCGTGCAGCTCTCGGCGAGCATCTGGAACGCCGTCATCGGTAGCCTCACGCAGGCAGCCGGGCAGGGGATCAGCGGGTTCCTGATCGACTTCGTCTCGGGCTTCATCCCGGGCATGCCGAAGCGCGGCGGCGGCAAGGCCGCTGCCTCCGGCGCCGGCGTCGAACTGCACGTGCACACGCTCGAATCGAAGACGCTCACGAGCGCCATGCTCAACGGCTCGTTCCGTGATGCCGGGATCAACATCGCGCGCCGGCAGGCGGTGGCCTGATGGGAACCGCGCGCTTCATCCTCGCGAACCACCTGCTCACCGCGTCCGTGCGCAACGGCGGCGGTGGCGGCCTGCCCGTGCGCGAGGAAACGTCCCCGCACGTCATGGAGAACGCGTTCACCGCTGATCGGCAGACGCCGTGGCAGTCGGCCGGGACACCAACGAACCCGTTCGAGTTCTGGATTGGCATGAGTTCATCACACGCCACGACCGGAGTGGCGCTCCTCGGATTTCGGCCGATCACTCCCGGCGCTGTTGGCAGCGTCGTGATCTCGTCTGGCGCCAGCTCGGCCGTTCCGGGCACGTATACGACGCGCGCAACCCTCTCGTTCTCTGCCGATGCGCGCGACAAAGGCGCGGCGTTCTCGACGGTCAGCGCGCAGTATTGGAAAGTCTCGTTCGCCAACTCTGGAGGATGGTCGCTCGGTCGCATCGTGCTCGGAACGGTCGTGGACCTCGGCCTCGCGAGCGGCCCTGGCGCGGACGTGTCGCGCCATCAGAACCGATCCGAGGCCCAGCTCCCGATCGGCTCGTTCGTGATCGAGACGCTCGGCGACCCGGGAGCGACGTTCTCCATCCTCGTCAACGTCGCATCTGAAACGGATTTTGAAAACTTCGCCACGATCGCCGCGTGGGCTGGGACGGTGGTCTACATCGACCCGGACGGGAACGTGTACGAGTGCCTCGTACCGGGCGGCCAGCTCGCCGCGCAGCGCGGGTTCTACGTGTCCGGCGGCCTGTCGCGCTACGCGATGGAACTGCGCCTTGTGAGGCTCCCGTGAGCCGGCTTGCAAGTCCCGAGTTTCTCGCCGCGCACCACTCGGCCGTGCGCTCGCCGGTGACGCTTTGCCAGATTGATTTCACGGTGCCCACGGCGCTGACGCTCTACGTCGCTACGCGCGAGGTTGTAACGTCGGACGGCATTCTCTGGGTCGATGGTCTGGCGTGCGACGAGATCGACGACGGCGTGGACATGTACGGCACCGGCCCCGACCCGACGTTCGCCACGTTCCAGCTCGCCCGGCGCACGTACGCGGCTCTGGGGAGCGACCCCGCGGCCTCGACCGCCTCGATCCTGTGGAAGGGCGCCAAGGTCAACCTGTGGCTCTGGGATACGAGCCTCACGGACTACGCATTCCGCCTGCCGCAGTACGTGGACGGCGTGATCGACACGTTCCGCGTTCTCCCCGAGGGCGGGCTCGAACTCACGGCGATGCAGGACCGCTCGTTCAACGTCGATTTCCCGCCGAAGATGGTCGACAAGACCAACGACCCCTATGCCCCGGACGTGGGCTCCGTGAAGCTGGTCCGGCCCGTGTTCTACGGCGACGGCCGCACGATCCTGCCGCGCTCACCAATCCCGTCCGGGCTCGAGGACGAACTCGAGGACATGGGCGCGGCCCGGTGCGTGTTCCCGATGGTCCTGACCGATCCGGGCACCGGCGCAGCCTCGGTCAAGCTTCTCGCGGCCGACCACCAAGTTCAGGACATTCTCGGTACGCGCGCCCGGGTGTTCATGCCCACGGCCGGCGACACGCTCGCCCCGATCGTGGTGGGCGGCGGCGTCACGGAGACGCTTGGCGCGACGTACCCTGACGAGTCATACGTCGAGATCGACGACAACAACCTGATCGTCTACTACAACGCCGCGCCGATCGACGTGGCGCTCTCGGGCTCGACCGTGAACACGGCCCTGAACCCGCGCCGTGCGATCGACGTGCGCGACGAGACGACGTACGCGACGCTCGACCAGGCCCTCGGCTACTCGAAGCTGTGCCTCCTCTTGCCGAACCCGCCCAAGTTCGGCGAGATCAACGGCAGCGTCGTTGTGCAGATCCTGTTCTCGGGAGACGCGGCGAACGCCAACAACCTGCGGCTCTACGTGCAGGATTCGGCAGGCAACACGCCCGTCCTGATCGGCTACACGTCGACGAACCCGGCCGTTACGATGATCAACTTCTCGATCACGTCCACCTGGTACGGACAAGTGGGCTGGGAGTTCGGGCTCGACAACGGCGGCATGACGTACGCCGGCCACGCGGCCGGACGCACGATCGCGCTCGTCGTCGACTTCGCCGGTGGCGCCACGAACAAGGCGAAGGTCTACGCGGCCGCGCTCCGATTCAACGTGGCCCCGAACCGGAACGTCATCATCGAGGGCAAGCCGCGTACCGTCGTGCTCTCGCCCAAGGGCGAGGACCGAATCGCGTGGTGGAATCTCGGCAAGCGCCTACGCGAGGTGGCCGAGGTGAAGGAGATCGCGAACCTCGACGGATCGTTCTACATGACGCTCAACGGCCCCGCCGACGACGGCTCTGGCACGTTCACCGGCTCGGCCGCGGCGACGATCGAACGGCCGCCGGACATCGCGCACCACATCCTCACCGAGTGGGCAGACGTGGACCCCGCGAAGCTCCAGCTCTCAGCCGGCGCCGTCGGCTCGTTCGTGGACGCGCGCGACAAGCTCCGCGAGGACCAGGGCTCGGACTACAAGCTCGCCGCCTACTTCGGCCAGCGCGAGAAGATCCAGACGGCCCTGCAGGACATCGCGGCACAGTCCATGTCGTGCATCTGGCAGGACCCGCTCACCGGCCTGTGGGGCTTCGATGCGTGGCGCACCGGGGAGTTCGTCCAGTACCCGGACGTGCTCGGGAGCGGCTACGGCACGTCGGACTGTGACATCTGGGGGCTCGAGGTCGAGGAGCAGTCGATCGTGGACCAGCGCACGGGCGTGCGCGTGGGCTACGGATTCGACCACTTCCGCGGCAAGACGATGTTCGAGGCGAAGCTCACGCCGGACGGCTCGACGCGCGGGTTCAACCACATCGACGCGCGCGACCAGCAGATCCTCATCGACACGCCGAACAACGCGTTCGATTGGGAAACGGGTGCATGGGATGCAGGCGGAACCGTCTACGCCGACACTCTCGGGAGCAACACGTACGCGGACGGCATCGACTTCGCGGTGGACCTGCAGGCCGCCATGCGCTCGCACATCGTGCCCGGCTACTACACGTACGTGGGCCACGGGTTCACGATCAAGGCGGGGCACAACGACTCGCTCGAGTTCGGCTACGGCGCGAGCACGTACGCGACGAGCGTCCCCGAGGGCAACTACACCGCGGACGGGCTCGCGTACACGGTGGCGCGCCTCATGAACCTTGCGGCCGGACTCTCTGGCGTGCTGACGGTCACGTACTCGCAGACGACGAACAAGTTCTCGGTCGCGTCGTCAGGGTCGAACTGGAACCCGCGCTCGATCTCGACGGCCGCGAACCCGGGCTCGCTGATCTGGCCGACGATGGGGCAGGTCAACAACCGCGCCGCGGCCACGACGCACACGTTCACGAACCCGCGCTATGGCGAGACGATCTGGGCCTGCTCCGAGTCCACGGCCACGTTCCAGTTCCTGTTCGGCACGGGCGCGAACGTCGCGACGTCCTGCTCGCTGGCCGCCGGGTACGAAGCGGCCGACACGACGCTCGGCAACGACACGTCGGCCGCGTACGCGCGCGGGACGCGCGAGCAGACGGCCGCCACCTGGCGCGATGCGTACCAGTTCAGCGGCGAGGAAGTCCTGCAGGCCAACATGATCCGCGACGAGGCGACGGCGGTGCGCCTGCGCAACCGGCGCTTCGATGCGCTCCTGCGCCCGCCGCTCGTCGTGACGTTCCAGACGTACCGCGCGTGCGACCTGCAACGCATGCAGACGTTCGAGCTGTCGGGTGACATCGACGCGCACCGGCCGTTCCCGCGCTACGGGAGCGACGGCTCGTGGGCGGGTAAGGTGTTGAAGTGCATCCGGGTCGTTCGCGGCATGGGGCCGACCTACATGAGGAAGATCGTGGCGGTCGAGGTTCGGCCGGACAGGGGGTAGGTCATGAAGTACAAGAAGATCGTAGTCCGCGCGGCGGCCAATATCGCCGGCAGCGCGAGCGCAGACACGGACGCAGTGACGATCCGCGGAGCGACGCACGTCTTCTTCGTGTTGTCCGCAACGGACGCCGACACGCTCGCGTCTGGCACGCTGATCCAGACGAGTAACAACGGCACAAACTGGTCCAGCACGGCGGCTGGAAACGCCGCAAACGGGTGGGCGTACTCCGCGACGACCGGAGTTATCACCACCGCGATGAACGCGAACCCTATCACGTACGAACTATTCAGTGTCGAGCCCGGTGGTGTCACGCTCGCTGGCAAGCCGTTCTCTTCGCTCTACGCTCGCGTGCACCTCGTCGCCGGTGCGAGCCAGATCGACGGTCTGTCGGTGACGGCGTACGTCGGATATGACGACGGTGGACCGACGAGCGTCCTGACGCTGACGAACGACGGGGGTCCGAACACCTGATGCGTAACGCGTTCGCATCCTGCGCGCTGGCGCTCGCCCTCCTCGTGGGGGCGGGCGCGGCGCATGCCGCCACGAAGTACGTACGCGCAGACGGCGTGGCGTCGTGGGCAAGCGCGACGAGTCACGCCAGTGCGAGCACGAGCGCGAGCCTCGCTACGGCGAACGCGAACGCGAACGACGATGACGTGGTGTATTTCGCGGGCGGCAGCTACGGCATCCTTGCCCCGAACAATTCCGGCAGCGCAGGCCATCGCATCACGTTCATCGGTGACCCGGCCAACCCGGCGAACGTCACGTTCACCAACATCAGCCTGGCGCCGCAGGACTACATCACGGTGCGCGGGTGCAAGAGCACGAACGGGTTCGATATGTCCGCGTCCAGCCCGACCAACGTGTGCGTAGCGGATTCCGTGGTGCAGTGCGTCATCCTGACTTCGGTCGGCATGAACGGTGCGGCACAGTGCGTGTTCGCCGACAACACGGTGGGGGTCGCAGGGGCGGCAAACACGGACGTGCACTTCACCATGTACGCACTGCCACTCGGGACGGATCTGCATTGCGGGCCGTCACACCCGGCTGGATTCTGCGGAACGCAGGCGCACCCGTCCGACAACATCATCGAGCGCAACACGATGTACTTGGGTGCAGACGCGGGCAACTACGCCTTCACTACGGCCTACGCGATCAATCCGGTGATCCGGTTCAACCGCATCCAGATGACGTTCGGCCCCACCGCGACCAGCAACCACTTCACGAACAACTTCCGCATGGTCGGCGGGACGTACCGGGGGAATCGGTGGACGTTCCTGAACTCGCACTCGACCGACACGCAGAGGTACATCCTCGCCTTCCGAGATTCCTGCCGGTTCATCACGTTCGATCGGGACTCTTTCATCGTGGACCCGGCGAGCACTCAGAGTTGCAAGATCCAGATCGCGGCCTCCGGTACTATCACGGCCGCAAAGACGACCGGGTATATCTCGTTCGACTCCTGCTACATCGACCTCTCGGGCAGCGGCGACGATGACGGGGAACTCATCTCGCAGGTTCGCTCCACGAACATCAGCTTCACGAACACAACGGTGACTTTCGGAGACGGCCAGGTCACGCAGTTCCTGTCGGACTCGCTCATGTTCGACCACAACACCGTGTACAAGCGCGGCAACGGCGCGATATGGGACAACACGAGCACGTCTGACATGACCAACGCCACGGTGACTAACAACATCTTCGCTGCCGAGCAGGGTTCAGGTGGTGGTGTGTACCGCTGGCTCAAGTACTCCGGAACTCACAACTTCAACTACAACCTCGCGTACTCGTTCGCCTCGCCTACGGACTCCAGCAATGCCGTCGCGAACAACTCCAACACGCATCTTCGACTCGGTCCCGGTAGTGCGTGGTGTCTCACTGACGGCAACGACTGCGCCTCGCGCTGGGGCAACCCGGCGTTCGCGGATGCGGCGGGCGGGAACTTCGCGCTCGGCGCCGGCTCGCTCGGGCTCGGGCTCGGACCGGCCGGCTACGTCGGTGCGATCGCTCCGGCCTCGACGGACTCCATCCGCCCCGCGCCGATCGCCACGCTCGCGACTTCCGCGCCGACTCCCTCCACGATCACGCTCTCGTGGACCGCGGTCGGCGATGACTCCCTGACGGGCACCGCGACGAGCTACCTCATCCGCCGGAACTTCGGCGCGTCGATCACGTCCGAGGGCCTGTGGAACGCCGCGACCGTCGTCACGAGCCCGCCGACGCCGCAGGTTGCCGGGTCCGCGGAGACGAAGGTCGTCACGGGACTGAGCCAGAACGCGAACTACTACTTCGCCGTGCGCGCTGTCGACGAATCCGGGCACATGGGAGCGATCGGTTTCTCCCCTCTCGGCACGACGGCGCCCGATGTGACGCGCCCGGCGCCGATCACGACGCTGACCGCGACCACGATCGCCCCGAACGCCGTGCGCCTCAACTGGACCGCGGTCGGCGACGACTCGCTCACCGGGCAGGCCGTGTCGTACGAGATCCGCCGCGCGCTCTCCCCGATCTCCGACCTGACCGCATGGAACGCCGCGACGGTCGTCACGATGGGGCTCGGCGCGAACACGGCCGGTACGGCTGAGGTCTACACGGTCGCATCGCTCCTGCCCGCGACCACGTACTATTTCGCGATCCGAGTCGGAGACGAGGTGCCGAACGTGAGCGCGCTGTCGAACAGTCCCGGCGCGACGACGTTCGACAACGTGCTCCCGGCCACGATCTCCGACCTCAACGTGAAGGGCACGACGGGCACGACGGCCACGCTCTCGTGGACGTCCACGGGAGATGACGGTTCCGTCGGGACGGCCTCGTTCTACGAAGTGCGCTACCGCTTGACGTCGCCGATCGTGACTGAGGGCGATTGGGTGACCTCGACGAACGTCACGAGCGGCCTGCCGACGCCGCAGGCGGCCGGGAACGACGAGGAGATGACGATCTCCGGCCTGACGAGCGATCGGACGTACTACTTCGCCGTGCGCGCAACGGACGAATCGGGGAACCGGAGCCTGATCTCGAACTCACCGGCCGGCGTCACGTCAGACATCACCGCGCCCGGGCAGATCACGGTTTTCACGTCGACGGGCGTCACCACGACCACGGTCACCCTGCGCTGGACGGCGGTTGGCGACGACGGCCTGACGGGCACGGCCGCAACGACCGTGTGCCGGTACACCACGGCCGGGCCGATCACGAACGAGACGGCCTGGGGCGCGGCGACGTTCGTGCCCGGGATGCCGACGCCGGGCGTCGCGGGGACGATCCAGTCCGTCACCGTGACGGGGCTGACGCCCGGCGTGACGTACCACTTCGCCATTCGATCGACCGACGAGGCGGGGAACGTCGGCGCCCTCTCGGCGTCGCTCTCGAGGGCCACGATCGCCTCGGACATCGAACGACCCGCAACGCCATCGATCGTGGCGAGTGCGTGGCCGGGCGTTGCCGATGGCGTGCGCGTGATCTTCACGGCCGTGGGCGACGACTCCCTGACCGGAACGGCGACGAGCTACTCGCTCCGCTACCGAAAGGACGCCGGGCTGACCGAGAGCACGTGGCAGGCGGCATCGCTCCTCTCGCGAACGTACCGCGTGACGCCGGTTCCCGCCCCGCGCGCCGCCGGGCTCGCCGACACGATTTTCGTCCGCGGCCTGCGCCTTGGCGAAACGCTGTGGTTCGGCCTCAAGGTCGCCGACGAGCTGGGGCTCGAGTCGGCCCTCTCCGGCATCGACTCGGTCGCGATCCCTGCACGCCTGAACGCCGAGATAAATCAGCCCGGCACGTTCGCCTACATGGGCGCCGGCCCCGGGACGGTCCCGGCCTCGTACCCGTTCGTGAACCTCGCGCATACGGCCGTGGACACGTCCTATTGCCGCGCCGCCTCGCTCTTCGATGGGGCGTCCTACTGCCCCGAGTTCGCGGACTACGATGGCACGGCGGCCACGGCCGGGACGTTCGGCGACACGCTCTCCCTGGCAGCGTGGCGCACCATGCGGCAGATGAACGCGTCCCACCTGATCCTCGGCGAGCCACCGCTCGATGCCGTGTACATCCGGCAGCCGGCGGACTCGAGCGCGCGGTACGACTTCCGGTTCCAGTCGTGGCGCGCGGCGCGCATCGCGGGTGGCGGCTGGCCCACGGGAGCGGGGCGCGTGGGGCAGTCATGGTCGCCTGGCGGCTACACGGACTCGACGGGCGCTCGCGGGTTCCTGTGGACGAACGTCCCCGGCTACAAGGGCTGGTTCTACCAGACGTACAACATCGGGCGCCTGGAGGGGGTCTCGAAGGCTGGCGTCGCCGGCCTCTCCAACTGGAACGTGAACATCGCCTATCAGCCGACGCCGGGGAACTTCCCGGTCGCCGACTCGCTGGCCGACGTTGCGATCCGCCACTTCGTCTGGCGCCAGAACGTAGACGGCTCGTGGACGTACGACGGCATCCGCTGGGATCTGTTCGGGCAGAGTTCCGTGTTCTCGGCCCTGCAGTACGAGGACATCGACTTCGCCCGGGCCGGCTATGCGACGAAGGCGCTGTTCGACTCAGCCTGGACGCAGGCGGCCGTGCGGATCTGTGATCGCGTCGCCAGGGCAGCCGTGGACGCTGGGCGCCCCGACTTCATCCTCGCCGGCAACGGCGGGAGCATGATCGCCGTCGACCACCTCAACGGGTGGATGAACGAGGGCTTCCCGACCCTGCAGGGCGGTTCGTGGTTCTCGAATGTCTATTGGGTCGTAGGCGGCATGTTCACCGATGCCCGGCGCTCCGGCCGGCGGCCGTACGCGGGCGTGACGTTCACGTTCGAGTGCCTCACCAGCTCGTGCGACCTCGTCTCTCACCCGGACTCGGCGGCCACGCGCAAGCGGCTCCGCTACGGGCTCGGCACGGTGGCAGCCGTGGGCTACGGCATGCACATGATCGGCCCCGCGCCCGCGAGCGCCCCGCTCGGTGGCAGCTACCCGACGTGGCAGTTCGACGAGTACGCGGTCGACACGATCACGAACGTGGCGAAGACCGGACGCGCCGGCCGCGGCTACCTCGGCCGCCCCACCTCTGGGCTCTACTACACGGCCCCGACGATCTGGGCCGGCGGCGACCGGATGCAGGGCCGCGGATCGTTCGAGACGGCGACCCTGTCGTCGTGGTGGACGCCGTCCGTGTCGTCCACGTACGGATCGCTCGCGACGGTCACGGACACGGTCGCGAGTGGAACGTACGCCCTGCGAGCTCGCGTGTGGGCGCGATCCGACGCCGACTGGCGCGTCGCGCTCAACCCGTCCGTGTTTGCACAGGCCACGACCGGGCAGACGCTCGTGCTCACGTTCAAGGCTCGTTCGGACCGGCCGTGCGCGATCCAGGCGCACGTCATCGCCAAGACGTCGAACCTCGAGCGCGCATCGTGGGCCAACGGCTCGGCGATCGCGATCGAGCCGGGCGGCTGGAACACGTACCGGATCGTTGGCACGTGCACGTCGACGGACTCCGTGGGCGCCTCGATCTGGTTCGCCACGGACTCCGTTGCGACGGTCTGGGTCGACGATATGACGCTCCACGTCGGCGGCTCTCGCGGTGGCTCGGCGGTGCGCGAGTACCGGCGCGGCGTGGTCGTCGTGAACCCGCAGGCCACGGCCGACACGGTTACATTCGGGCGGTACGTGCGGCGGATCACGGCGGCTCCGGGACGGCCGACCGACGTCAACACCGGAGAGCTGATCGCGCCAGGATCGCCGATCATCGTGCCGTCGACCGACGCTCGGTTCCTGCTCTTCCCGCTCGACTCGCTCCGCCCCTCGCGCGTGACGACACTCGTGGCGAATGGCGCCACGACCACGTCGGCGCTCGTGTCGTGGACCGCCCCCGGGAACGACTCCACGACCGGGACAGCGACCAGCTACCAGTTCCGGCGCTCCCCGAACCCGATCGTCACGGAAACGGACTGGTCGAACGCCTCGCCCATCACGCCGGCGCCGACCCCTGCCGTGGCCGGATCGTCCGAATCCGTCACGGTGACGGGACTCTCGACGGCAAGCGTCTACTGGTTCGCCGTCCGCGCGTACGACGCCGCCGGCTACGTCGGCGCGATCTCGAACTCGGATTCCGTGACCACGCTCGCCCCGGCCGCCCCTGACCCGTGCGTCGACATCGCTCGCCCCGGCAGGGTCGATGACCTGATCGCGTCGTGGCCCGGCGTCAAGTACGTGCGCATGACGCTGACCAAGCCCGGCCCGCGTCAGTTCGTGGGGAGCATCGACTCGGTGCGGACGCAGATCCGGCGCTCGGCCTCGCCGATCACGAGCGACGCCGAGTGGAACGCCGCAACGGTCGTGCTCAACAACGTGAAGCCGCTCGGCCTCGCGGTCGGATCGAACGGCGCGATCACGGACACGGTCGTCGCCCTGGCCGGGACGTGGTGGTACGCGTGGCGCGACTCCAACACGACGAGCCACATGGTCGGCTGCCTCTCGAACACGGACAGCGTGACGACGGCCCCCGACTCGTGCGAGTTCTACGGGCGACCCGGCGTGGTGTCTGACCTCGTCGCGACGGGAGAGCCGTCGATCGCGGGTCAGGTCACGATCGCCCTCAACCTGCCCGGAGAGTGGCAGCGCGAAGGCGACGGCGACGTGACGACGATCGAGGTCCGGCGCTCCCTCTCGCCGATCACGACCATCGCCGAATGGAACGCCGCGACGTCGGTGTACGAGGAGTTGGTGCAGAACATCGACGTTCCCGGTGCGCATGCCGAGATCCCGATCAGCGGGCTCCCCGAGGGCGTGGCGTCGTGGTTCGCCGTGCGCGCGACAAACGCCACGAGCGGCCTGACGTCGTGCCTCTCGAACACGGACTCGGCAACGGCCGCCCTGCCGCCGGGCGACCCGCCGAATGCGGCCTTCTCGGTGGTGCCGACCTCGGGGCAGCAGGCGCTCACGGTCGTGTGTCAGGACCACTCGGCCGGCTCGCCGACTTCGTGGGAATGGTACGCGCGACGACTCAGCGACGAAGCGGACCCGCAGATCAGCGGCGATCAGAACCCGTCGTTCGTGTTCGAGCGCGTCGGCGTGTATCTGATCTCGATGCAGACGTACAACGCAGACGGATCAGACACGGCCAGCGCGACAGTCACGGTGACCTGCAATCCGCCGTCGCCCATGTCGACGATCCGTGCTTCGGCGATCAGCCCGACCGCCATTGCCATCACGTACACGGAGCCCGGCGACAACGGGGGAGTCGGCACGCCGGAGCTGATCGAGGTCCGCTACGTCGACGGAGGCACGTTCGATGAAGACGATTGGGAAACGGCAACGCCGGTCGCGGGCGTCCCGGCCCCGACCTCAAGCGGCACGGTGACGAGCGTCACGGTGACGGGCCTCTCGGCGGGCAGGACGTACACGTTCGCGGCACGAGCAACGGATCAGGACGGGTGCCAGTCGGCGTTCAGCACGACGGCCACCGTCTCAACTCGCGGGACGTATGACCGAACGATCGGCCTCTCGGTCGGATTCGATCGCGTGCGCGTCCGCGTCGGAGGTCGGCGATGAAACGATTGCTCTGGCTCACGCTCCTGCTCGCGGCGCTCGGGTGCTGCCACCGGCCCGCGCGCGCGGAGAACTATCCGTTCGCGGGAACGATCACGTACGGCGACAACGGCTCCGACCTGCCAGTGACCATGACGGGCGGCGGTGTCGTGTTCGACCTGACGGGTGCTACGGTCCAGCTCGTCGCGACGATGGGCATCGGCGGGCGCACGTTCACGTTCACGATCAACGGCGACCTAGTCTCGCCGTCCGAGGGCTCGTGCAAGTTCGAGGACGTCGGCGTCACGGCGCGCAACCCGGGGACGCGCGGCACGGACACGTACACGGCCCAGGTCAAGATCGTGAAGGGGGGCGAGACGTACTGGACCTCGCCGTTCCGCTTCTCGATCCGCAAGGCGCCGATCTGATGACGCGCACGCTCACGGACGCCATGCGGTCCGACTACTCGGAGCGGTTCTCTTCGCTCGTGATCGCCAACCCGACGATGGCCCGCGTGACGTGGGCGCGCATCGCATCGGATCGCGACGTGTACGCGCTGGCAGGAGACACGGCCGGCGGTGTGCCGTGGTGGGTCGTGGGCGTCCTGCACATGATGGAGACGAGCGGCTCGTTCCGGCTCCACCTCCACAACGGCGACCCGCTCACCGCGCGCACCGTGCACGTTCCGGCCGGGCGCCCGCTCGTCGGGAATCCGCCGTTCTCGTGGCACGACTCGGCCGCCGACGCGCTGATCGTCGAGGGTCTCGGGGCGTGGCACGACTGGTCCGTGGCGGGCACGCTCTACCGGCTCGAGATGTGGAACGGCTGGGGGTATCGGCGCGCGGGTGTCGGCATCCCCACGCCCTACCTGTGGGCCGGGTGCCAGCACTACACGAAAGGAAAGTTCGTCGCGGACGGGAAGTTCGACTCGGAGGCGGTGTCGAAGCAGATCGGAGCGGCCGTGCTCCTCAAGCGCGGGGCTCAACTAGGGGATGTGTCATTCGCCGGAGGGGACGGATGAGCGATCACGTCGAGGAGCGCGAGGGCGACCTCACGGACTTCGCGAAGCGCGTCGGGATCATCCTGGGCGCGGTGCTCGCCTGCATCACCGTCTTGACGATGCTGTGGAGGTGGACGCCCATGCAGATCCGCAAAGACGTGGACCGTCTGGACGGGAACGTGTCGCGCCTGACTCAGATTGTGGAACTCAGCGCGGTCATTCAGGCAGAGGATGTCGATTCACCGGAGCGCGCCGCGGCGCTCTCTGAACTCAGGAAACTGCGCCGCGTGTCGGTGTTCAACTAGGGAGGCATCATGAACGGCATCTCACCGGCCGACTCGGCCGCAGTCGTCACGCACGTGCAGGGGTTCGTCGGGCCGGCCATTCAGTCGTGGCTCGGCTCGACGTTCTCGGGAATCTCGCCCGAGGTCGCCGGGCTCATCGCCAAGGGCGCGACGAGCCTCTCGACCGTCACTGTGCTCGCGCTGATCCGCTGGACGCTGATCGGCTTCGCCAAGGGCTCGGCGGTCGGACGTGACCTCGTGGCCCCGCTCTGGGACCGAAACCGGAGCTGGCTCAACCCCCTGCTCGCGATCATCCTCGGGCACCTCGACGGCTCGGCTCTCGCCGGCATGGCTGGCGTGGCGATCCACGCGGGCGTGCGTGGCGTGGGCAAGGCGATCGGGAACACGACCTCGCAGGACGTCCAGCGCGTCGCACGGAACGCGGGGGCGTTCGTCGTTCTGCTCGTCGGCCTCGCATGGGCGGCCGGCGCTCAGGCGGGCATCGTCTCGGGCGCGCTGGCCCCGGTCACGCGCTCGAGCCTGCCCGTGTCCTTCTTCGCCAAGGAGCGGTTCGCGTTCACCGTCGCGCTGGGCGCCAAGACGAACGGCTGGTCGTACTCGCGCGGGACGCAGGGCTTCGCCGAGGCGCAGGTGGCGTGGCAGTGGACGAACGCGGTGGGCCTGCGCGCGGGCGTGCGGCGGATCGCGCTCGCCGGGGCGCCGTACGAGCCCGAGGCGAAACTCACGCTGACGTTCGCGCCGTAGTGCCCGTGCTACGCTTGCTCCGGCTGCTACGGTCACTCTGGCCGTTCGGTCACAAGACAGGGAGGGCTACCATGCTCGAAATCCGTTCGTACGTTCCGCTCGCGACGCAGTCGAAGTTCGCGGCCGTCGTTCCCGCCGACCTCAACATCGACGTCATCACCGACCAGTTCCCGGCGGCCGTTCCCGGCGACTACATCGAGTACGCCGACGCCGAAGGGACGACGCCGGTGCGCGCGTGGGCGAAGGCCGAGTTCGACGCGCTCTACGCGCTGGCGTGACGTTCGCGCCCTGATCGCGTGCAGGGGGCGGCGGCGGACGGCCTCGGGCGCAAGCTCGGGGCCGCTCTGTTTCCCACGGAATCATTGGCGAAACGCGCCGGTTTCGGGAGGTTTCGGATTTCGGTTGACTCCCGCCACGGGCTGGCCGATAGTCCTCCTGTCGGGCGGGAAACGGCCCGCCGACGAACAAGGGGGACAGGATGAGCGCCAAGTACATCCTCGAAGGCAAGGTCGCGGTGCGATGCGACGACCTGCTGGCGTGGGGCGCGTGGCTAGAGAACGCCGTCCGTCACGTCGCTGACGACACGATCGGAGATGTGCGCATCTCGACCGTATTCCTCGGGCTGGACCACAACTGGAACCCCGGAGGTCCGCCGCTTCTTTTCGAGACGATGATCTTCGGCGGGGATCATGACGGAGACTGCGAACGGTGCTCAACGTGGGAGCAGGCCGAAGAGCAACATCGGAAGGCTGTTGACCTCGTGGCGAAGTCGTGAACGCCACCGTCTTCCTGCTCGCGAAGCCCGAGTCGCGGATCGTGCACATCGAACGC
>OFQX01000198.1_pt1 | contig 18781 bp, 27 predicted proteins | sample 1542951 | NCBI WGS metagenome assembly OFQX01 (sample SAMN07774215, study PRJEB24372) | wastewater metagenome | isolation source: WWTP Novara (Effluent) | place: Italy: Novara | collected 2015-12
ACGATGGTTCCCATTTTCAACGACATAAGTGCTTCCTTTAGAGTACGCTTCTACGGGCTGGGTTACTTGCCTTCCTGGTGCGAAGTCACTTACTTTCATATTAGTATCAGTGTGTGGCAGTCCTCGTTCGGTAAGAGCTTTAATTTGAGTCTTATTTATTTTTTCTATAGGCAAGTAACCAACTCCTGTAACCGTACCAGATTTCATAGCATTTAAGCTCTTTTCAAACTCCTCCGCACTCTTATACTTCTTAGCTTCGGATATTAGGCTATTTTCTGGGATAGTTCCCTTGCTTTTTAAACCAGATGTAGTATTATTAGTGGATGCCTTTTCTAATACTTTTTCTGATTGTTGTGGCGGTAGTTTCTTGGAAGTCGTAACTTTCGGAACTATCTGACCTTTAACCTCGCCTTTATTTAACATTTCGGCTATTTTTGACTGTACTTTTTTACTAGAGAAGAACTTTTTAGTTAAGAATCCACCTACTGCTGTAGGATCTCCACCAGATAACATAATCCAGTCTGTGAGTGTAACGTCATTAAGACCATTTTTACCTACGACTTGATCTCCAAGTTTATCAACTATAAATTTAGATAGTTGTGTTTGTTTGTTTAGTTCAGATATGTTTTCAAAACCGAGTTCTTTAGCTTTATTTGCTTGCCATTCTCTTATAGAATTATCAATGTTAGTAGCCTGAGTTACTTCTTTAGGATTCATTAGTTTATTATAGCCAAGTTTAACATTTCTCTCTAACAAACTCTTAACATTTTCAGATTCTAACATAGAAAGACCTGTTGTATCATTCTTACGTTGTAACTCGAGAACTTGTTCTAGGTATGGAGATTTTACATTAGGGCTTGACTCGCTCTTTGCTTTTTCAACAAGCATTTCTAGAGCATCAGTCACAGATCCCTCTTTATATACACCAGGAAGTTCAGCAAGTGCTGCCTTCTTATCAGTTAGTGATTGTGTAAACTTCTCTGCTTCATTTTTGATTATCTGATCTGGTGTTCCAAAGTTTCCAGTTTCTCGTAGATATTCTCCGTGAGTTTTTCCAGCTAATTTTTCAAATGTTGTCGCTTGTTTAGGTGTTAGTCTTGCTACACGATTCATTATTTCATCAGATTTTGGTATTACATTCTCTGCTAATTTCATTCCACTTTCTAATCCTTGTCCTACTGCCTTTTCTCCTGCTTTCGCTACGCCTATTGCACCCTCTGCACCTACTTTAGCGACTTTAGCACCACCACCTACAGTAACGAGATTGAATATATCTTCTACGTCTTTTGCGATTTCTGGGTTTTTTACTGCTAGATCACGAAGTTTCTGAAATGCTTCTGCCCCACCTGGAAGTTCTTGTATACCTTTCATAGCACCGCCTACAACAGCTTGTGTTGCCTGTTTAACGCCTGGTGCTTCAACTATTGGTGTTGCAATAGCGTTTGCTGCACTACCTGCTGCTCGTAGACCTGAACGTAAAGCACCACCAACCGCAGTGACTACGCCTTTTGGTGTGATTATTCCGTTTGCATCAGTCATGTTCACTCCTTTCTCTAGTGCTTGTGCTCCTGTTTCTGCACCTTGTGCTGCTCGTAGTGCTTGTTCTTTTAATCCTGAGCCGACACGTTGTAGATAGCCTGGTTCTTGTTGTGCTTGAGGTTCTTTCTCGGCTCTCGCAACTTCAAAAGCTGCAATTTTACTATCACTATATCCTGCACTTTTTAATTTTTGTTTTTGTTGTGGTGTAAGCATAGTGTTACTACTATATTATAGCGTCCATATCATTATAATCTTGTTCATCTAAACTAATGTCTCCTGTCAGTGCATCCAATGTGTCTCTTTTAATTCCATAAACACCTTCAAGAGCAGATGCTTGAGAATTATATTTCAATTCTGCAGTTCTCAACGCACTTTCGAGAGATCCTATTGTTACTTTGTTTCGTTTAAAGATACCACTTTGCAAAGAACCGAGTGCTTTTTCAAATGCAGGTGCTTCACCAGGCTGAACTACTCCTTGTTCAAGAGCTGTAGACAGTAGAGATCGTAGTTGAACACTTGCTGCATCAAGAGCTCCTTTTCCTGCAGCATCCAACTTTTCATAGTTACCATATTTTTTTACTAATCCTATTGTATCTTTAAGAACTGTTTTGAATTGTCCTGCATTTTGTGCAGCTTTAAATTGTGTTGTGTTTAAAACCTTAGGATTAACACCAAAAGTACCTGCTGCGGTTGCAAGTTTTCTTTGATAGTTTATGTTGTCTGTAGAGTATTTAGACAACAATCGTGCTGCTTCTTCTGGTCTTGCTTTAAGTGCTTGGTCTATAAGTGATTTTGGTGCTCCATTTTGTCCTGCTTCAATAGCAAGTTTTTGTGTAAGTTTCTCATCACTTTCTAGTTTGTCGAGTTTTCTGAGTGAAAGATCAGTCTTTAGTTTCTGTGCTGCTGCTTGTTTTGCTTCCGCTTTACTAAGTAAAGGAGCGATAGCTTCGAGTTGCTGTTTATTTATATCAATGATTTCTTTGAATGGTGCATATTTTGCTGCGACTGCTTCTTCTACTGTTTTCTGTGCAAGTTCTATATTGCCTTGTCCTGCAAGTACTTGTGCATTTAGAACACCAATTTCTGACATCTTCAATGCTCGTGCAATTTGTGCATCACGTTGTACTGATTGTTGCTGACCAGTAATAAACTCCATAGGGATTGCTTTTTTCTCTATGTTGTTTAGTCCTGCTGCAAGTCTAACATCATCTTGCTGTATTTCTGCTTGTTTTGTGAGGATTTGGTTGTTTATGTTTTGTAGATTTTGTTTTAGACCATTTATGTTTGAGTCCTGTATTGCTTGTGTACGATACGCACTTTCACCTGCAAGATTATTGTACGCATCAAGCATCTGCATTATAGAAGTATTCTGGTAATCCTGAACTTGTGTATTCTGAGAATCTGCATTAGCCTGTTGCATTAGTTGATCTGCATAGTTCATTGTGACAGGTGCAGTCATTGGTTGCTGTTGTGTAGGAATGTTTATTTGTTGCTGTGATCCCATAGTAGTTACAGGAATAACTGTAGCACCTTGTTGTGCAGGTTGCGTAGGAAGAGTTGATGGTTTTGGTGCTGTAGATTGTTGTGTTGGAGCGGTAGGTGTTGGAGCAGGAGCAACAGGTGGTGTATAACCTGCCCATTTATTATTGAAAGCATTTTGTCCTGCTTGACCTAGTCCTATTGTTGGGAAGTTTGCCATATATGTTTATATTATACTATAAAATTAAGCCTAATGCACGAAGTTTTGTTTCTAATTCATTTATTCGTGTTCGCATATTGTTGATAACAGTTGCATCTGATGTGGAAAGAACCGCTGCACCACCAGTAGAAAGTACTGTAGCATTTGGAGTAGTCATTGCTGATTGAGGTGCATTGATCAGATCACTACCTATTATTTGTGGTGTATCAACACCATTGTGAACATGAGGTTCTACCATAGACGTACACTTATTAGGTTTATATTTGAACCATAGACTGTAAGTAGTGCTTGGTCTAACTCAATTTTTAATTGAACGTACTCTGCATCTGTTATATGTGCAATATCTTCAAAAGATAAGACGCTTCCTTGTGTGCTATAACCCCAAGTACCGACAGGTGTGTAAGCATCTTTATTGTTTAATCTGTATGATATTCGTATGTTTTGCCCTGAAACAAGTGGCTCTGCTAAACACCATTCTATATGTTCGAATGTTTTTTTATTATTGAAAGTTCCAACCTTTACCATTTCTGTTTCTATGACAGCACCATAGTCTGCGTATGTTCGAAAGTCTGTTGTATCAACACCGAAAGAACCAACATCTTGCCACCCAATTCGAGTAGTAATGTAGTCTTGTGGATAAACAAAGCCAATTTGTATTCTTCCTGAGTTAGAGTTAGTGCTTCCTGTAGAGATTGTATTCTTTAAACATACAGGATAGCTTGAATTACTTATGTCTATTTCATAAACACCTGATTTACCGTAAGTAGCACCTACTGATACACCAACAAGAAGCGTTCCTTTTTGTGAAACAGTAAAAGCATTAGGAAATACAGTCATTGGTGCAAGTACTCCTGTTTCTACATATGGTATCGTTGCTATTTTTCTGTAACTCGTTGAATCAGTTTCGTAAACATTTCCTTGATCTCCTGCTACTGCAAAAAGTCTATTAGCGTGTTGAACAAGGGCTTGTATTCCATTTTCGTTAAAGATAATAGGAAGTTGTACTGATGCAGACACTCTGTCCCACGGATATATTCTTGCGGTCTTGAAACTACCCATTTGAGAGTATGAACCACCACCACCTGTACCTATCATCAACCAACGACCATATTCTGCTATACAAGTGGCAAATTGCCCTTCTGGTAGGTCAAGAGCCGATAGGTTTAGACTTATAGTTGGAGCAACAGCAACTACACCACCAGCGGTAACAGTCATAGAAGAAATGTCATTACCATTAGTGATATACATAATGTCATCTTGTCCGATGATAATGTTACCTCTATAGTTTCCATTAAATCCAGTTCCTACGTTACCGAACCACTGAGCACCTGCTGATGTGAGTGGTCCGTAACAAGACATAACATTTGCATGACGTACCCACAGATAATCTTTGTAGATTTTCATGTCCCATACGTTAGCAAGTCCTGACTGTAATGATGTTCCATTTTTTGCAACAATACCAGCACCAGTTTCTCCTGTTGCAATATATATGTTTCCGTTTACATCTTTTATACAAGCAAGAGGAAGTTGTCCTGGTGTTATACTTGTATCAAGAACAGTTCTGTTATTTATCTTAGCGATGCCTTTGTTTTCAAACACTTCCAAGTTTTTAAGTAGTCCAAAACCATAGATAGGGTGTTTAACCATACCTTTGAACCAATCTGCGAATGTGACTACTCCGTCTTTATACATGTTAGATGCTGTCTTTCATTAGTAATGTAGTTGCAGACAATGCAATTCCTATTTTTTTACTATTAGTTCCAGCAGACGTAGCTACTGCACCTTTTGTATTTGATAAGTAATACAATGAGTTAGTTGATAGTCCTGATAATCCTGAAACATACCCATCTGTTTTTATATACACAGTTTGAGTTACACTAGCACTTGTAGTAGCAAAACCTAGAAACTTAACATATCTATCAGTAGTCCCTAAATACGCGTTACTTGCAGTTGCAAGTTTTGCATATCCAGTAGTAGGAGCGTTTACAGGTGTGAATGAAATACTGTAAATCTGATCGTAAGTACTGTAAGTTCCAGGATTGAATGTAATACTACTAGAGCCACCTACGTCAATTATGTCTGACATACCAGAAAAATATCCAAGTCGAGTATCATTACCACTTTGTGTGTTGTTAGTTAATTCATTAGATGTTTGTGTAGCTGATCCAGGATTTCCACCTTTAAAAGCGAAACCAATACAATCACCATAAGTTGGGATAACCTCTGTAATACTTGTTTGTGATGTAACCGCTTTATTTGATGTAGAGTATGTTGCGTTATATATAGAGTAAACTTGTACTGCTATTCTACCAGTATAACCACCCCCTGCACTAGTCACTGTATAAGTAAGATTATTAGCACCTACTGTTGGATTTACTAAATAAAATAATCCACCTTCGATACCTGCTGAGCTAGATTGTAGTGGTGTCATAGGTACTCCACCATAAGAAATAGATGCCACTGATCCTACTCCACCTGATGAAAAATCAGAACCAAATGAAACAACTAAAATTCGGTTACTGTTGTTACCTACCGTAAAAGAGTTAGATATTGGAGTTGATGTTCCACTCCAAGAATCAGAAAATATGTTTTTGTTGTCATACGATATTGCAGAACCTGTTTGATAATAACCTAAGTACACTGCTTGACCTGCTGTAATTGTTTCACCTGCTGGAAGAGAGATGTCTGCTACGCTTGGTATAATACTTGTCAGAGATGATATAAGCGTAGATGGATTTACGAATAATCTTGCTCCAGTTCCACCTGTTGCTGTTCCTGCAATTACTTCTGCTTGTGTTGCTTCTTCTACTACTCCTTTGACAGTTGTACTAGCATCTGCTGCTGAAGGATTTGATGTCCATTCTGGTATACCTGCTACTGAAGTTTGAATGATCTGACCTGCTGTACCTATAGGAAGTCTTGCTGTAGTTCCTAAAGCACTACGATAATACATATCACCTGTTGCATCTCCACCAAAGTTCATTTGTGGATTTGTAAGTGTGATGTTTGTGAGCGTCTGACCTGTTCCGTCTGTTGATACTGCTTGGTTTGCACCTGTAATAAGAGCAAGTTTATATGAATGAGATGTTGTGACTACTGACCCGTCAATACCTACTTTATCTTCAAGAGCCTCAACGGTATCGTTGATAGTAGCGTGTTGGTAGTCATGATCAAGCGTAGGACTTGCGTTTTCTAGTAGATCCGTTGCTGTTGGATTTGGTATTGTCTGTTTAGTTGTAGGGAATGTTGTACTCATGATTGTTCTCGGTCAAGTTCAGTCCATATAGTCCCTAACTTGCCATTATATTGATAACCGACTTCATTATATGTTATATCAGGTTCATTGTATTGTATTGAAGTTTGACCCTCGTATCTGTCCTGATTGTCCCATTGTGTTGTCATATACTAGAAGTTTTTCGTGCTACTAATACGACCTTCTCGTCTTTCTTTCTAATGTTGTAAAATTCTGTAATTTCTTTTTCCATAACAAGCATTTCTTGTCGTAGTTGGTTTGCTTTTGCTAGTCCTTTTGCTACAGCGTAATCATATGCTGCAGACAATGAAAGATATCTATGAAGATGCTTTGCAAAGCCAGGTTCTTTTATTGTATCTCCTGCAACGAAGTAGTTTGCTTTACGTTGGAAGTACGCTTTTAAACTTCCTGTCTGTGAATAGTTAGGTTTTGGGTATAGGAAAATAGAAGTACCTAGTTTGTCGTAGTAAATTGGTTGTCCTGGGTTCTTTAGAAAGTCTGTGAGTGAGTAATCAGAAGTTATACCTGCAGAACCAACTGCGGTATTAGGAAGTGCTGCGTATTGTGTAGGGTTTAAGTCTGTCTGATCGAAAGGTGTAAGAAAGTGCCAGTTACCTGAACTATCTTTAAGTTCTATTCGTGTAATGTCTAGGTACTCTTGGTCAAATGTATAGTCTTGTTGGTTTATGATAAGGTCTGTTACACCAATAGGCAAGTCTGTGTTGTTTGTGTCGTCCCATTGCCAACGTCCGTCAGATGACAAGATGAGACTAACTGCTTTATCTAGTGCTCGGTTTACATTACGAGTAAAATCAGCAATCGGGTATGACGTGCTGTTTTGTGAAACTAGATATAGTGCGTCTTGATATAAGCCTTGTTGATTTGTTGTATCATTGAATACCATTTAAAAAGTACCCGCAACAGATATACTATTATTATAGCATATATTTTTGTAAAGATACAATCCTTTTTCTGATAAACATGATTGCGGTGGGCTTATATTGCCCCATGTTTACCAGAAGAGGGATTTTACCCCTCTCTTATTATGCAGTTTTTCCTTCTGCTTTCTTTTTTCGTAGTGCTTCCTTGTATTCTTCTACTTGATCGAAGATGTCTACTTCAACAACACCATCTTCTTTACTTTGTTGAATGTTAGTCACCATTTCAAACTCACTGATCTCTGATTCTGTGGCTTTCTCAACCAAAGGAGAGAGTTTATCTTTGAGTTTCTGAATTTGTAGTCCAATTTTATTACGTTCCTTTTCGATCTTCTCAATTTCATCAACAACTTTGTTAATTTCTAGTGCTTTTGCTTTGTATTCGCCTACTAGATTAAAGATTTTACTGTTCTCAATTTTTACTGTTCGCATAGTTTTCTGTACTCATTGTCCCACAAGTGGGCATTAGAGTGTATATTATATTCTTTTAATACATACTGGTGAGCCATTTTGCCCATTTCTAGGCGTTTTTCTTTGTTATCTATGAGTGATAGCGTTTTGGTAATCCAATCGTCTGTAGAGGACGCTAGGAGCATATATTGCCTATCACTTTCGTTCACTTCATAAGGACTTAATCCATCTGAGAATGATTGTGCAATGACAGGTATTTCACACATAGACGCTTCGAGGAACTTTAGGTTTGACTTTGCTCTGTTAAAATAAGAATCAAAGCGTGGAATCAACATTATATCTAGTTTTAGATCGTTGAGTTTACTATTATAGTCAGGGTGTGCTACGAATGAATGCCACTCTGGATTGTACTGTTTCCAGAAATCAAATTCTGGTCTATATAGTTCTACAGCACGTTCGGTTTCTTTTGACTTTTGCGGGAGTGCAAATAAAACAAGTTGCACGTCTTTTCTATCTTTGAGTATATCAAGAAGAGGTATAATGCTTTTGTAGTCTTGATTACTTGCAACAGAACCAACAATTCCTATTCTTATTTTACCGTCATCGTTTCTTTGTGGTTCGTCCCAATCATCTGGATCAACACAGTTTTTAAGCACGACTACATTTTTATTATATGCTCGATATTCTTCTGCGAGTACTTCTGTTGTAACTGTTACAAGGTCTGCAAGTTCAGCAAACTCTTTCAGTCTTTTATCTATACTTGCAACAATAGTACCGAGTGAATCTTTCAAACCTTTAAACATATTGAGTGGTACACCACTGTCTTTACTGTAGGTATCATCATTATCCATGACAATTTTCTTTCCTGCTAGTTTCAACAGTTTTGCACTTTCAAGCATTTTCGAATCCATTGGTCTATGATACACGATCACATCTGCATCTATAGCACCTTGCATCATCTTTTCTGGTGATACACGTTTACCTCGTATAGATGTTTTATCTCCGTCATAGCCATTCGCTACGAGTGGAAGTAGACATCGTACATAGTAACATGATTCATACCCACCACCGATGTAATATACTTTCATACTTATTTTCCGTCTTCTCTAGAGTTCTCAATCATGTCTTCTACTTTCTTTACTGTACCTGTAGGTTCTCGCACAACACGACTAACGATGACACCAGTTTTAGGGTCTATTTTGTCGCTAGTTCTTGTTAGGTGTGGAGAGATAACAACGTGTCCTTCCATATATTTTTAATTTTTAACTTATAAGATTGTACTCAGAATCCTTGCCCCCTTGATTCTGACAAAAAGGGCAAGAACAATCTAAACTAGATTTACGCTGCTGTAGCGTGTGTCATGATAGCGACACCTGCGTTGTCTCGGTTTTCAATTACACCGAAGAGAATGTCTGCAGTAGTAACTGTTGAGAGGTATTCAGGTACGTAGTGAGATTGAACACGAACGCCCATAGAACCAACCATTGAACCTGACATTGAACCGCCTGCACCAAGTGGAGCAGTAGCGTAGTGGATAGCGTCTTTATGTACGAGTACATTGTAACGTCCATTAGTACTTGCTACGTTTGGTACGAGGTTTGAAGAGATAACAGGTAGACCATATAGGTATGCTGCTGGTTTCTTCGCTGTCGGGTCGTTTACAGGAGAGTTGATAGCCAATGAGAACTTGTCGATGTTCTGAAGTTGTCGCCAGATAGTGTTAGGGTGCATGATGAATGCAACTTCACCTTGATAGATACCTTCAACACAGTTAGTTTCAAGTGTTGCAATAGCAGCACGAATGTCTGAGTCTGTGATGTTAGTAGTTGATGCACCAACGACTGTAGAGAAGCCAGAGAAGAGAGCAGCGATAGCACTTTCGAGTTTTCGAGCGATAGTGTAACCTGCGTTCTTTGCGTAGCGTTCTTGTAGAGCGTAAGAGTGTTTTACTGTTGCTGCTTCACGGTCTTCGATAGCAAAAGATACTTCATACCATTGGTCTACAGTAAGAGTGATCTTAGTTTCTGTAGGTTGGTTAAGAGTAACTGCAGTAGCGTTTACTTTAGCGTTAGCACTCATTTCTGTAAGATTTGGAGTGTAAAGTACTGAGCCACCACCTGATAGTTCTGCTGAACGATCTGTGAAGAAAGGAGCAATATCAAGAGCACATTTGAAGAAATCGTTGATTCTTTCTCCCCAAAGTGCTGGGATAAGACTTGCTAGTGTTGTTGAGGATTCTGTTCCTGTTGGAAATGCCATATAATTATTTTTATTTATTCTTTATAAGACACCCCGCAATTAGTGTTATGCACCAGTTTGTTTTTTCCAAAAGGCTTGGTGTTCCGCTTCGGTCATTCCAGGAGTTACGCCCTCTTGAGGTTTTGCATAACCTGAAGAATTTGATGCTCGTAGTTTAGCCTGTGCAGATTTCTTTTCTGATTGTTGTTTCTGTATATAAGCCTGAAAGAGTTCATCTTCCTGTGCTTCTTTTATAGAAACGCCTTTACCTTTTGCAATGAGGTTAAGATAATCAATATCTTTTTCCTCAAAGCCTTTAGCGAAAAGAATTGCTTCGTCTCGTGATAAACCTTGTGGTGCTTGTGGAGCGTCTGCAGTTCGTGCTACAGGTGCTTCACTTTTTTTCGCACGCCGTGCAAGGATAGCCTTGTACTTTAGTGCTTCAGACTTCCAATCAACTTGATCTTCTGTCTGTTCGCTAGATGTATCTACACTTGTATCTACGTCTAACTCTTCTTCGAATTGTTGCTCTTGCTCGAAGTCAAGGGATTCATCTTTTTCCATAGGTGATGTAACTAGCCCTCTTTGTCATGAGTTGGGTATCTCGTTAATAAGGTACTTTTTGGTCGGAAGCATAACCGAGGTTTTATTCTGATTGTGAAATGTTTTCTACTTTCTTATTTGGTGAGTATTCTCGTTCTATTTGGTCAAAAGCATCTCGTATAATCTTGTTTGCTTCTTTGATTCCAGTAGTTTCAGTTCCATCAAAAGCACGTTTTATTGCTAAAGACTCTAGGTGTTTAACCATAAACTCTTTAACTGAGTTGAACATATCTGTGTCGATGTAGAACTTTTGAAGTGGATTCATATTATTGTTGTGCTTGTGGCACTACTGCTTGGGCAGTTTCTGCTGCTGCACCCATTTGCGGTGTTACGTTTTTAACATTACTCGTCATGTCTCCTTGCTGTGGTGGTGTGTCTAGGTTCAATTCCATTGATGATATTGCACCTGATAGCTCTGCAAGTCTTGTGATAATTTTTGCACGTTCTGTAGGTTCTTGAACGACTTGGAGTAGGAATGAAAGTGATTTTATCTGAGCGTCTTTGTTCTCTAGTTCACCAGTTATGTTCACAGATACTTTAGGTTCAAAGTCTTTGAAGTAATCTTTTGGAATGTCTAGAAATCTCTTTTCACTTTTACCAAGTTGCTGTTTAAAATACTCTTGTAGTTGGAAGTACTCATCAGGAGAAACTATTTTACCATCAAGGATAGATTTCTTTATTTCTTGGTTAGCACTGTAGAGTGAGAAGTCTGCATCAATCTTTCGTAGTGTGTCTGCATCAAATTCAGAAGCGAGTATGTGTGGTTTATTCATTCGTTTAGCGAGGAAAGGAAGCACCCAGTCATTGAAGATTTCTGTTAGGAATATACCTGCTTCTTCACGTTTGTAGTCAAAGTATGATGATGCTTGTTGTGATTGAATTGCAACTGAGCCAAGTGGTGTACCAGATGGAAGTGTTTCACCTGTAACAGCATCAAAAGTATTCGTTGCACGTTCAACTTGTGTGTTCCACTTATCAACTTGATTTTGGAACTCTGGTAGTGAACTTGGAAGTAGTTGTAGTGATCGAGCAGTCTTGCCATCTTCTACTTTAATAACAGAACCATTTTCGAGATCAGTGATAGCATTTGTTCCCATCTTTTCACTGTCTGTAATGACTATGACTTTACCTGCAAGAGACATAGCAGAGTTCTCACCTATAACAGCATCGTTAGTCCATCGCTGTGCTTCAAAAGCATCTTCTACAACACCACGACCAAGACCGCGTCCTGCTACTTCTTCCCATGAAAGATATTTATATGGGTTTTCTTTTTCATCTTCTTTGTAAAGGACTACTTGTTTGTCTAGTCCTGCAATTATGAACATCATACGTTTGTAGGTAAGTGGATCACCTTCTTCTCCGATATCAGGATCGTATGTTTCAGGGAAGTCACCGTGTACTTCTAGTACAGGAATACGTTCACTGATAGTTTGTGAGTAGCCACCTTGTGTGTTCTTTCGCAACTTTGTCATGAGTTTCATTGCTTCATCAATGTTTTCCCAAACATCTTTCTTTTCAGCGAGTTCACTTGGAGTTAGATAATGCATCTCAACGATAGTACCACCTGCAATGTTTATAGGATCAACAATGACGTTTTTCCATTGTACTACTTCAAGTTCTAGCTCATCTTCTTCTTTTGCTTCTTTAACAATACATTTCTTTACTAGAACACCACCGTACTTTGCACGAGTTTTGCCGAATCTGTTTAGGAATAAAGAGAAATCAGATTCTTTCATCCACTGATATACTTCTTGGTTAAATAGAAATGCCAAGTTAGCGAAGCGAGGATTATCACTTGTTATTTGAATGTCTTTAACATCAAGGTCTGTTGCACGAGTTGCTACGTTCACACGATAATTCACGATATTATAAAAAGGTTTATCTCTTCCTAGTTCATCTTTATTACCAGAGATATATTGTGAGTTTGTGTAGAACTCTATCTTTTTGATTGTTTGATACGGTGAAAATGACAAACCGTCCACAAGAGTTATGTACCCATTAGTATAGGTACTGAGCATATTGTTTACTTCTGAGAAAATTTTGAGTTGATTATTTTTTGCCATTTACTGTTTCACCGCAATATATACTATTATTATATAACTTTTTGACTAATCAAGCAAGTTATTCGCTCCAAGATTTCGTCAAATTGTTTTTGTTCACCATCATTCTTGCTCTATCAAAAGCAGTAACTACTTCTGGGTTAGTATACTCGAAGTACATTCTCATCATAAGCGCGTCAGAGAAGTCAGGTGAGTGACCTAGTAGTTCTTTCACTTCACTCTTAGCCATAAGCATCAGTTTACCATCTGAAACATTATCTTTTTGCTTTACATACTGAAGTTCTTCTGTAATCATGTTTCGAACATAACCATCATCTAATTTTACCGCTATCTTGTGTGTGTTAATAAGATCAGCTAGTTTGAAATAACATTGTGTTTTAAGGTTAGAAAAGTTAGCAGGTACTTTATTACCGAATCGCATTTCTTGTAGGTCAAATGGTCTTGAGTTAGCAATAAAACCTTTCACTCCTTTTATCATATCAACAACACCACCACCGACACCGTCTTCGTCTACAATGACGTGTGAGTACGGTATTTGCTCTGTAGCGACTATTTCCTTTATCTTTTGTGCTGTTACATCAAGTCCTTGTTTGTCGTAGTAGTAAGCCTTGTAGACCTCTAAGCCACGCCAACAGTAGATCACTGTCTTGTCTTGACCATAACGTGCTATGTCGGCAGTTAGGTACTTATTCTCAGTATTTGTAATAGTGTTAGTGAATAAGTCATAGATTGCTTCTGTATCTATCAGTGCATTAGGGTCATCATCATATTCAAAGTTACCATTTAAAAGACGTTCTTTTGTTATTTTATCAGAGTTTCTCAACTGTTCGAGGTATGCTTCTGTAGTAAAAGGATTATCTGTTGCCAATGCACGAATAAACACTCTGTGATTAGGCAGTGAGTTGTCTACGCTTGGTTTATAGTATCTTTTATAAACGTGATTCTTTGATGGGTTGAATGTCTCAAGTAGCTTTGGTTTTATTGTTCCACGTCTACCAAGACGAGTTTTAAGAACACTAATAGCATCTTCAGGACATTCGTTTGATTCGTCAATGAAAGCCCCTGTTAGTTCAAGACCACCAAGACGTGTGTATAGAGGATCACTTGGTTTGTAGTCCAAGTCCATTAAGAATATCTGAGAACCATTACCAAAAGTAATTATGTTGTTCTGTTGGTTATATGTGTATGAGTTCTCTCCAAGACCAAATTCTTTGAAGACTTTAAAAAGAGTTAAGAGCGTTGTTTTCTTTAGGTTTGTTAGTTCTCTACGCCCAATGAGCCACGCAGTATCTTCATACGCTAGACACATGGTTACAATCCAAACACAACCAAGATATGATTTACCACCAGATGCTCCACCACCATACCCTATTTCAGTATGTATGTCGTCTGTTAGGTATTCCCATGCTTGGAATTGTTTCTTATTTGGTTTGAAATCTATATTCATTACTCAGGTTTGATTATGTTTATAGCAGTAGGAAATATAATAGGTTTGTCATCTGAAGTAATATCACTTCGTTTACTGTATTGTTTCTTTGAAAGAGTTTCTAATGCGAATTTAGATAGATCTGCTCTAATCTTGTCATCTTCTCCCTCTAATAGTTGTTCTAAGTTTGCTTCTGCTTTTCTTATTATTCTTTCATGCTTATAAGATAAGAGTTTATCAGAGAAACCTTGATAATTCTTCCATTTCCAATAATCCCATGTTCCTATTGGAACTTCAAGGATTTCCGCTATTTGCTTCTCATTCTTCCCATCTAAATAAAGCTCTCTAATTTTCAAGAGAAACTGTTCATCGTCTAGTTGTGATGGTCTTCCTACCTCTGCCATAATGGAACTCTTTTGATTAAAGTTTACCTCGATAGATAGCAAGTTTTGCTGCCTTTGTCATTACTTCTTTCTTTGGTTTCTTCTGTTCTTTTTTAGGTGATTTTCCTTTCATAGTAGTTTCTTTATTAAGACTAATACTCCCATTATAGCAAGACTTTGCCAGATACTCAATGTAATTACAAGTGCTATCCAAAAGGACAAGCATATCGGACAGTGAATTAGTTCTGCAAGGTATCTATTCTTCTTGCTCCACTCTCTAGGTTTCTCAAATAAGAAACTTTCAGAGATGAGATAACTAATTGCTATTGTTACTAGAGTTGATAAGAGCATTGAGTTCGTCTATTAGTTTTCCTATTTCGACACGACCATTTCCACAACCATATACTCGTTCTTGTACTTCAAGTAACTTTGCAATGATTTGTTGGTATGACATCATAGTTATATTATATAAAAAACAAGAGGATTTGTAAAGACCCTCTTGCGTATTTGTTTAGTAATCACTTGCTGATTTTGGCTTATTACCAGAAGTTTTGTAGTATTCATATTCGTCTATGACGTTCTGTTTCATTTGAGATGTTGATATAACACCTTTAAAACGTGGAAGTACGATGATCTCTTTACCTTTAGATTTCATAAAGGCTATTTCTTCTTCTTTTGTATGTAACCATTCGTCTGCTACAGCGTATGCGTCTATGGCATAATCTTGTAGTAACTGTAATGGGCTAAAATTGTCTGCTTGTACTACCTGATCTACATATCGTATAGATTCAAGTATTTCTTTCTTTTGTTGGAAAGGTAACGTAGCACGTCTGTTTTTGTAGTCTTTGTATAGTTCATCGCTGTTTAATGCGACAATAAGATATTGACCTCGTTCTTTGAGGTATTTGAAGACTTGTATGTGTCCCCAATTTAAGATGTCGAATGCACCTTGAACAAGTATTGTTTTCATATGCTTTTCTTTTATTATATCATATTATTTACAAGAGTTAAAGTTTTCTCTGTGTCTTCTATAGTATAAAAGTGGTTCTGATACATGGATTCGTGTTGCACCTTTAGATAACATATCATGATATAAGTTTCTATCTTCTTGTGTTCTTTGTGCTTCAGAGTGATAACCTACTTCTTGTGCTTTCTTTGTGTTGTAAAGCATAGATCCGTGATGTCCTGAAGATCTGTCCCACCAGAAGTCACCTTTGTATTTCGAAACTTCTCTTGGATGCCTGTTGAGTATCTCTTCTTTGAGTTCTCCTGTGACTTGTATGTCGTAAGTTACAATGTCAGCGTCTACTTTATCGAGTATCTCAAGTGCATCACTTCGTAACCAGTTGTCAGCACCAATGAACACACACTTGTCTGTTTTTACACGGTTTAACATATCTTGAAAGTTTGCAACTGTACCGAGATTCTTTTCTCTAAATACATATTCTACATCAGGATATATTCCTTTTAAATGTTTACAGTCTCCTGCTCCATCATCAACTAAAAATATCTTATCTGGCTTTCTTGTTTGTGAAAGTAGTGACTCTATTGCATGAGCAGCGAGATGTCCATATTTGTATGACGCTATAACAACTGTGATCATATATAGTTTCTAATACGTTTAAACTGCTCACCAGTACCTTGTGTGACTGACCAGGCATCCTTGTACCCTGCTTCTTTTACACACTCTATAACTAAATCATTATATCTTCCATATGGATATGCAAAATAGTCCATTGGAAAAGGTGGTGTTATTTCTTTTATAATTTCTTCTTTTGAAAGTGTTGTTAAGTCAGGGTGAGACCATGTATGCCAACCTAGATTGAAATCATACGTTTCACAGAGTTCTTGCACTTGATCTAATGTACAGTACTTTTCAACCTGCGGAACATTCTGTATATCAAATTCATTGTCCTTTCCTAAATAGTCTCCCATAACAAACATTATTCCTGACTTTCCTTTCAGAACATCTTTGTTTTCATATACATTTAAGTATATTCCGTCGAAACCAATCTCCTCATTACAATTTAAAATCTCATCGTGGGTATTATAGTTAGGGTGTTTGTGATTACCAATGTTGTGGGCTAGTTTCATAAAAATATATGCACTGTGTGTATTCTCTATAAGGAAATTCTATATACTTGTCTGGTTCTGGTAAAGTTGGTAGCCATGATTTTATCCCTGCAATGAGTAACGATCCTTTTGAACATTTCCTAATCCAATCAAGTATCTGTTGATTATCATATTGTTTATAGAGTGTTCCTGTAGTTATCACAAGGTCATATTCTCCTTCTGGTTCATGTACTCTTTTAACATTGCTTGGAAAACGTGATGAAGCGTTGTCTGATATTTCTATGGCATGAATTATTTCTGCATTTATATCTTTAGTTATCCAACCTTCACCAGCTCCAATGTCTAAAGCTTTTTTGTATGTTCCTAGTAGTGAAAGTATCTTTTCTTTTCTGGTTATATCGTCTTGGGTTGTTTCATAATTCCAAGCGTCTTTTGTACTATGCCATTTTTCTAATTCGTCTTTAGACTGCATTATGTTTATTCTTCTTTTGGTGATTCCTCTGTCTTTTTAGGTACAAAGACTTCAATAGCTTCTGCAATCATTTTTGCTTCTGCAAGATTAAATGCTCCTGCTTTTTGTCCAGCGTGTGCAGCTTGGACTAGGATTGATAGTGCCTGATCTTGTTTCATATGTTTATATTATATCATGTTTACTGTTAATGTGCAATACTACTTCTCCTCACTTAACTTAGTAATGATGTCGGCTAGAGCTTTCTGTACACTTTCAACTGCTTTTGCTCCGATACTTTCTCTTGCCCAAGTTTCTAATTCTTTTTGTACTGTTTTCTCAACATCCTCTACTATCTCCTTTCTTTGTTGGGATAGTTCTGATTGGATGAAGTCTCGCAACTCTTGAACATCGGTGTCTTCTCCATATTTTAATTCCTCGTATGCTAACTCGCTATTTACTATATTATAAAATTTATCCACGAACTTTTCATCAAATCTATCACGCCATGTTGGTTGGTTCATAGATTAACTCTTAAACATTTTTCTCATAGTTTTTAATTTTTCCCATGTTCGACCTCCATCTTTAGCCATTGATTCTCGATATACTCGTAAGTCAGTAGACATCCATTCATCTCTTTTTACATACTGCAATTCTTCTTCTGGCATATTTTTGATGGTTTCTAAATCTTCTTCCATTTGCTTTAAGTCCATATCCTTACTCTTTGATTAGAATTGGACAGATGCAGTCAAAGTCCCATTTACTTTCTTCACCGCATTCAGAACATTTATAATACTCCAATCTGTTAATATCATTGTGTAAATCGACATAACTATTACTTCCACATAATTCGTTATCACACTTAGGACAGAAACATTTTGTTCTCTGATTGTTGTATCTATTTTTTTCTTTTATAGCTTTGAATAAGTCAATCAGTCTGTAATGTTTATGTATACCTCTACCTAGTAAACACCAACATTGAAACGGATGCACTAATCTTAATTTTGAGTTTTCCATATTAGTAAGGTTGTGAAATTATCATTGTTACACTGTTCCACGCTAGAACTTCTATATCTTTCTTAGTCAATTTAAGCGAATTTAGGTTGTTATCAAATGCAATCTGAGAATGAATAACATTATACAGATTTATAAAACGTTTTTTGTTTATAAAATCTAATTCCTTTTTGTTTATCTTTGGATATTTCATATTAGCTCTCTTTGGTTAGTAGTGAATAAATGTTCATATATCTAGAATCTTAGTCTCACCTCCTGAAAAATAAGTATAGGCAGATATTCTTTCTATTTCAATATGTTTTCCCTCAAAAGTTTCTTTTAACCATTGTCTCCAACTTTCTGCTGTAGCGTCAACTCCTTGTGGTGGTGGAAATTTGCCATCGGTATATAAGTCAACAAGATAAACAACTCCATCTTCTAAATCCATACATTCAAATAGTCTCTCATCGTAACTAGTTTGCTTTAGAACTTTGTATGTTGCCATCTTCTAACTCTCTTTTGTTGAATCTTGTAAACTTTGTACTATGTTTTCTGGTGTTAATAGTATTTCTTCGCCACAAGAACATTGAAAAGTAGGAAGTTCAATCTTAAACTCTAAATCTTTGAACATATCAGGAGTTATTTTTATGTATTTCTTGACTTCTGTCATACTATTACTCCTTTTGTAGTGAGGTGATAATGGATACAGTATTCTCT
>OFQX01000202.1_pt1 | contig 18606 bp, 25 predicted proteins | sample 1542951 | NCBI WGS metagenome assembly OFQX01 (sample SAMN07774215, study PRJEB24372) | wastewater metagenome | isolation source: WWTP Novara (Effluent) | place: Italy: Novara | collected 2015-12
GGTGGCGGCGAAGACGCACCAGAGGGATGCGTTCACTCCGCATCGTGGTGCATCTGGGTCTTGTTTGATGGCGATGACACTTCCGAGGTCCTCACCGGCCCTGACTTCGCCGTGCAGTTCGATGATCCTGCGCAGTGCGTTCAACTCATCGGTGTTCATGCCAACACGACGAAGGTTGCATATTCGCCGTCATGACAAGCAAGCATCTTTCCCTCTTGTAGTAAGGAGATATCTTTGGCGGAGAGCCGCACCATTCCAAAGCCATGGAGATGGTTGCTCGATTGATACGCCTCCAAGGCTTCACCCGACTGCTCGACCACAGAGACCTTATCCTGTTCGGTTTTTTGCATAGTGTCTTTCCTTTCTGGATTGGTACGCAACCACATCAAGATCCGGATACCCCTACTTTCTTGCCTCCGCGTGTGGCCAGCGCAGGCTTGGTTGGTTGCGGCGGTGCCAAGTACTGATCCTTGTACTGCTGGAAGTCCTTGTAGTCCTTCCATATCAAGGTCAAGCCGTTGACGGACTTGTTATTGATCTTGACCACCTTGGTGTGGATGCGGTGGTGTTTGAGCAGGCTTGTGAACTTGTTAGGGGACTCAGGAATCTTGCCCACGGTGTATTCATACACCGTCCGCAGTTCGTCACGAGCAATGTTGGTCTTGCCAGTTAGTGCGTCTGTGCGGGTGAGAATGTCTCTCAGCACGTTCCGATAATTCTCCACCTTGTTCAGTGTGAGCGGATCGGTTTTGTACTTGTCGCTGGTTGGCAGCTGGTCAATGAAGAACCCCATGTCACCTTCCAGCAGGGCGGTGGACACTGTGTCGATAGCGTTCTCTCCGATGGAGATCATCGTGGCACGATCATCTGTTTCGATGGGTGTGCCGGCCGCGGTGCTGTCGACAGCGAAGTGAAACAGATAGTCATGGAACGCCTGCAGCTCCTTCTCGATCAGTGCTGCATGTTTAGGCCACTGGGCTTTGTCTTTTTCTGTGGGGTAAAACTTGATGGGCTGGTATTTGGCGACGTTGGTGCGTCGGTCATTTCTCGGTATGGTCAGCGGGTCAGGTTTGTTTGAGCTCACGATCCAGTTGGTGTAGTTGCGTACCTCCACCGGTGCTGAATACATGTCGCGGATCGTGACTGTTGGTTCAGTCACGAAGTTGCGCAGGTCTGCCATTACACCTTCTTCATCCATCATGGCGCTGGCCTGCATCTCGTCGACATAAATGATGAAGCTCTGGCGCATGTACCCGTTGTATTGCTGGCCCAAGTCACGCATGCGGATAGCTGCTGTCTGTTTGCGGCCGAACAACGGACGGATGATGTTGTTGATCAGGATGCCCTTGCCTGTACCTTGCACGCCATGCAGCACCCAGCTTGTGAGGGTACGGTCACGGAACTGCACGATGTGTGCCAACCAGTTCAGGAAGTGTTCTGTGATTACTGCATCGGAGCCGAGTGCGTGATGGATGACTTTCAGGATCATTGGTGGGCAGGACTTCACGACCTTGGGCTCTGTCTTCATGTATTCAGACAGCTGGAACGTGTTGATGGTCTTGTTGGCGGTGTCTACAGTGATGGTGGACTGTGGGTCGAAGGTCAGGTTCCACTCAGGGACGAAATCACCGAGGATCATGCCGTGTTGTTTGGCGAAGTGATCCAGGATGACTAAGGTCTTGGCAGGGACGATGTCCAGATCATCAGTGGCTGGGTCGTAGGTGCCTTTCCAATAGGTACCTGTGAGTCGATCACTGAAGGCTAGGTAGGTCAGGCCATTGGAGGCTTGGCGGTTGCCTGCATCTTGTAACGACTTCCAGTAGTCAGGGAGGAGGTCCTTGGTCTGGTAGACCGGCTCACCTTTGAAGTTGTAGATGTAGTCGGGGCAGTTCTCTGGGTGGTAGTAGGCCCAGCTGTCTCCACCATTGATGTTGAAGTACGTGAATCCACGCTCGTGGCGGATTTCTGTGACGTCACAAGAGTCTGGCTTAACCAGGACCTCATTGCCGCCAACAACTTTGTAATTCATCTTGCGCTTGGGTAAGCCCATGGCGTCACGCAGCTCGAGGATGCGCTTGTCCGTGAGGTCACGGTTCTTGGCAGCGCTCAGGTTTTGAGGGAAGGTGAAAGTCTGGTTGGCTTTACGTACCAGGCTTGTGCGTGGAGATTTGCCCAGCGGGTTCTTCACTTTTTTCAGGGTGGGTGGTGCGATGTACAGGAGCTTGTCGTTCTGGCATGCGGTGATGTCCAGGGCCCACGTGAGAGAGTTACCTGTCTTGGTCAGGGACTGGGCAGCACGTAGCCTGGATGTTGTGTGGTTGAGATGAATGAGCCACTGCTTGATGAGGGGTGCAGAGACTTTACGATCCAGCTGCACGAAGACATGGCAGCGTAACGATTTGTCGTTGATACCGTAGGATGCTGACCATTGCAGGATGTATGAGACATCAGGCAGCCCGATGTCTGACATGAACTCCTCAACGGTTGGGATGTTGAGACCATCAATGTCAAAGCAAAGCCAATCTGTTGCATCTTGGGTACTGGTGCTGCCGGCACGAGATTGGGAAGTCAGTGGACCTCTGATCTCCCCCTTGAGCATGCAGTTGCCCAAGGCTGCGTGTTTGTCGATGGCACGGAGCATGGAGGGCAAGTCAGGGCATGACTCTTGATGTGATGTGAACTCATAAGCATGAGGGTACGAGGACTTGAGGATGGTGCCATCAGCTTGGAGCGTATAGGACTTTGTGAGCGGCATAGCTGCGCTCAAGAAGGTGATCTTCATGGTTTTGGTCTCGTATGGGTGGGTCGCAATCTTACTTCGGTAGTAGATTATGGGACGTCTTTTTCACATGACGCGATTTCGTGTTTTTGACAAACGTCGAGAAGCCCTATTTCATTGGGTTTGTAGCTATCGAAACAATAGCAATTTTCACAAAACAGCTTTCGACGGCCCTACAGTTCACTATGCTATTATTTTTATAGCTTATATTGGAAGGGCTAAGTCATTGATTTATATACTCTTTTCTCTCTTCCATTCTTATCTTAAATAAAGTTAGTAAGAAGAAAAAAGAGAGAGTGATAAATATATATAAAAGGTCTTTGGAAAAATATGGAAGGGAAGGGTGTTTTAGCCCCATACCAGCTTGTAGATGAGTTGAGTGCAGAACGTAGTTTTCACTACGTCCTGCTGGCTCGTTAGCTCGCTATTGCGTCTTCATTGTCCATCGCTTGTTGCTTGAGCGTGGCACGACGGCGGCTGTCACTGTTGTCTGCAGCAGTGTCGGTGATCACCTCGTCGTAGCTCTCCTGGAACTTGGGATGTTCCAGTGCCAACCTGGCTGCTGTGCAGAAGCTGCTGATGAACTGGCGACGTACGTGCAGGTCGCTTGGGTTCTTGGCGATCTTCAATGCGTTGCTACGGAACTTGGCTTCCTTCTCTTCAGTGGAGATGGATGCGAGCAAGCGACGTTGCTGGTCAGTGCTCAGATCATTGAATTCAATCGGTTCGTCTTCGACTGATTCGATCGTGTCGATGATCTGGTTGGCATACAACGCCCAATCTTGCTGCTTACCTGCCAACGTGATGGACTCGAGCTGACGGTGCTCTGCTTCGGTGAGTTCTGTCTTGCCCTTGCAGCCTTCAACGTATTCCTGCCAGCTGAGTTCGTATTTCCATTCCTCGACTGCTTGTGGCTTGGCTGCGAGTTCGATCACTTCTTTCCAACGCACATGTTGTGCTGCACGTGATGGTGGCAGTGTGGTGGCACCGTTGGACTTGACCATGGCTACATGTGTCTGTACCGTGATGTTGAAGTTGACCAGTTCAGCGAGGTCTTTCAACATGTCGTGTTGCGTGATGCCTGCCTGGCTGAAGGCGTACTCACGGTTTCTGGTTTCATCGAGCGCAGCGATGGCCTCGTTCAGTTTCCCGATGCTCGTATCGTCTGGTGCTTCGATGCTGCGTTGCAGCAGTGCACCTGCCATGACATTGGTTGCCATGGCTGCAAGACGTGCGATCCTGAATTCAAGTCCTCCTGCTAAGGAGTACAGGAGGTTGAGTCCGTCCTTGTTGGGAGCGGAGGTCTGAATGAGTTCCATGAGATCGGTTGTTGGATATTTCGTTACGGGTGGTGCTTTCATTGTTGGTGTTTCGGGTTGGGTTGGGAGTGCAGTGCTCAGTGCTGCCATAGAGCCGGATTTCAAAGTGCGTGTTGCCATGATTTGCTTTCAGTTGGTTTCGAGAAGGGTTTGGGCGAATTGCCCCAGATGACCAGACTCGCTGATCATCTAGTGCCGGTCTAAGTTAGACCTTAGAGTCTTGAGAATAAGACTGCTTCTGCGTGCTCATGTGAGCAGTTGAGCATGCGACTCAGTGCATCGATTTTGCTGAGCAGTATGTCGAGAGGGTCTTGGAATTCTGGTGGACGTTGTGCGTCTTCTCCAATCTCTTTGAGAGACTGGCGTTTCATCTTGACCTCTTCTGTCGGGTATGGGCGTGTGACGACATCGTCATTTTTGTGAACGCCCATGTATGGGAGCTTGACGATCTCACCGGTGAATGGTTTGACATTGACCGTCTTTGCGACTGGGTCTTGTCCGAGTCCGATGGGGTGTTTGAGTGAGTGGTGCATGTTGGTTCCTTTGGTTGTTTCAGGTAGGGTGAAGTTCGTCTTGGTAACCATTGGTGAGGCAGTCGGCACGTTTAATGTCGTCGCAAGCCTCGATTGCTTTAAGGGTGATGAGGATGTTCATGTGTATCTTTCAGTAGTTAAGGGTTTGAAGCAGAGCACTTCATACTGCACAGCATGCTGCGCAGTGTTGAAGGGTTCTAGTGAGCCATCTTGTGTTGTGGCTGACAACGCATGAATGCATCAGCTGCATCTTGCGTGTAGAACAAGTGAACGTTCTCGCTGCCTGTGCGTTCGTTGAACGTGTAGACCTCGTATTGAGGTCCGTCTGATTCGAACGACGTACAGGCTGGTTTGCTATAGCCCTGATTCGGGCATGTGAGTAAATTGCAATCGATGCAGTTGCTCATGCTGTCTCCTTGGTTGTTGGTTAACCGCGCCATGCCAGCAGTACGCCAATGAAGGCGAAGCAGGCGATGGTTGCGGCGGCATAGAGGGCATCAATGAGAGTTGTTCTCATTTCAGCTCCGAGGCGCTGTAGCGCATTATTCCGACGTGGTAGTACCTACCCTCAGAAATGAATCCGAAGAGCTTGGCGGCCCCTCCAATGACTCCTAAAGAGCATATAAAGGCCAATGTTGCGCTCATTGTTCCGACCGCAGTCCCCCAATGCACGGCGAAGTTAGCAAGAAGCATGCCAACATGGAAACAAAGTTTGTAATTCTTATTTCCGAGCATCCTGAGCCGCGCCCTCGGCGGCATCATTACGATGATCACGAACTCGAATAACGAGATGATTAGCCCAAAGGCTATGACTGTTTCAAGCATAGTTATGCTCCTAAATTGATAGCAACTAAAAACCGAGAGCTGACGCAAGACGCCAGCCCCGCTGGCGTGGAGCCCCATACTCCATGCCGAGTTAAATGAACCAAGCCCGTTAGGGCGAGGTTCATTGGGAGTTAAGCCGCGACGCAGTCGCGAGCGCGCACGACGACGACGCTGCAAGCGACGCCGGAGTCGTCCCTGCATTCCGGGAGCACCCGGTAGATGCTCGACGCGTCGAGCTTCGCAAGCGAAGCGCGCGCAGCGAACGCGTCGTCGCGGTTGTTGAAGACATCGACAACGTCGAGGTTGCCGACGACGACCTTGATGTTGGGGAGCCAGTCACGCGCAGCTTGTGACTGGACGACTGGCGGTGGTGGCAGCGTAGCTGCCGCGATCGCGGCCATTTGTTGTTGGAGCGAAGCGAGCATGGCGGCGATTTGGACGTTTGTCATTTGAATTCTCCTGAAAGGTTGGTGAAGGCCGGACGGCCGAAAAGTTCTGCAAGACGGGGCTCCCAGCCCCGTGGCCCCATGGCCCCATTGGGTTTGCGTGGAGAGAAAAGGGCAAAGCCCTTTTCTCTACACTGTCTCGACAGCAATCGACGCAGTCGGTTGCTGGGCTGCCAAGCGCAGCGCTGCCTTGGTATTGCGCTCGTGAGCGCGGGCTGCGGCCGTGGTGGCGTAGCCCACCGCGAAGCCGCGCCCTGTCTTACCTGTCTCCCTGACGACGAAGGAGGCGGCGACGCGCACGAAGTGCTCGGCGTGGGCTGTTGTCGAGCCTGCGAAGCGGCCGACTGCATTGGTATCTGTGTATGTGGTCATGACGAAGTCCTGTTACTGGCGTGATTGCCGAAGGCTCACGCAGGACGCTCGCTCCGCGAGCGTGGGACCCCTCCCGCGAGGAGAGCGAAGCGAATCCGAAGTGGGGTGGCTGTTTCGCGGAGCGGGAGGGGAGACTCATGCAGCCAAATCCCTAAATTTTTCAGCAGAAAATTTTTACCAAAAACAAATCTAACCTCTAAGTTAGAATGCACACCCATGGCAGAGATCAAAACCAAGGCTCGACTTGCTGACCCATCACGTGGTGTAGCACGAGCACGCCAAGCACTTAAGTCCACGTCCTCCGCCGCAGGTGCTGCAGAGATCAGCCCCGACAAACCACTCACCGACAAACAGAAAGTCTTCGTCGACTCGTGGGCCAGAGGCAACAGCATCGGTCGCGCCAGCTTAGACGCCGGGTTTGCAGATGACGGCATGGGTTACCGCCTCGTGCGCATGCCCAACGTCCTCAAACTCAAGGCCCAGTACGAGGCCAAGTACGAGGCAGAGTCCCAGATGTCCCGCAAGAAGGTGATGGACGGGCTGCTTGAAGCCATCGACATGGCCAAACTCATGGCAGAACCCGCCACGATGATCAGCGGGTGGACAGCGGTCGCAAAGATGTGTGGCTACATGGCCCCGGTCGAGCACAAGATGAAGGTGGACGTCACGGGCAGTGTGACGATGCAGAAGTTGACCGCCATGTCAGATGCAGAACTCCTCGAACTTATTGAGAAGGGTCACAACCATGCCAGCCCACAACTGCTCACGGATCAGAGTGATGGGCGAGCCGCCCTATGAGTCAGCCCAGCCTCCAGCAGATCGAGCTAGCCAGCCGGGTCCTCTCACGTCGCTCCCTACTCCCGTTCGTGCAGCGGCTCAACGAGAGGTATCTGGCGGGCTGGGTCCACAAGGACATCTGCCGCAGGCTGGAGAAGTTCAGTGACGACGTGGCCAAGGGCCTCTCTCCACGCCTGATGCTGCTGATGCCCCCGCGCTCAGGTAAGTCAGAACTCTGTTCCCGCGCATTCCCGTCCTGGCACCTCGGGCGCAACCCGCGCCACGAGATCATCGCCTGCTCGTACAACGTGTCCCTCGCTATGACGTTCTCCAAGAAGGTCAAAGAGGTGCTGCAGGACCCCGTGTTTCACCCGGTGTTTGACATCAGGCTTGATCCGAACAACCAGAGCGCAGAGGAGTGGGCTCTGGACCGCAGCGCCAACCGTAGCCACGCAGGTGGCTACGTCGCGGCCGGCGTCGGCGGTGGTATCACCGGCAAGGGCGCTCACCTGCTGATCATCGACGACCCGCTTAAGAACGCAGAGGAGGCAGACAGTGCAGACACTCGTGAGAAACTCTGGGACTGGTACGGCTCGACTGCCTACACCCGGCTGGCACCAGGCGGCGGGGTCCTCGTGGTACAGACATGGTGGCACGACGACGACCTCGCAGGCCGCTTGCAGAACGCAATGGCGTCAGACCCCGACGCCGACCAGTTCGTCGTCGTCAAGTACCCGGCCATCGCTGAAGAAGACGAGTACCTCGACTACGACACAGACCTCATAGCCCGTGGCGCTCCGCCCGAACACGGCAGCCTCCTGCGCCTCAAGGGCGAGGCCCTGCACCCGGAGCGCTATGACCTCACCAAGCTGGAGCAGATCAAGCGCACGATCAGCCCGAGGTTCTGGTCAGCCCTGTACCAGCAGAACCCGGTACCGGACGACGGGGCGTACTTCACGAAGGACTACTTCCGCCGTGGGCCGGTCCCGGACCTCGCCCGCTGTAACGTGTTCATCGCGTGGGACTTTGCCATCAGCGAGAAGAAGGTCAACGACTACACGGTAGGCACCGTCGGGCTGCAGGACGACGACGACGTGCTGCACGTGGTCGACGTGGTAAGGTTTAAGTCCGGGGACGGGATGTTCATCTGTGAGGCAATCTTAAATCTAAGTAAGAAATGGTACACTCCGGGCCAGCAGCTCGGCTTTGAGGACGGGCAGATTTATCGCGCAATCGAAGCTCTATTAAAGAAGAGAATGAGAGAACGATCACAGTACCCCTCCGTTCAGTTGCTCAAGCCCATCACAGACAAGCTGGCGCGGGCACGCCCGCTACAGGGCCGGATGCAGCAGGGGATGGTGTCGTTCAACGACAAAGCCGACTGGTACGACGCCCTGCGCACAGAATTTTTGCGCTTTCCGGCTGGCGTCCACGACGACATGGTCGACAGCGTGAGCTGGATGGCCCTGATGGCCCTCGGTCGCCAGGCTCCCCAGAAACCTAAAACGAAAGCCCCCGCATCATGGCGCGACAAACTAAATCTGGGCGGGCGCGGTTCGTTCATGGCAGCTTAGAACTCAGCGAGGTCACCCATGCCCATTAACACAGAGCTCGCATGGAAACAGTGGCAGCGCTACGCATGGGCGAGAGACAACGGTCACACGCGCTACATGGAGAAGGCCGACAAGTGCGAGCGCTTCTTCGCCGGTGACCAGTGGGACGCCCGCGACCGCGCTGTGCTGGAGAAAGTCCGCCGCCCAGTCCTGACGATCAACAAGATTCTGTCCACCGTCAGCAACGTGTTGGGCGAGCAGATCAACAACCGGGCCGAAATCAGCTTCAGACCCCGCTCAGGAGCCCCCAGCGCCACTGCCGACGTGCTGAGCAAGGTGTTCAAGCAGATCAGCGACAACAATCAGCTCGACTGGAAGCGCTCGGACATGTTCGCCGACGGGATCATCGGCTCCCGGGGCTTTCTGGACGTGCGGCTGAAGTTTGATGACGCCGCCAGAGGCGAGGTAGAGATACAGACGCTCAACGGCAAGAACGTGATCGTCGATCCAGACGCCGAAGAGTACGACCCGGACGAGTGGGGCGAGGTGTTCACCACGAAATGGGCTACCGCCGACGACATCGCGGTGCTGTACAGTGAAAAAGACGCCGAGCTGCTCAGAAATCGGGACAACAGCGCGTTCCCGTACGGCTACGACAGCATCCAGTCGGCCCGGGACCGCTTCGGGTACAGCCAGTTCCCTATGTACGAGGGCGATCAGGACAATTCGAACGTGATGCGCAACGTGCGCATCATCGAACGCCAGTACCGGGTGCTGGACAAGCAGAAATTCTTCTTGGCCCCCACCACCGGCGACATGCGCCCGGTGCCGGAGGACTTCGACCGCAACAAGATCGCATTTTTCGTTGAACGGTACGGCTTTCAGGTCGTGCCCAAGCTCACCCGGCGCATCAAGTGGACCGTGATTGCCGACAGCGTCGTGCTGCACGACGACTGGAGCCCGTACCAGCACTTCACGGTGGTGCCGTACTTCCCGCACTTCCGCCACGGCAACACCCTCGGGCTGGTCGAGAACCTGCTGGGCCCGCAGGAGCTGCTCAACAAGGTCACCAGTCAGGAGCTGCACGTGGTCAATACCACGGCGAACAGCGGGTACAAGGTCAAGGCCGGTGCTCTGACGAACATGACCGTGGAAGAATTGGAGGAGAAAGGTGCCCAGACAGGACTTGTTATTGAAGTCAACGGTGACCCGGATAAAGACGTACAAAAGATTTCTCCGAACCAGGTGCCTCAGGGTCTTGATCGCATCAGCTACAAGGCCGAGGAGTCTATCAAGACAATTTCCGGTGTCTCTGACAGTATGCAGGGCATGGATCGTGCGGACGTCGCGGCCAAAGCCATCCAAGCTAAGAAACAGGCGGGCAGCACGAACCTCGTCAAGCCACTGGACAACCTGACACGCACAGACTTCATCCTTGCGCGCAACATCCTCGACATCGTGCAGGAGTTCTACACCGAAGAGCGCCTGATGACGATCACCCACGATCAGGCCACCGGCGAGAGCGAGACCTTCGCTGTTAACCAGCCCAACCCTGAGCCTGAGACCGGCGAGGAAGAGTCTCCATACCAAGAAATTCTCAACGATCTGACGCTGGGCGAGTACGACGTGGTGGTCACCTCCGTGCCGCGCCGCGAGACCCTCGAGGACAGCCAGTTCGAGCAGGTCATGGCCATGCGCGAAGCAGGCATCATGATCCCCGACAGCGTGGTGGTCGACTCCAGCCGCCTGATGAACAAGAAAGACATCATCAAGCAGATGCAGGGCGACCAGACCAGCCCCGAGGCCATCGCCATGAAAGAGCTGCAGCAGCGCGGACAAGCCGCCGAGGTCAGCAAGGCCGAAGGCGAAGCTGCCCAGAAGCACGCCGACGCACAGCTCAAGCAGGCCAAGACCGGCGAGACCCAGGCCAAGACTCAGGAGATCGTCAATGGTCCCCAGGACGACGGTGGAGCGCAGGCGAAGATGGCAGAGGTGCAGGTCAAGGCGCAGGCCACCGAGCACAAGATGTCGATCGATGAGCGCATGGCCCAGCAGAAGATGTCCTTGGCTGAGCGTGAGCACCAGCTGGAGCGCGAAAAGCTCGACGCTGAGCTCCAGATGAAGGACCGCGACCTGCAGCAGAAGCGCATCGACGCCCGGGTGCTGGCTGCACAGACCGCAGCCACCGCAGCAGCCAAGCCACCAGCCGATGGGCAGGTAGCGAACCGCTCGCGTTTGCCGACCTCGAAAAGTTAACCCACCCTGAAAGCACTACCATGATCCTGAATAAATTCTTCCGCCTCTGCGACCCCGAATCCGATACCGGAGGCACCGACCGCGGCGACAACCTGCCCGAAGACAACGTCGTTGCGGATGTCGAAGACGTCAAGGACGACCCCAAGGTCAAGGAACTCAAGGAAGAGATCGACGCCGAGGCCGAAGAGGCCAAGGACGAAGAGCCCAAGGCCAAGAAGGACAGCCGCATCCCACTGAGCCGGCACAAGGAGATTCTGGAGAAGGAGCGCGAGCAGCGCGCATCTCTGGAGCGCCAGCTAGCCCAGTACCAGAACGGCCAGCAGGTCGCCAACGTGAACGAAGAGATCACGGCGCTGGAGAACAGCGTGCTCAAGCTGGAGAAAGAGTACGCCAACCTGCTCACCGACGGCGAGATCGACAAAGCCACCGCCGTGATGCAGCAGATTCGCAAGGCCGAGCGCGACATGGCTGAGTCCAAGAGCGACATGAAGATTCATGCCGCCGAGATTCGCGCCACCGAGCGCGCACGCTACTCCACCGCGCTGGAGCGCGTGGAGGCAGCCTTTCCGACGCTGAACCCTGACCACGACGACTACGACGAAGCCGCCATGGCTGAAGTGGCCGACCTGAAGTCAGCCTACGAGATGAAGGGCCTGACACCCACCGCTGCGCTGCAGAAGGCGGTCAAGATGATCGTCGAGCCGCGCACCACGCGCCAAGAAGTCGCTACCAGCTCGAACCCGCGGGTGGGCGAGAAAGACATTGCCGCCGAGCGCAAGAAAGACGCCGTCGAGAAGACCGTCAAGGCGGTCGGCAAGACACCCCCGAGCCTGAGCCGCGTCGGGCTGGACGGCGACAAACTGGGCGGCGGGGCGAACAGCGCCGAAGCCGTCATGAAGATGAGCCAGAGAGAGTTCGCGCAGCTGAGTGAAGAGTCACTGGCCAAGATGCGCGGCGACGACCTGAGCTAAAACCCGTACCGCCATGACTGAACCCACAGACCTGCAGGAGCATCTGCCCGAACGGCGCACTGAGGCCAGCGCGCTGCTGGTGCTGGTGCAGGCTGTACACGACGACGTAAAGTTGGTCCATGGGGACCTCGAGAACTTTAGTAAGAGATTCGGTGAGCACATGGCGACAGAAACTTTAGAGCTAACAAAAGTCATGGAGAAGTTACTGACCTCTGCGTTCCCGGAAGGCGACGCCACCGGGCACCGCAAACACCACGAGGCGGTGATCGCCAAAGCCGAGGCCCGTGCCGCGTTTTGGCGAAAGATGGCCGAAGAGATCACTAAATACGGCTTGATCGGTTTTCTCGGCTGGCTGGCCGTGACGGCGTGGCAGGCTTTCTTACAGGGGCCACACAAATGAAACTCGTACCGAACTGGAGCAGGGCTTGGCGCTGGCTCAGCGTGCAGGCGATGGTCGTCGCAGGCGCGCTGCAGGGTGCCTGGATGTTTGTGCCCGATGACTTGCGCACGAGTGTCCCACCTGGCGTCGTGCAGGGCTTCACGATCGTGCTGCTGGTGCTGGGCGTGATCGGGCGTGTGGTTGACCAGACCCCGAGGGCTAAAAAATGATCACTCTCGAACAGTACGTCGGCACATATGCGGCTTCGCCGTCGTGGACCGCTGAATACAAGGACAACGCAGCGCGCCTGCTCGCGGCCTGCCAGCTCCTATCCGGTCTCGCCGAGGACGACGGCGTGGTCTTCAGGATCAACCCGAAGACGAAGACTCAGGTCGGTGGCATCACCAACGGCGGTTTTCGTCCGGCAGAGTGCCCCGTGGGCGCTCGCCGCAGCAACCACAAGACCGGGCACGCAGTGGACTGGTACGACCCCTCGGAGGCCATCGACGACTGGTGCATGAGCAATCTGGACAAGCTCAAGGCTTGCGGAATATGGATCGAGTCGCCCAAACACACGCACGGCTGGAGCCACTGGCAGAACTTGCCGCCCAGCTCCGGCAACCGGGTCTTTATCCCGTGATGTACACCTACGCAGCCACTGCGCTGGTCAGCGCCAGCCTTGCGTTCGGCGGCGCATGGCGGGTGCAGGACTGGCGCTACAAATCGAAGGAAGCAGAAAATGAATCAATCCGAGCAGCAGAAGGTTTCGCAGCAGGCAACGCGGCAAAGGGGCAAATTCAAAATGTTTCGAACGCTCAGAGCGCTGCCACGCGACGTGATGCTTCTTTGCGTCGGGCTGCTGCTGATAGTGCTGACCAGCTCCGGCTGCTGCACGAAGCCAGTGCAGCAGCCCTGCGCACCGCTGCCACCAGTCTTGATGCCTGCACTGAGCGAGCCGCTACCTTCAGTCGACTACTCGATCACTGCGGCCAAGACTATCAAGACTTGGGCGAACGCGCTGACCGCCACGTCAGCGACATCAGGACACTGATGGACGCTTGGCCAAAATAAGCGCTTGGCATCTAATCTCTAATTTAGATGTAGAATCGAACCACGTCAGAAACACGATACGTTTCACCCTTCGTTGGCTGCGACGACATGCGGCAAAGAGGCTCGAAAGAGCAGTTTTGTTTATGTCTCCACACCAATGAAGGAGGTGCCACATGGCACTAACCAACTTCGGCTTGCTCACGAACGAGCAAAAAACCATCTGGTCGATGGACCTCTGGAAAAATGCCAGAAACCAATCTTTCATCAACAGGTTCTTGGGCTCCGGTCCGAACTCGATGATCCAGCACATCACCGAGCTGAAACAGTCTGAGAAGGGCGCGCGCGCCGTGATCACCCTGTTGGCAGACCTCCAAGGTGACGGCGTTGCGGGTGACCGTACGCTGGAAGGCAACGAAGAGGGCATGCAGACCTTTGATCAGGTCATCCGCATCGACCAGCTGCGTCACGCCAACCGCCACGAAGGCCGTATGGCTGACCAGAAGTCAGTCGTCAGCTTCCGCGACAACTCCAAGAACGTGCTGGCCTACTGGCTGGCCGACCGTATTGACCAGATGGCGTTCCAGACGCTGGCCGGTATCAGCTACGCCTACAAGCCAAGCGGCGCAACCCGTGTCGGTTCTGACCTCCAGTATCTGGAGTTCGCTGCTGACGTGGCTGCGCCATCCACCCGCCGCATGTGCCGCTGGGACAACGTGAACAAGACGCTGAAGACCTCGGCCACCGGCTCCAACACGTCGGCTGCCATCGTCAACACCGGTGCTGCTGCTACCTCCGACTTTCCTTCTTGGGAAATGTTTGTTCAGCTCAAGGCCTACGCCAAAGACCGCTACATCCGCGGCGTCGGCAGTGCAGGCGGCGATGAGGTGTACCACGCGTTCCTGACACCACAGGCGATGGCCCGTCTGAAACTCGACGCGACTTACATGGCCAACCTGCGCTACAGCCAGTCGGCCGGCAAGAACGACACCATGTTCTCCGGCAACTCCGTCCTGATCGACGGCATCCACCTGCATGAGTTCCGCCACGTACCTAACGCTTCGGGCGGCACCAGCGGCACCAACATGTACGGCTCTGGTCTGAACCTGAACGGCTGCCAAGTGTTGTTCTGCGGTGCGCAGGCTCTCGGCATGGCCGACATCAAGGCCCCTGAGTGGAACGAGAAGGGCTTCGACTACGACAACTCACAAGGTATCTCGGTCGGAAAAATCTTGGGCTTCCTCAAGCCTAAGTTCGGCAACATCTACGAGAGCAACGCGGTTGAGGACTTCGGCGTGATCTCTTGCTACGTCGCTCAATAAGGAGAAGCAACCATGTCCGTACTAAAAGCCACGCGCTCTGCGCAAAAAGTCATGTCGGCAGAGTTCAGCTGGACCGCAGCTGACACGATGCTTGACATCACCGGTGTCTCGACTGGGTTCATCTCTGCTGCCGCTCACACGGTGGACGTGATCAACCTGCCCCCTGGCGCGATCATCGTTGGCGGTGAACTGGTCCGTACCACTGCGTTCAACGGCTCCACCTATGCCGTCATCGTCGGTGACTCCGGCTCCGCCAACCGCTACTTGGGCACCGATGACTACAAGGCTGCTGGCCGTACTGCGCTGGTCCCCACCGGCTACGTCGGCACAGGCGAAAACATTCGCCTGACGATCACGCCGACGGGCACGACTACCGCAGGTGCAGGCACCTTGCGCGTCGAGTACGTCATCGCGGGTCGCGCTGAAGAAGTCAATCCGGGCTAACCGGAACGCGACGGGGCCTTAGCGCCCCGTCTTTTCTCCACCTAACAGAAAAGCACTATGAAAGCACAGAAATACATCGCTCACCGGAACATCACAGTGTCCTCACTCTGTGGCCGCTCCGTTGAGTTCAAAAAAGGCGAGCCGACCCTGTGCCCGCCCGCCATGCACGCCGAACTGTTGGCCATGGGCATCATGCCCGTTGACCCGGTCACGGACACGTCAGAGCCCGCATCGAACGAGCCCACTGTTCAGGGTGAGCGCGAAGCGGCCCTGTTCGCCATGTTCGAGAAGCTCTCCCTGCGCGCCCGGCGCGAAGACTTCACCGCCGTCGGTGTGCCGCACGCATCCGTGCTGGCCAAGGAGCTCGGCTGGGGCCAGCTCAACGGCAAAGAGCGCGACACCGCATGGGCGAAGTGGAACCTCGAAAAAACCACCGCTGAGTAAACCATGACGACCACAGAACTGCTCGCGATCTTTCGGGCCGAGGTGTTCGATGAGGCGCTGCCTTACCTGTGGTCGGACGCGCTCGTCTATGGATACATCGACGACGCGCAAAAACAATTCTGCCGCGATACCTACGGCATCGCGGACTCGCGCAGCTTCAGGCTAACCCTCAGTGCCGGTACCGAGTGGTACACGCTGGACCCGAAGATTCTCAAGCTCCGTGACGCCATCGACCCGGCAACAGGCGGAGAAATCCCGATCGTCGCCGTTGAGAAAATGGCCGAAAACGGCCTGCGGTTTGCTCCGCCGCTCACATCTGCGCAGCTGGCAGTCGTGCTTGCGACAAGCGCCGCCAACGTGCTGGCCGACCCGAGCTGGACAGCACCGGTGGCCGCACTGATCTCCGGCATGGACGACGGCATGCTGCGCACCCTCACCGTGCCACGCGGCCCATCGTCCATCGAGCTGCGGACCTTCCGCCTGCCTGAGACAGTTGTGGCAGGGGACGACCTCGAGATCGGTGAGCAGCACCACCGGCACCTGCTGAACTGGGTCAAACATCTGGCCTACGACGTGCAGGACGCCGAGACCTACAACAAGGGCGCTTCCGAAGGTTACAAAACCAAACACGAAGCCTACTGCGCCAAGGCAAAAATCGAACAGAGTCGTGCGCGCCGCCCGGTCAGCACCGTCACCTACGGAGGCATCTAGATGGCCGTCATCAAACTTGTGCAGGGCGATACGAAGCCAACGCTGCTCGTCGACGTCAAGGACGCCAACACCGGCCTGCCGATAGACATCAGCACCTCAACCACGCGGCTGAAAATCCGCATGTCTGGTGCCAGCGCGACCAAAGAGACCCTGGTCGGCACCCTGCTGCCGGGGCTCACTGCGACGGACGGCAGCGTCTCCACGACTGCGCCCTACAACGTCGCAGGCGTCGGTGGCCGCGTCGGCTTCACGTGGTCGTCTACCTCCCTCAACACCGCGGGCGACATGTTCGGCGAGGTAGAGGTCACGTTCGCAGACAGCTCAATCCAGAGCGTCTACGAGGTCCTCAAGTTCAAGGTGCGTGAACAGTTTGTGCCATGAAACTCGCCGTGGTCCTCGCCCTGGTGGTTCGCGCAGCGCTCGCCAAGGCAACCGCTGCGCTTAACCACGCCACTGCGCGAACGATCAGCGCCGAAGCTCAAGCTGAGGTCATCAGCCAGCTCATCTCGAGTGAGGTGCTGGCCACACAGTTCGGCCTCTCGCTGAACCGGCAAGACCTCGCTAACGTCATCCACAGCCAGGTGCTGGCCTACGGTGCGCTGCTCGACGAGCAGAACCTGTGGGCAATCATCCACGGCGAAGAAACTGCGTGGTCCTACCAGACATTTGAAGACGCGCTGGTGTCCGTACTGACAGCCACGCTGGCCGACGCATCGCCCGCGGCGGATGCCGACGTGGCGCACATCGAGGCCGGGTCGCGCAGCGACTCCGTCACGGCGGGCGACGAGCAGGCAGCCCACACAGCTTGGACAGGAAACGAGGGCTCGATCCGCTCATACTTCGCTGGTGACTACTCGCTGGAGGAGTACGACGGCCCTGACGGACCCTACGAGGATTACAGCTGGGCGGCACTGGTCCATGGCCGTACTGACACGGTCGGCGTCTCCGACGCTGCGGCCTCGGCGCATACCCCCGGCGCGAGCGAAGATAGCCACGTGGCCAGCGACGCTATCGCTGCTGGCATGCAGGCCCCGTTCGCTGAGGGCACCCTGCGCACGTACTTCGCCAGTGACTACGACCTCGGCGATTACAACGCCTTCGAGAACTCGCAGTCAGATAGCTTCCTGACCGTACTGGCCCAAGTCAGCACCGATGTAACCACAACCACCGACGCGCTCGGCGGCGTAACCACTGCGCCCGCCTCGGACGCAGCAGTCGTGTACGAGTCGTTGGCGGCAGTAACTGCCACAAGCGCAACCGACACAGCCACGACCGCCGACGCCGCAGCCGCCACACTCACATACCCCGCTTGGACTGACTCGCCCAGCTTCGCCGACGCTACCGTCGTCAGCACGCTGTCGGTCTTCGCTGAGGGTACCACCCGCACGTACTTCGCCAGCGACTACGACCTCGGCGACTACAACGCCCCAGACAACTCGCACGAAGACGCCTACGCGGCTACGAGCTCAGCTAGTACAGCCGACACGTCCACAAGCTCTGACGCAGCAGCTGCGGACCTCACATACCCAGCATGGGCCGACAGCGCCGTACCGGTGGACTCTGTCGCCATCGCCTTGACCGTAGCGGCGCAGGACAGCGCTACCACAGGTGACGCCGCCAGCGCCGAGATTCAGAACTACGCGCTCGACCCGAGCTACTTCCTCGGCGACTACGCCACCACCACCTACTAGGAGCCAGCATGACCAACGACAGCATCAAAGTTAACGGGCAGATACAGATCACCCACACGCGCGGCGGGCAAGTCATCGCTGATGAAACCCACAAGAACCTGATTACCACGGTCGGCAAGAACTGGATCGCTGCCCGGCAGAAAGACACAGCACAACCAGCGCAGCTCAGCCACCTCGCGTGTGGCACCGGCGCTACTGCAGCCGCGGTCGGCGACACGACGCTGCAGGCGGAGATTGCCCGCGTCGCACTGACTACCGCAGGCGGGACGGTCGCCAGCAATGTCGTTACCTACACCGCTACGTTCCCTCCCGGCACCGGCACCGGGGCGATCACGGAGATCGGGCTACTCAACGCCGCCTCGGTAGGGACACTGGTCAGCCGCGCGGTGTTTGCGGTCAAGAACAAAGAAGCTGGCGACACGATCACTTTCACATGGACGCACACTGCGAGCTAAGCCATGAGCACCATCACTCTGCGGTCGGTAAAAGGCTCGGGTCTGACCAACAACGAGATTGACGCGAACTTCACGAACCTCAACACGGACAAGATTGAGGCGACACAGACGGTCACCCTCACCAACAAAACCCTAGCCCTTGGCAGTAACACAATCAGCGGCACACTGGCGCAGTTCAACACTGCTGTGACAGATGCTGATCTTGCTTCGCTTGCAGGCACCGAGACATTCACCAACAAGACCCTGACAAGCCCTGCCATCAACGGCGGTGTTATTGACACC
>OFQX01000203.1_pt1 | contig 18523 bp, 23 predicted proteins | sample 1542951 | NCBI WGS metagenome assembly OFQX01 (sample SAMN07774215, study PRJEB24372) | wastewater metagenome | isolation source: WWTP Novara (Effluent) | place: Italy: Novara | collected 2015-12
TGCTACCCACCATGTACGAATATGATGTAGCACATCATCGATCTCGCTTAGCCTGGCATCGCCTTGGATGCTTTGAATCGATGTGCGCTTGTTGCTGAAGAAGTCGGCCACCGCCGCAAATGGTTCGTTCAATGCTGACTTGTTACGCACCTTGTAGGCTTCAACGTCTGACTCGTTGGCCTCTTCTAGGCTATGCACATATTTCATACCGGCACGTGTTTTGCGCCGGATGGCAATATCTAACTCGCCCTCTTTCATGCGTTTGTAAGCCGTGCGTGCTCTGGCAAAGAGTGACCGACCATACCGGCTGCCCTCATCTTGTCCATAACGCGCATGAATCATCTGCCACTCAGCAAAGAAGGTGGCGTTGGGCGGCGGCTCCATAGATTGCCAGTAGATGTCAGTCCAGAAGAAAGCCCGCATCGGGTCAATGAAGCGATCAAATTCGTCTGTCCAGCGGTAAATTTCCAGTGTCGGCTTACGGCTCACATCCACAATATCACCTTGCGTATTGCAAGCAATCTCTAAAAATAGGTCACCATCGCGCAGGGAAAAACGAACCCAGTCGTCAACCCGATCCCAGAAGCCAGCCCGGTCAAGCAGCGCGTCGGCAATAGCTTTTGCTTCCTCGGCCCGCTGGCCTTCCACCCGCAGCTCAAAGCCACCCTTAACTGCGTCTCTGGCCAGCGTGTTAATGACACCCTTGGCGCGTGGGTCTTCGTCATACATCAACCGACAATCGTTGACGATGCTACGCCGGTCACGCTCGGCAGCAAACATCTGCATGAGCGTCGATACCCGCGGCGGCGGTGTGACCATCGTTACCGGCTGGTCGGTCGTCTGTTGTCGTGGCCGGAATAGCGCCTGGAAGCGGTCAAGTAATGCCATGAAAATCCTAAAATAAAAAGCGCCATCTCCATAAAAGAGATGGCGCTTCGTCAAAAGCAAACCTTATTTGATTGTGATACCCGCCTAAGCCTTCGTGACCTCTGGCTCTAGCATTTTGAGCAATCCTTGCAGTTCCGCTTTCAACCGCTCACTGTCGGGAAACTTCTGCAATTCACTCCGAACACGCCCTATATCCTCTGTCAGTTGCACGCCAGTGGTCGAAATTTTCGCCACCATGTATTTGTGTCTGCAAATGGGACAGCGAAAAAAACGATCAATGCCGCCACGCCGGGTCACGTCTTTGACCTCTGGCGTAAATTCCCTACTGCACTTGTCGCATGTTACCTTGTCGCTCATCTAGCCTCTGGCGCCTGCCTGATAGAACCTGGCAGTTGGTTTTAATCTCTGCGTTGACGTTGCCGTCGTTGCGCCCGTGCAACACGATCTGCCAGTTTTCACCACTACGGATGAGAGTCGGCACGTGCGTCTTAATCCATTCAACCAACTGCGTCACATCTGGATTCATTATACCACCTAGTTGCAAAAAATCAAGTGCCTAATAGGGATTCAATAGAAGATCGGCTATAAACTTGGCTGGACGTGGCAGGGATATCAGCGTCAGTCAATTTATTAAATGCGCCGCTGCTGGCGTCAACCTGGTCTTTATATTTCCCAAAAGGAAAGCTCGCCAATTCATCTAAGTACAGAATATTCCACGGCGCATCAACTATCGTCACGTTACCCGCCTCACACTGTGCGGCGAAAGGCCCGGCCCTGGTCGCCTTGTCGCCCGTCACCCGTTCAGTACGGATAGTGTACCCGGCCAAATTGCGGGTCGTATTCTCGGCTGACTCTTTTCCGCCGCTCCCCGGCTCCTGTTCCTGCCAAATCGTCACGTCGCCATGTTTCAACCTATCCAGTGAGGCAACCTGCTTAATAACTTCTTCCCGCTCAAATGCCGACCATTGCCCCCTGACCACATCCTCTACGCAGTACGTTCGATCTGGCTTGCGAGCAATCAGCACACCGCAACTATAAGCGCCCGCTCCCTCTGTACCTGCCTTGTCCCAGTAGCGAACCCGTGTCGCTTGTGATGCGCTCGCCTTGACCGACTTAAACCAATGGCGCTTAAACATGCCGCCTTCAGGCGGCGCTGGTCGCTGTTGGTAGAGCGCATTCCACTCGAAAGACCCTAGGCTTAGGCGGGTCGCTTCCATTTCTTCAGCATCAAAACGATTAGGCCAAAGCACCTGGCCCGCTTCTGTACGTCTATCGTAGGATGCTATCGGATGTTCAGCAATGGCTGGCAAAGTCAATACAACCCACTGATCCGCCTTTGGTTCGCTTTTTGCCAAGTTTAGCAATCGCCCACACAAATCGTCCTCATGCCAACGGGTGACCGTCAAAAGTATTCCGCCGCTGGGTGCTAGGCGAGTGCGGAATGTGCTAATGTACCAATCCCAAATCGAATCACGCACCGTCTGGCTGTTGGCCTCTTGGCGGTTTTTAATCGGGTCGTCTACCACCAGATAATCACCGCCCATGCCGGTGATTGCGCCGCCTACACCTGTCCCGCGATAGTAGCCTTTATACTCTACCACCTCAAACATATCGCTATTACGTAGCCATGTCCCCTCGGCCATCGTGCGAATGTTTTTCCCGTAGAGCTTGGTTTGTGGGAATAGACGCCGGTATTCATCACTATCCATGATGCGCTGAACGTCACGATTCATTCTGGCCGCAAGGTCGGCACCGTAACTGGCGGCGATAATAGTGGCGTTTGGGTTATTGCCCAGGATGAAGGCGGGTAAACGTCGCGATACAAGCTCGGATTTGCCCGTCCGTGGTGGCTGGAAGATCATCAATCTTCGTATTTCGCCACGAACAAAATTGTCAAGGTGCCTTGCAACTACTTCGTGATGCCAGTTTGTATCATAGTCCGGCATTGTATAGCGAGTAAAGTCTAGTAGGCTATCCCGTGCCTTGCGCCTGGTCAGTAATTCCACGGCGGCCTGTTGCGGCAATACGGGCAAGGTCTTCGTCTGAGAGTTCCGTAACATCTTTGTGCTCTATCGGCCCGCCGCCCTTGCCGCTAACCTCGGTAGATTGTGGCGTCCTGCCATAGGCCACCGCCATAAATTCCATTTGAAGCCGTGGGTCTTTGCTCAACGCCCACTTGCGCAGAATTGCTTCGGTCGTGGTCATGCTTACATCACCAGACTGCAATTCTTCGTGTGCAATATCCTGCGCTAATTTTCGCAGAGAATCGAAGCTTTTTGGTCGGCCTTTCCTATTAATTCTCTTGTCGCCTTTCGTAAAAGGCTTAAGGCTCGCAACGTTTGCCATATCACTGCTAAAACACTGTATCTATAATTAGGCTGCCGCCTTGATAACGCACATTTTGCCTATTGCTTACTGCACCTATTTGTGCTATAATTATCTATGTCTAGGCAGTTTGTTACACCGGTTTTGTCGGTGTATAATCGTTTATTATCCTTTGTTCGTACACGGTGCAAGCTGCCTAGACATCAGCAAACCGACATGCGAACAAGGGATTTTTTATTGTAAAGGACAATTCTATATGATTAAGTCTAACACCTATACCCTAAACCCTGACGGTTGGAGCGTTGCCGGTTGCTCTATCGTCTACGCCCCTCGCGGGCAAGCTGGCGAATATGCAAAGCTTGCTACAAATCCATACCGTGGTTGTGGTCACAAATGCGCATATTGCTATGTTCCCGCCGTACTTCGTATGGAGCGTCAAGAATTCGATGCCGGTGCATTTCCTCGGCCAAGCTTTCTGGATGCTCTCAAAAAAGATGCCCACAAATATCGTGCGCTGGGCATCACCGAACAAGTCATGCTATCGTTCACCACTGACCCATACCACCCAACAGACAACACGCTGACACGAAAAGTATTGACAACTCTACAGGATTATGATCTCGGCATTTGCACGCTCACGAAAGGCGGTCAACGTGCGCTACGTGACATTGATATTTTTCGCCCTGCCCGTGATGCGTTTGCATCTACCCTCACCAGTCTTGATGATGCTTTCTCGCTCAAGTGGGAGCGTGGCGCTGCGCTCCCTGGCGACAGAATTGCAACGCTGAAAAAATTTCATGATGCCGGTATTTTCACCTGGGTGTCGCTTGAACCAACACTCGATACTGAATCTAGCCTGTCAATCATCGAACACACTCACAAATTCGTTGACCTATTCAAGGTTGGTCGGGCAAACTATCTGCCCATGACCAACAACACTGACTGGGAAAGTTACACCCATCGCATCCTAGAACTTGTCAATAAACTTGGCGTCAAGCACTATATCAAACACGATTTACAAAAGTATCTGCCAACCGGATACTACAACCCGAAGTACATCACTCAGCACAACTGAGTGCATTTTAGCCCCGCTGTTGACAAGCGTTCTAAAGCAACTGCCATAATGCCGGGGTCTTTCTCCATACCATAGCAAGTGACTCGCCGTCGCTCGCAGGCTAACACCGTTGCGCCAGTGCCTAAAAATGGTTCTGCGCAACGTTGCCACTTAAAGCCACGAAGCAATTCTTCAAATATCTCGACGCACTTACCATGTCCGTAATCACGGTCAACATACTCAACTACATCCGCACCGACCTCAATAATGCTACCGAAACCTTTATCTGGTCGTTCCCAGCCCAATGAAACGTTATTCCGCGTAAGCATGACAATATTGTTATGGTACATGACGGGCTGATATGGCGTAGCAAAAGAGCGTGGCTGACGATGTTTCCATACCAAATCAAGGTGGAATTTCCAATCATCATTTACAATACGAAATGCCAGTTTCCCGCCGCACAAAAGTACAGCACGATTTGAAAATAACGCAAGAGCATCACTGACAAACTTTGGCTCTAAATCATACGGCGGGTCGGTAACAATCCCATCGCAAGTTGCACCGTCAAGTAGTTTTGATACATCCTCGGCATTTCCGCTGTCACCGCACATAATGCGGTGTTTGCCGACCGTCCAAATCTGTCCAGGCTCCGTGCCGTACTTTTCTTTCAGTTCGGCCATGCGTTCTATTTGATGGCCGTCGTCTGATCCTCGATCTGCGGCTGATGTTGGTTTTATCAACTCTGCCAACATCGCATCAAGTTCGCTCTGCTCAAACAGTCCTGTCATGTCTAGCCCGGATTGCGCATCGGCTAGCAATTGCTCTACGTCCCAGTCTAGGTTGAGTTCGGCGATGCGATTGGCGGCTATGCTGATCTCTCTCGCTTCTGGACTGTCAGCGCTCGCTATGTCATCACGTACCATGATAATGGGCTTCGTGCCATCATGGTGTACAACCAACACATCATCATCAAACACGATAGCTGATGTTTCTAGCCTTGCGCTGCCATCGATAATCTCACCATCAGCGGCAGCCGTCATCGGTGCAACATAGCCAAGTTTGCGCATGGACATTTCAAGCGTACCCATACCACGTTGCTTGTGCTTGTTCAAGTTGCGCCGTTGCGGGCGGAATTTATCGATTTTCTCTTGCTTAACCGCCGCCATTACGCTATCGCCTCTGTCGAAGTCAAGACCACATAGCAGCTACCATAGGTGATAATCTGGCTTGTGCTGTCTGACAAAATAAATTTCAAATCGTAGGTGTAATTTCCGGCATACAATTGCGCCGTTGCGTCATCCGTCAAATTAATCGCTATCGTCCCCGCCGTGCTATTCGCCGTCAAGCTGCCCTGCGCTGCGGTGGCCGCACCTTTGTTTAATCGAATCAGCCCGTCATTACCCGACCCGTTGTAACGCACAATTTGAACGATAGCCTGTGCATCAGGATGGTTATTGCTCTCCTTGACCGTGAAATAAACCTTGCTCCACGTTGCCGGGAAAGAGACGCCCGTCACTGTAGCGCTAAACGTGACGGTTCTTGTGATGGTAATAGTGCTGCCAACTATGCCGCTAACAATGGTAATGGAGGCAGATGCGCCCAGGGCGGATATGTCAGCGCCGGTGGCCACATCATAAGCGGCCAGGGCGTCGATCACATCTTGCACGGTTAGTCCACCGCCACCCGTGGGGACTGAGCCGACCCAGCCACCCACCAAGATCAGCGTAGCGCTCACTATGGTGTCCTCGTGGTGGTGGTATGCGTGTGCGTAATCTGCACACTGTCGTCAGGACTGCGATAGGTAATACTGGTCGGTGCATCGGCGTCGTTGGCAGTTGCCCGACCAACCTCTTTTGACCACAGATCGAGAAGCGCCTGTGCAACTGTTTTACCGCTTTCCAGCACCGAAGCGAGTAGCGTACTGGCATTGCTGGCTGCGCTTGGAATGTCACTGGTTGCCGCTGGCGTTGCCGGTAGGTTGTCTGTTTTTGCTTTGATGGCTGCAACCTCGGTATCGATGTAGCCCGCCACAACAGCCAATGCGGTAGCGGTCGCCAGCAATGATAATTTTGTATCCAGATTCTCTCCCTCCTCTGGATTGATCGCTGTGACCGCCAAAATCACGGTTGGAGCGGACGCCCTGTAGAATTTTACGCCCCCTCTGTGCCCGTCGGGGAACGACGCATAATGCCAGTGATACCAGTTCGATCCTAAATCGACAAAGCCCGTGCTAATGGCCGAACCGACGTTCGCCCCAGCGGTATCGTATAGCTGCGCACGAAGATCGGTTATCCCTGCTGCGTCAGCGGATAGAGCGGTATCTAGTGTAAAGGCCATAAATTTACCCTTGCGGCGTGATTGAAACGGGCAACGCCTGTAACCCAGGCTGCACAGTCACAACGCCATTAACCACCTGCGACAATACAACGGGCTGGCATTGCCATCGGGCGTAGACCGCCTGGAGTTCGTTGGCGCACGCCTGAATGCGGGCATTGTCTGGCATTTGGGCCAATGCGAAAAGGCGGTCAATCTCGGCAGTCGGTTTGGTTTCGATTTGCTGATTATCCATTATTAATTCCAAAAGTTCCTGGTGCAGCTTGTTCGATAGCCTGCATAGTATCAACAATCGCCTGCATCGCCTCTTGCAACGTAGCAATGTGTGGCGCAACAGCACCGATCATAGCGGCGTGGCTGTCGGCCATGTCGGGGTGATCTGCTAGCCATGCTTCGAGCGCTGCGTACTGAGACAGTGCCGCAGCGCAGTTCGGGTACACACCATGCGCCATTGCGCTGCGCGGAGCGTTGCGCATGGCTGCATAGGCGGTATAGAGTGCGAGTTGTTCGTTGGTTAGTTCGGGCATAAATCCTCTATGTGAATAAGCCAAAAGCCCGGAGGCCATCGTTTAACTGCTTAACTTTTCTACTAAGCTGATAGATCGCATTGCGGATGGCAGCGGCATCGTTGGCATAGATGGTCAGGTCTGTAAAGTTTGCAATCGTATCGTCCGTGCCACCTGATGTGACGTTGTTGGTCAGGTTTGCACCGCTGGTTTGTGCGGCAATAGGCGTCGTCACGGCCAGGAAACTGATCAGCGGATTGCTACTGTCCGCGCCCCAGGTGATGACCGGTCGCTCGGTAGCGGTATAGTATGCACTTAATTGCCCTTTACTGGCTCGACTGGCGTGCGTGGCTGTAATCCATTGCCAGGACAGTCGGCCTGCGTCCTGGTCGGCGGTAGTACTGCTCTGTATCTGCACTGTCAATGCAGTGCCCAAGCCCGCCGCCGCCGTGCCGGATGTCGTGTGGGAGATCGTATAGAAATTTCTAATAGCGTTGGTGTCAGTCGATACCAACGAGTGAGTAACCCCGCCCGAAATTGACGCGCCATCAGCAATAGTAAAAATGGCATTACCATTGCTATTTTTGGATATCCGCACACCGCCAGCGCTGAACAAATCCAGCAACGTACTGGTAACTTTCACGACCAACGATCCGCCGATTCGATAGCCGCTACCGGAATTAAAATATCCGGACGCGATCACATATTGATTCGTGGTGTCCACCGTCAAAACCGCCGTCGACCCGTCCGCCTTGAACACCCGAAACGCCGTTGTGCTGTCGCTAGCGGGCTGCGCTGACGGGAATTTCAGCCCGTTAGTGAACGCCTGCACCTGACTCGTTGCGCCAGTCGTTGCGCCAGTTGCGGCTAGATAGGTAGCCTGTGAATCGGTGGCAATGGTGCCCAAACCTAGCGTTGTGCGTGCCGTGGCAGCGTCAGCATCGTCAATTAATGACCGACCAAACGTGGTGAATGTGGCGAGGCTGGCCGTGCCACTTCCAGTAAAATACGGCAATCGGTCGGCGGCACTAACTAATCCGGCAATGGCGGCCAATTCAGCGTCATACGCCTGCACATCTGTACCAATGACCAGTGTCAATGTTGCGCGTGCGGTTGCAGCATCGGCATCATCAACTAAACTTCGTCCAAAGCTGCCGAATGTCGCCAGTGCCGCCGTTCCACTGCCGGTAAAATAAGGCAGCCTATCCGCCGCGCTAACCAAGCCAGCGATAGCAGCCAACTCTGCATCATAGGCTTGTACGTCCGAACCGATAGCCACACCTAACGTAGAGCGTGCCACACTGGCGCTCGTGTCATCTAGCAGCGTGGCAGCAAACGATGTAATTCCATGTACGCCACTCGTTAGCGCCGCATGGGTGGCAACCGCACCACTCGCCTCAAATGCGGTGTAGGCGAAGGCGGTCGAGTTCCAAACCAGCGCTTTGCCAACGTCGCCCCCGACAGGGACGGGAACATCGGAGAATTTTCCGGTTGCTATTTGTTTCGGTACGAACGGGTTTGCATTAGGCATAGGTCAGTGCCCAATCCGAATATCTGGAAAGCTGACGCCCAAAACATTGGCCGCTAGCCAGAGGCAAAGGAACACGATTACGGCAATGTTCAATATCCGCTTAATCCCCGGCTCCATCGGGATGTAGGCATTGATCGCCCACATCACCACGCCAACGAAAACCAGCGTAACAATCAACGTAATCAACGACATGCTATCCACCAGGAATAATCCCCATCAGCCTCAACAGCACCGCAAATCCAGACAAAAAATACAATTCGAGTAAATACAGGCGTGCTAATCATCGTCAGTTCGTGACTCACTAAACAGATTTTTGAATGTCTTTGTCCAGTCGAGAATTTTGTCATCTCGACTGGCGACCTTATTCGCACTGAGCACGGCCACAACGCACACCAGCATAATCAATAGCCCAGCGCCACAAAACCAGATGGCAAGCTGCCCCATGTATTCAATTATGACAGATATTTAATTTTGGGGTAGTTACCTATTTACTACTATTTTTCAATCTGTTGAGGAGTAATGATAGATTTGCAGTAGGCAATGCTAATAGCATTTGCCATGCTAACCGCACCCAGGCGGTAAAAAATGCGCCGCTTGTGGGCGTTTACCGCAGCATGTGTGGAATGTGTGAGGTATGCAATTTGCCTCTCCGTGTAGCCACGGGCGGATAGTATAAGAATTTCAAGTTGGCGCGGCGACAAACTCACGGCTTGCCTCTCTCTAAAAAATCAACATGGCTGCGCAGTTCTGCCACGCCCAGGCGCAGATCAACGATTTGGCCCTTAATCGTCTCAGTTTGCTGATAGGCGATAAACGCAAAAATCACCACAACCAACAGCATCATTACCAACACCGCCGATAACTGCTCAATTCGTTTTATTAATCCGTCCACCTCAACCCGTAGAGCACCTTCGCTGACTGCTGCCCGATCCCTGCCGCCCCGATGGGCAGTACGGTAATGGTAGCGGCTACCAGGGAGCACCACCCGCTCATAGGCGATAAAAAAATCTCCACTGTCAGCAAGGGCAGCGGAGAAAAGAACGGTCATGGTCACAGCTTCCACATCGGGCAACTGACCGTCATAATAGATCAAGTCACACGCTATCACTCGAAGGCGATCAAGAAGCTCCTGAATAAATTCAGGTGACGAGCACGTATTCAGGTAGACGAGCTTCACACGCAGGATATGGGCATATCGTGCCACGTCCATAGCGGTCAGGTATGGTTTTTCTGACAACCACACGCCATTTTCGTCAGCGTGGGTCAGCAGCGCCAGCACGTCACATGGCCCGCTGATGGCAACCTCGTGCGCTATATCGAGATTTGAGACAAATCCCGATAATGGTGTCCGCGGAAACACCACATGATCCGAGGTGAACGCATCGACCTCCGATTGATTGCTCATTCCCTCCATTTCAGGAGAAACCACCCATACATTCATGTTTAGCACCCCACGATTACACTTACACTGCGTCACTATGTAATCGTTCGAGGCGCCTTAATCCTTCTATACACTACCTGACGATTGTACTACAGTTGAGATATTTTCTCAACTGAAATTTTCACTGCACCACTGGCACCATTCAATATGCACAGACACGGGCACCCGATAGCGATGTATCATCACAATGCCGTCACGCTGTGGATATTGTTCTATCAGACCAGACTGCAACAATTTGCCTAGCGTGCGACTACTATGTCTGCTATCCCTATTGATAGCTATCGCCTCAAAAACTTCAGCCTGTCTATTTGTTAGTCCTCGAAAATTACGATTCATGCTGCTGTTGTCCTCCTCCCCACTACACCCCTGTTTTGGCCTCAAATTAGCGATTTATACATCAACATGTAGGTTGGTATCAAAAACTGAAAATATCGCTAATTTGAGGCGTTTTATGCCAAATCATACACAGTCACGGCAATGCCGCTATCGCACAACGTCCGATTGATGATAGGCTCAATAATTGCCCAGTTGCCACCAGCCAGACCGGTGCCTATGCGGGGCATGTGGACGCTACAGTTATTGTTGACTGCGTACAATGCCACATGGCGTAAGCACGTTTTGAGCGCAGCGTAATCAATCGCCGGTTTGCCTGGTTTGCTGTATCTGCGTTGGGCGATCATGTTGGCTACCGTGATGCCATCTTCAACATTGATAAAACCACACATGTCCAAACGTCTAAAAAGCATGTCCCGATAAAATTTCTCAGGTTTCGCCCATCGTGCAGATACATCCCCGCTGAAGCCTTTGCCCCAACCACCCGCCGTGTTGCAGATATGCGCAATGATGGCCGGTCTGGTAATGGGTTGTGTCGCGTCGCCTACGACATAATTAATCATGATTTTTCCTTTAATATCGTCAATCTGTCATCCATCCCGTAAACTTTTCTCGTTTCCACGGCTCTTTCATCCAACTGGTATCAGGTTCAGGCAGTGATAGCGCTTGCGCCACTGTCAACCATTCCTCAAAATCACAAGTGATTGTTTTACCTGATTTACTTGTCCACTGCACCCCGCCTCTTTCCTCGGCGGCCAGCAACAGCGCCTGCGTAGCCCGAACGTCCTGAACGCAATAATCAATCACTGTCTGTCGTTCACCTTTCGCCCATAGTTCAGGAGCTTTGGCACCATCCATGCCTTTCACTTTGCGGGGTGTTCTCATGCCAGCGCATAGGGTGTCTAGGCCGGGCGCATAGCCCAGTTGACAGAATAAATGAAAAAACATATCAATGTGATTATGTGCGAGTGCCTTGCACAGTGCAGACTCATCAGATTCAAGTGCAAGCAAGCGCAAATCAAATCCCAAAGAATTAAAACCCACAAGTGTATACCCGTAATAAGCCAACTCTACCAGCGCACCAACAACAGCACGTAGGCCAGCTACACCAAGTTCAGGATACCCACTCCACACAATTGCATTGTCACTGTCAGATAAAGCCACAGCGCAGCATGAGACGCCCAGCGGCGCAACAGTCCACCAGTCAGCAACGCCGGTAACATCTTTGATAATCTCCAGGTCGAAGACTGCGTATTTCATTGTTGTTCCCCTCTGCTATTGATAAAATCCCGTATCCGCTCCAGTTCAGGCCATCCGATTTGATCGCCGGTTAGCTCGAACACCACCCAGCCAAGCTCCTGTGCGGCGTTGATTTTCTCACGGTCTAGCCTATATCCTGTAAAATTCTGGTGGCGTCCGTTTCCTTGAATTTCAACGGCCACCTTTGCCCCCACATGGCACCGGTCAAATCGCCATTTGCGCACGGGATGAAATTTGTATTCAGCCTCTAGCGCTTGCCCTTTGACGAGCGCCCATACTTGGTCAAATTTCGCTTCTAGCTTGCTCTCCGCCTTCGGCCATACTGTTTTGACTGGCTTGGATTGCCAGTTGTCGGCACTGTAACCGGGTTGCGCTAGGATAGCGGCGAATTGTTTGGCGGTTAGTCGCATGTCACCAAGCCTTTAGGATTCTTCCCCATTCCGGCATGTGGTTGAACATCTGACACACAATGTAATAATTGTGCTGCGCTGCGGCCATTCGTTCAGCCAGAAGTTTAATCACGTCCGGCTTACCATCCTGGTATGCGGTCAGTGTATCCGGTAATCCGTCCATTGCCGGTTCTGTCAGTTCAAACACGGCGCGCCTTAGTTTGCTTTCGGCCAGAAACAAAACGTCCCGATTCCGCGTGCAGTACCGGCATGTGCAAGGTGCCACCGCGCCGCCACCTAATTGCAGTATTTGTTTTTCCAGTTGGTCAAGCTCATCTTCCATTGCGACGATTGCATTTTTAATTTGTGCTCGTAAAACGAGATCGTCTGTTTTTGCGGCCAAATCCATGCCTCTCAGGATGCGCCCGCGATAGCACAAATTTTCTTTTGCCGTTTCAACCCAGGCGGGTTGACGTGCTTTTTTGAGTAGTTCATCTAGTCCCATAATTTAGCTCCCACCATTCCCGGCATGTCGGTAAATCCTCAGCATGTGCGATTGACCATTTCCAGTAACGTGACATAGCCCGTAACAAATTCCACTGCGCATCATTCCCGTACCTGACTTCCCTGGTACGCCACTGCGTTTTGCCCGCCTTATCAACAAAGCTATATTTTTCCTTGCGCTCGTTGGGCAGTGGCAATTTAACCGGCCTAGCGTAGACCTTGACCAAATCCTCATAGTTGGTGTAGACGCGTAGTTCGTCACTCAACGGCGCACTCCGAAGCGCATTGGTCAATATCCCCAAGCAACCCTCGCCGGTCACCAGCGCTACGCCCCTTTCGCCCTGGTAAAATGAGCCGATAAGGGTTGACCTTCCCTCAAAAAAGTATAGCCCAATGATTAGCATATTTTGTTGCATACCTTTCAAAAACGAGTAAAAAAACGAAGGAAAAACCAACCCTGCATCTTCCCTATATCTTTTTTGTAGCAGTAACACTTTGTAACAGTAAAATAGGGGAAGTTTATACTCCCTATATGAGAAAGAAAATACTGGAAAAATCCCGTTACAAAGTGTTACTGCTACAAATTTTTTAGTGCTTTTTTAGTGAAATACACCTGTGTTATCTTTTTTGTAGCAGTAACACTTTGTAACAGTAAAATCAGACAATTTCCATAACTCTTTCTATGCGAAATATTAGTTTCGTGTAGAAATCACAAGATGTCAAGCACGGCATTTGTTGCTGACCCGTTTAACGACAAACCGACAATGCAGCGCTTGTTTTTGCCTGAAACCCGCTTTTGGATGGACGTATAATTTTTTCGCAATAAAGATTGCGACAATCCCTTTTGCATCTTCGGAGCAACCCCATTTTCCTTACACCAAGCGGCATAGTTGGTGAACAAATCATCGTTTGAAGTGAACCCGCCCTGCGTGCAATTTTGCGTAATCCACTCGGAAATGTGGTCTAAATCGTTGCGCTGTTGTGTTTTAATTTCAACCTGAGATTGTAGAGGGCGCAGCCCCTCTTTGTACCAGCGCATAGCACCGGCCACAGCCCAGGCCAAAACGCCCTTCTGTACCGCTTCCGACTTCATTTTGAATTTCAACGTGGTGTCTTCTTTCCCTGCTTTGGAGTTTGGGAAATGGGCGATATGAATTCGATACCAGACGGCATCATCATCAGGGTCAGCGTTAACGGCTGGGTTGGCCGACAACCAGATTTTGTACATCGGGCGATACTCAAAATGTTCTTTGTGTTTGTGAGCGCAGCGCACCATGTTGCCGCCTGTCATTGCCTTGACTTTGGCTTCATTTAATCGCTCATAACTTTTTGATTCACTAGCGAAAATGGCGCGGCATGGCGCAAGGGCAGCAAGGTCAAAATTTTGACTATCGCCGTCGCGCTTGGCGGTAAATGTGGAAAAATCAACCTCTTTTGCAAATGAGCCAGGCAATAGGTGCATCAATGTTTCGGTGAAGGTGCCTTTACCCGCCCTGGTTGGCCCATACACGTAGAACATACATTCTTCGCTGGTATGCCCTGTCAACGTGTAGCCCACGGCCACCTGTAGCCACCCGGCCAACTCCTCACCTACCGTTTCGTTTAGCCAGTTAATCCAAAAGGTTTGGTCAGCGTCGGGATCGTACTCATAGCGGGTGCAATGCGTGATGTGTTTGGCGGGGTCATGCGGCATTAATTCGCTTGTGCGCAGATCAACAATCCCGTTGGGGCAATTGAGCAGGTCAGGGTAAGCGTCAATCTCCTCGGTAGCAATGTAGGCGCGCGAACTGTAGAGCGCCATTGTGCCGGTCACGTTCCCACTTTCGGCGGCGGCTTCACTGGCAAGTTTCCACCCGCCCCGGCTGTCCTTGCGTACCGCCTCCTCCGCGCACTCCCTAAGTGCATCTTCGACCATGCGTGCCAGGATGTCCCTGGCACCGGATTTTGTCCAGTGCGTGCCGGTGTAGCGCATCCATCCAAAGGCGTCATTATGGATAAATTCGTCAGGGTGTTTTTCGTGGAAATACTGGGCAAAACCACCATGATCGTAATGAGTAATGACCGGTCTTGCTTCCAGCGTTTCACCTGGCTTGACTATGCGCAGGTCTTCAGCCAACAATCGTTCTTCAGGTGTCAGTGAGCCATTTAGATTTTTCAATGCCTGCCGCTTCTGATGATCGGTCATGTTGCTAAAGCCGATTTTTGCAATCCTAGATTGATTGTCAGCAGGCTCGATCATGTCGCGAATAAGCGCCTGCACGTCACCAGGAGCGCTATCAATCTCAGATTGCAAGGCGGCGATGGCGCCGGCCTTATCAATCGCATCAGACGCCATGATTGCCTGCACCTGATACTGCACGGTCACGGGTTGCGCGGGACGGCCAGCGGTATGCGTCAAATCACGCAGTAAGCGCCATCCGCTCTCGGCTTGTTTGATGCGCTCTTGGCAGCGCGCATGATGGCACCCTGCGCTGATTTTGCCGTCTGGGTAGATAATGACGAAGGAGGCTTGATCATCGACATGCGGGTTTTCAGGAGGGTTAAATGGGCATTGCTGCAAAATCCATTTGACGCCCTCCCCGTAATCCTTGCGACCATAGTGGACAATGTCGGCCTGCGCAAAGATGCGCTCCACATAGGCAACAGAGTCCACCAGCGCTTCACTGTTGAGCGGCGTGTCACTGTAGCCTATGTGGCCCTTGGCTTGCGCCAGGATGGCGTCTAGTGCGTCTGGAATGGGCAGGGGTTTAATGTCAAAAGGTGAGAATTCATCTTCCCATTCATAGCGCCGCCCGCTCTTGTGTAGGCTCGGCGCAACAACGATATAGCCACCCTGCCCACGAATATCGATACCTGTGGGTAGATTGCCGCTGCTGTTGCCGTAGGGCTTACCGTTGCGCTTGTAGGCTAGGTGCTCTCCACCGCCGCCAGTAATGGCGGTAACAGTTTGGCGATCTTTCCAGTCTAGTAAATCTGACAAATCGCCAAACTGTTTGTAGGTATCGGCGTCAAAAACGAGCAGGTCAGACTTCCCACAGTCCACACCGATGTTATAGACCGGGTGTTCTGTCCACCATTTTTTGATTGTTTCTGGATCGAGCGTTGATATTTCCGACCATTTGCCGACCGGACATTTGCCAGGCTGCGGACAATGTTGGTCGGGTCTCAGGTACAGGTGAGGGTGGTTTTCCTGGCATTTTCCCGACTGCCTGTAATACTCACAGGTACACCCTATGGTTTCGCCTGCGCTATCGATAACCGGAGAATGCACAGGGAACACATACCAGCCGATGCCGGCATACATCAACGCCCAATCCAGATGATTCATATCGCTACCTTCTCAAACAACGCTTTCCCTAATTCTACCGGCGACAGTTCAGCAATTTTGCGATTGCGATAACTGTCAAAAAACGCTTTGACCTCGGCGATGTCGCGGACGATGGGCGCATCAGGTAGCGACGGAATTAATTTACGGCGTCCATAGTCCATTGTTAATGCTCGGTTATCGAGGATAGCCACCACCCCCCGATCATTCATCCCGCGGATCAACCGGCCAAACGCCTGCTTTGCGGTGATGATCATGTTGGGAATGGCAATTTGATTGAGCGGATAGAACTCCAAATCATTCTCGGATAGTGCCAGCGTTGCCCTGGCCACACGGCGCAAATCCTCGCCTTTGGCATTGCTCAACGGCGCCGGTGGGTCAAATGGCAGTTTGTCCAGCACTACCAGACGCAGACTATCGCCGGGAATGTCAGCGCCAGCAAAAAATGACCGGGTAGCAAATAGCACGCCATTGTCACAAGCCTTCATTTGCCTGATGATCTCAAGTTTCGGCAGCTTGTGGCCCTGGATAAATACCGGATATTTTCGGAACAATTGCGGGTACAAAATCTCTCTAGCGTAGCCCAGCGCTTTGTTGCTAGTGAACAGGAGAAAAGCGCCACCACCCGAAGCTTCAATCAGCGCCTTGATTTGCTCTACGCAGAATTCAGGAAATTTTTCATTTTTGACGCCTGGTGCATTGTTCCCCGGCACGTAGATACGAGCGTTGTTTTTGTAGTCGAACGGGCTTGTTACCTGAATGGTCATAGCCTCATTAATCCCAACATCGCGCATGAATGGGTCTAGGTGCGGCGCGCCTAACGTTGCAGAGCAGAGCATCCAATTTTGATTCTGAATGCCTGTAGGCTTTTTAGTCAGGATTGATTTTGCTGGCTCGGCATTGTTTTCGATGTCAATTTCAATGATACATTCTGCGCAGTAGGCGTCATCTTCCAGAACAAAAAATGTATCCGACAATGCCGAACCACAACAAGCGCAACCTTCCGTTGCTCTAGCAATTAGTGGCGGCGCCATGAGTCTGGCGGCGAATTCTTTGACGGAATAGGGTGCAACGCAGATTGCATCCTCTGCTTTTCGGTCGGCTTTTTTGATCCAGCGCACATAGCCCGGCGGGGTAGCGGATGCCACTGCATAGAGTCGCGTAGCGAGGTTGCGCATCCGCTTGGCCTTGCGGAATTTTTTCAAATCTTCATCCCCGCTAGGCGTCCAATCCCTATGCCACAACATATCAGCTTGAACCTCAATTCCCTCGCCAAGTTCCTGAATCAATGGGAATGTATCGCCGTCCCTGACCGTGACTTCCATGTCGCTTTTGCCGTAGACATAACCCGATGTAGAGCCGACAAACTTTGATAGGTCGAAGTCTTGGCCCATGACCTTTGCAATGGCACCGGCTGTAATCTCAGTGGACAGCGCTTTTTGCAGATACTCAGCCAGTTCATGTGCCTCATCAACCACCACTACATCAGCCATAGGCAATAGTTTTGCAAATGGATACAGGGTATTCATGGCGAGCATCGAATGATTGACAATGATAATGTCGGCGTTCTGTGCTTTTGTTTTGGCGTCGTAATAAAAGCAACTGTCATAAAACGGGCAATTCTTACCAACGCAACTATCATCGATAGTGATCTGGTCTACTTGTTCCTGTTTAATTTCAAAGGTGATCTCTTGTACGTTGCCCGATCCAGTCGTCAGGCACCAGGTTTTGAGCGTTTCGTCAATCTCGCCGTAATCACCATCGTTTAACTTTTTGACACAAACATAGTTGCGCTTGCCCTGAAGCATGACGACTTTACTTGGGTAAATCGAGGCGACTAGCGGCGCGTCTTTGTGTGCCAGTTGCATTTGTAGCGTTTTGTTGCTGGTGCTCACAATGATGCGCGTACCCATGCGCCGCGCGATCATCAGATAGAGCAGAGATTTTCCAACGCCCGTACCGGCTTCAATCACGCTAGTGGTGTTCATCTCTAACGAGCGTTGGAATAGCCGTGCGGCGTATAGCTGTTGCTTGCGCATGGCGTAACCAGGCAACACGCCGGCCAACGTGCCGTCATTCTGAAATATTTCGTCAGCGTAGGACGGCCAGCGGATGACAGCTTCATTGCCTAGTGTTTCGATGATTGCAGAGGGTGGCACATGGAATTTGTCAACCGCAGACTGTTGTTTTTCAATAGGCACGGTCAGGACAAACTGACCGTGCTGTACTACAATTAGGCCCGTCTCGTCATCAATACAGGCCAGCTTTACCGCGTCTTGTATAGGATTCATGGTGGGACTCCCGTGCAGCCGGTGCTACTACACCGGCTGCACTCATGCGAGGATTACAGCAATTCTTTGACGGCTTGCGAGACAGCGTGACCATTCATGGTGGTGGGTGTTTCGACGGGCGCGACGTTGGATGCGGTAGCCCACTCCTCTTTCCAGCCGATGGTTTTGAGTCGTTCGCGCAACTCAGTAACCATGTTGCTGATCTCACCTCTGGTTTGCCAGCGACCCAACATTTCAGGCGTTACCTGGTCAGCTTTGGCTGGCAGACCCACAGACACCGGGACGATCACGCTTTTCTTCAGATCGCCCTTGCCAGCGACGTAAAACTTTGGCTTGCCATCG
>OFQX01000207.1_pt1 | contig 18302 bp, 16 predicted proteins | sample 1542951 | NCBI WGS metagenome assembly OFQX01 (sample SAMN07774215, study PRJEB24372) | wastewater metagenome | isolation source: WWTP Novara (Effluent) | place: Italy: Novara | collected 2015-12
GTGCAGCAGGTTCTGCTGCACCAACGACGGAACTACCGACAAACAACCGATCTCGGCTTCTGCCGAGTTTTTCTTATTGTTGCCAACGGTGTTCACTGTGCCAAAGCCGTTTTGCAATAAAAAATCCCCTTCTAAGGGGACTGTCCTTGCATTGCCGGACTTCATTAATGACGTAATAGTTGCCTCTATGGCTCAAAAATCGATATAAGCGTGAGTTAATGGGAAATCTACAACGTCGTTCCTTGGGGATCAGGGGGCGGGTTACCTGCCGCTGGGTTTGGTCCGGGATCACCGAACTTGATCCAGAGGCAGATCCCGACGTTACTCGTCGTCAGCGTCGCAGAGACGCTTGATGAGCTTTTTGTTGGTGGGGGGTGAGGTGAATTCTCCGCCCTCGATCGTTTCAGGGAAGAGAGATAGAGGCGTCGTGTATCCCATCCGCATGGTGAGCTTGCGGTCGCAGCCCGCGAGCTTGACGGTCGTCCAAGTTCCTCCTGCGCTACCCTGCGGTCGTGGGTTCTTGATGACCTTGAAACCCTGCTTCTTGAGCAGGGCACCGTAGCTCTTACCCAGGGTGTTCCCGCAGACGGTCCAGTCGTTGGTCGGGTCGTCCGGTGGATCGGTCATCCCCTGGAACTCATACATGCTTTCGATGCCAACCCCACCTTCGTTCTCGTAGACAAACACGGTTTCTGGCTCACATCCTTCGAACTGCACATCCGCCTGCATGCCCCCGTAGGCGTCGTCGTTCAGGTGTCCATTGCTGACGATCGGGAACCCCTTGTTCCTGAGCTTGGCGATGATGGACGCAAGGTTTGCGGCGCGGTTGCTGCTCTCGTCCGGCTGGCTTGAAGGCTTCTGGCCGGTCGGCGTGGAGACGGTTGTCGCTGCTGACGGCGCAGTGCTGGGTGGAACTGAGCTGGTCGTGGTAGTTCCGCTGCACGCAGACAGACCGAAGACGGCGAGCAGGATCACAGCGGCGAGGGTGCGTCCCCTTCTGATCTTGGGGGCCATTGTTGACATGGCCGATCACCTCCTGGTGAGTTGTAGATTTCCCACTACAGACTACTCTAAAGTGTCGTAATTTGCAAATTTATGACAAAATAAAATTTTCCCTGCAGCTCCTTGCAGCCCCTGCGACCCACCCGCCAATCGGAGCAACCGAGGGAGAGCGGTTACTTTTGTTGGAAGTAAATGGCGAGGATCAGTTTTTTGTCCATAACTAAGAAACAATACAAAAAACCGACCCCTTGTGGGTCGTTCCGCAGCCACCAGCAAAAGCAACCAAACGACCATCGCATTTAGACGCTGGCGGAAAGTTTTGGACACTTTATAAAAAGTGTCAGGGGATGTACCTCGGTACGTGAAATGTATGAGCCCGGTGGTAACTAATAAACCTACCTCTTTTCCCATAACCCTTCTGTTATAATGGTGCCAGATATGATTCTCGATAAGATTAAGAGCGCACTTCCTTCGAAACGCGATAAAGGTGACCAGCATTTGGTCGCACTTGATGTAGGGACGGAATTCGTCAAAGCCCTGATCGCGAAGGTAGATGGTGACAATTTAGAGATTATCGGCGTCGGGCGCGCCCGCCAAGACCTCAGCGATATGCACTCCGGAGCCATCTCTGACATCGGTGGCGTCGTCAAGAACTGCGAAGAAGCCCTCGCCCAGGCCGAGGAACAAGCTGGACTGCAAGGCAAAAAGGTCGTCATCGGTATCGCTGGCGAGCTCGTCAAAGGCCTGACGAATACGATCCGCTACAAACGTCCACAGCCTGACAAAGCACTTGATATCAACGAGATGGAATTCATCATCGAAAAAGTTCAGGAGCGCGCCCAGATCAAAGCGCAAAAACAAATTGGATTTGAGACTGGCAACGAAGACGTCGAGATCAAGCTCGTGAACTCTGCTATCGTGAGCATCCATATCGACGGCTACAAAGTCTCGAACCCGATTGGCTTTCAGGGCAAAGATGTCGCCATCCAGATCTACACCGCATTTGCCCCGATGGTACATATCGGCGCGCTCGAGCGAACCGCCGGCGAGCTCGACCTCGACCTCATTGCCGTGGCTGCTGAACCATTCGCCGTTTCCCGCTCGGTACTCGGCACTGACGCGAGCAGCAATTTCACCGCTATCCTCGCCGACGTTGGTGGCGGTACGACCGATATAGCGGTCGTGAACGACGGTGGCGTCGAAGGTACCAAGATGTTTGGTATCGGCGGCCGAAGCTTCACGCGTACCATCTCGACCGATATGGATCTGAGTTATGCCGATGCCGAGAAGCTCAAGGTCAATATCGACCACGCACAGCTCAAGGAAACAGTCGAAAAACAGGTCAACGTCTCTATCGACAAGACGCTCGAGGTGTGGCTCGGCGGTGTGGAGCTCGCGCTGAGCGAATTTGACTCCGTCGACCATCTGCCGAACCGTATCCTCCTGTGTGGTGGGGGTTCGAGCCTCAAGAAACTCGTCGAAGCACTTGAAAAGCGCGATTGGTACAAAGAGTTGCCGTTTACCAAGCGCCCAAGTGTCCAGCATCTCCAGCCTGCCGATGTGGTCGGTATCACCGACGGAACCAAAAGCGAGCTCGATCACACCTTCATCACAGCCATGGGACTGCTCCGTGTCGGTTATGATACGATGGTAGGCAGTACAGATACTGACACCATAAAAGACAAATTAAATAGAATTCTCAGAGTATGAGCACCATGGCTCCTAGCAAAAAAGATGTCATCTATATCGATATCGAAGACGATATCACGTCCATTATCGACAAAGTCAAAGGAGCCAAGGCGTCTATCGTTGCCCTCGTGCCGCCGAAACGGATCGGGGTACTCCAGAGCGTCGTCAATCTCAAGCTCCTCCAGCGTGCTGCGAGCTCGGTCGACAAACGAGTCGTGATGATTACGAGCGACAACGCGCTGTCAGCTCTCGCCGCCGGTGTCTCAATTCCGATTGCTAAAAACCTCCAAAGCAAACCCGAGGTTCCAGATGTGACCGCGCCGGAAGCCGAGTCCGAAGATGTCATCAACGGCGATGAGCTACCAGTGGGTGAGCTAGCCACAACCGCCGCTATTGCCACCCCACTGAGTAAAGCCGCCACGCCCACCTCAGCAGCCTCAACCGCTGCCGCCAAGGCACCCAAAAAAGGCTCTAAATTGCCTGATTTTGATAAATTTCGCAAAAAATTATTCCTCATCATAGGGGGAAGTGTTGCTTTGATCGTATTTCTAGTCTGGGCAATCGTCTTCGCGCCACGCGCGACAGTGGCTATCACTGCAAATACCAACCTCCTCAACATCGATCAGGTACTCCAACTCCGGCCAAATGCCACAGCTGACCCTGCGCAAAATGTCTTGCCTGCGACAGTCAAGCAGACCAAAAAGACAGCCTCTGTTGATTTCGACGCGACAGGCAAAAAAGAGGTCGGAGAGAAAGCGATAGGCACAGTGAAAATGACCTCAGATTCTTTCTCGGCGCTCATCTCAGGGATTAATATTCCGGCAGGGACATCGCTAACTTCATCGGGTGGAAAAGTTTATAAGACAGATGCTGACGTTACATTATCGACATCGGGAAACACAAAGACCGTTGGAGTAACTGCGACAGAGAGAGGGGAGAGTTATAACGGCGCTACTGGTTCTATGAGTGGTGCGCCATCTTCTGTCACAACAACGCTTACCGCCGCTACAAACGGTGGCACCGACAAGACTGTGACAGTTGTCTCCCAGGAAGATATTGACAAAGCCAAACAACAACTGCAAGCCCAAGATGCAAATGCGATTAAGACTGAACTCAAAAAGCAGTTTACGGCAGATATGATCGTGATTGACGAGAGCTTTAAGGCTGAGGCTGGCGAGCCAGTATCGTCCCCGGGCGTAGACAAGGAAGCAACCAAGGCAAAATTGACAGCTGAGACAACCTACACGCTCGTCGGTGTCAAACGATCCGAGCTCAAAGCGAACTTCGATGCATACCTCGCAACTCAGCTGACAGGCAAGCAAGATCAAAAAGTCTATGACAGCGGTGATGGCTCGGTGAGCTTCAGCCAGTTTACGAGTGTTGAGGGTGGCTACACCGTCAAAGTCACTGCCCAGGCACAAGTTGGCCCAAAGATTGACGAAACCGCACTCCGAAAAGAACTAGTGGGCAAGCGAGCTGGCGAGATCCAGCAGCAGCTCGAAACGATCAATGGCGTTGAAGACGTGGAAACAACATTCTCGCCGTTCTGGGTCACGACTGCTCCAGGCGCTGACAAGATAACGATCAAATTTGTTCTGAAAAATGGCTCAAACTAATTTACTGGCGCTAGACGTCGGCACGAAACGTATCGGTATGGCGGTGATTGATAGCGATGTCAAGATCGCGCGCCCCATCGGGTATATAGCGGTCGATGGCACTGAGATCGAGGAGATCGTCAAAGCCTGTGGTCTGTTTCAGGCAACCAAGGTGATCGTCGGCTATCCCCGCAATCAATCGGGCGACAAAACCCAGCAAACAGCGCTGGTAGAGGCGTTTTGCGAGCAGCTGAAACGAGCCGAAATACCACCGATCGTGTTTCAGGACGAGTCTCTGACCTCTGTCCTTGCCGAAGAGCAACTGAAATCAGTCAAGCGTCCGTACGGCAAGGGCGACATCGACGCAGTCGCGGCCGCCCTGATACTGACGGATTACGTGGAAAGCAATTAGCAGTGGATATCCTGCCACCTTCCCGAAAACCTCGCCCGGCGTCGCCACCGATACCAGTGCCAACGCCAACGTCTAGCATCGCGCGTACGCAAACAACCGGTCAGCTTCCCAAAGTCCAGTCGACATACAAAGAGCCAATGGTGCTCAAACGACCGTTTTATCGAAAGTGGCCGTTTTGGGTGATTTCTCTCCTCACGCTTTTCGTTGTCTCGGCCAGCAGCCTAATTGCCTGGTACCAGTGGGCGCTCCAGCCAGTCAACACGACCGATACGAGCCCGGTTCGGATCATCGTCGCCAGTGGCGAGTCGTCGAGCGAGATCATCGACACGCTCTCGGCCGCTGGGTTGATCCGCTCAAAACTAGCCACCAGGCTCTATATCAATCTGAGTAGTCAGAAACTCCAGCTGCAGGCCGGTGGCTATATACTGTCAAAAAACTTGAGTGTGGAGAATATTGTCAAACATATTGCCGACGGCAAAGCCGACGAGCTCAATGTCACGATCCTCCCGGGGCTGACCCTCAAACAGCTTGCCGATCCAGAGGTGAACGGCTCGCTGGCTGACCAGGGCTTTACGGCTGGCGAGATCCAGGCGGCATTCAAAGCGGTCTACGATTCGCCGCTGCTAGTCGACCGACCTCAGGGTCAAACGCTCGAAGGTTATATATTTCCCGAGACCTATCGCATGAACGCCGGTGACAAGCTCGACAGTCTGATCGAGCGCTCGTTTGACGAGCTCTATCAGCGCCTCCAAAAAGACGGTTTGATCGAAAAATTTAGGAGCCGTGGCTTCAACCTGCATCAGGCGATCACGCTGGCCTCTATCGTCCAAAAAGAAGTCGGTGACAGCGATACCCAAAAACAAGTCGCGCAAGTGTTCTCTACCAGATTGGCACGTGGTATGGTGCTGGGCTCTGACGTCACGTTCGAATACGCTGCCGCACAGCTCGGAGTGACACCAGCGGTAGATATCGCGTCGCCATATAACACCAGGCGAGTGACTGGCTTGCCGCCTGGCCCTATTGCCAATATGAATTACTCGGCGCTGTTAGCGGTGGCTGACCCCGCTCCGGGTGACTACCTGTATTTTGTGGCTGGTGATAGGGAAGATCAGGGCAAGACCTTCTTTGCCCATACCTTTGAAGAGCACGAAGCAAATATCGCCGCACACTGCCACGAACTCTGTCGTTAGTGTGATTTATTCTCGTAATCTCTAGCCACATGCGGTCGATTTAGACAAGAAAAAGATATCAGGAAATATATTGACATTAATATCAATACTGGTATAATGAATAGACGCATGACAAGAAGTAAATCTTCCATGGAGAACCATCATTAGTATTCCCCAAACAGCACTGCCGTCAAACGCAGTTGCTGTGCCCGAAAAGAGTACGGATTCCAAGCGAGTGAAGCGCTCTCAGCAGCTCACGACCGCCGTGTCGTATGCGGCTGTGCTTGCTCTTATTGCGAGCGTCGTCTCGGTTGGTTATCAGTCGCCTGTCCAGCAGCAGATGAATTCAGCCGGTACCGCAACCTCTGTTATCGAGACCGAGCAATTGTCTGTTGACCAGATCGTCGCCGCCAATCTCGCTGCTTCAACCGCCCAGGTGGCCGATCTCTCAGTGGCCTCAAACGTCGCCAACTTGTCGATCTCTCTCAACGCCAAGGAAAACTTGGCGCAAGACGACGACAATCTCTTGACCAAACCGCAAATTGTCCAGCCAAATGCCCAGCGCGGTATTGTTGATTATCGCACTGTCACCGGCGATACTGTCCAGACTGTCGCGGCTCGTTTTGGTCTCAAGCCAGATACGATCAAATGGGCAAACAACATCGCTTCAGATTCGCTGAGTCCTGACGTCACGCTGGCAATTCCCGGTACTGACGGTGTCGTCTACACTGCCCGAGCGGGTGATAGTGTCCAAGCGCTCGCCCAGAAATACGGTGCCGATGCAGCGCGTATCATCAGCTACAACGACCTCGAAGTTTCTGGCCTCAACCCTGGCACGCGTATCGTCATCCCTGGGGGTATCGTACCGGTCAACGAGCGTCCACGCCTCGCTGTGACAAGTAGCGGTAGCGGTATCGCGCGTATCTCTGGTGCTTCAGCCGCAGTAGCGGGCAACAAATACGATTACGGCTACTGTACTTGGTACGTCTACAACAAGCGCGCCAATATTGGCCGCCCAGTTGGTAGTTTCTGGGGCAACGCCGTGACATGGGCGAGCTACGCCCGTTCGAGTGGCTACACTGTTAACAACACGCCAGAAGTCGGTGCTGTGCTGCAAAACGGTGGTGGCTACGGACACGTCGCCTTCGTCGAAAGTGTCGGTGCTGACGGAAGTGTCACGGTCAGTGAGATGAATTATGCGGGGTGGAATGTTGTGTCGACGCGCACCATCTCTGCGGGCCAAGCGGGCTCTTACAACTACATCCACTAAGTCGACAGGCCTAGGTAACGCATAACTGCGTTGCAACCTGCGATACGCACGAGCGGTATGTCAAATACCGCTCGTTTGCGTTTCTCGGCAGCGCCTTGTTCTGCGCTACCTATCCTCTGTCGGTACCAATCTGGAATGCAATCGCTACGAGCAGTTCCCCATTAAAAGTCTGCGATTTGGTGTTTAGTGCGAGTTTATCCACCCTTGCAATTATCCGATTTCCATTTTCTAATTTCCAATTTCTATCTACCTCTGTTATACTGTAGGTATATGTTTGCTGACAGTGCAACGGTTTTGGTGACGGCAGGGCGCGGCGGCAATGGCGCGCTGAGTTTTCGTACTGAGAAATATATCGACAAGGGTGGTCCGGACGGTGGCGACGGTGGCCGGGGCGGCAATGTTATCTTTCAGGCCGACGAAAACCTCAACACGCTGTCGCACTTTCGCCAGCGTCATGAGCTCACTGCCAAAGAGGGCAAAGCCGGCACCGAACGCAAAAAACATGGCCGTAATGGCGAAGACCTCGTCGTCAAAGTTCCAGTTGGCACGCAAATCTATCACGATGACGAGCTGATTATCGACTTTACTGAACACGGCGAACAAAGTGTGATCGCCCGCGGCGGGCAGGGTGGCTTCGGCAATGCCCATTTTAAGAGCTCAACTCGTCAGGCGCCACGTATCGTCGAGGTGGGTGAAAAAGGCGAATCGTTTGAGGCGCGTCTCGAGCTCAAGCTGCTCGCCGATGTTGGTTTGATCGGGTTCCCCAACGCCGGTAAATCGACCTTTCTCTCTGTTGTTAGCAATGCCCGTCCTGAGATTGCCGACTATGCGTTCACGACCCTGACGCCCAATCTCGGCGTCGCCGATATTGACGACGTGAGTCTGCTCATCGCTGACATCCCTGGACTGATCGAGGGTGCCGCCGAAGGCAAAGGCCTGGGCGACGCATTTCTCAAGCATGTCGAACGCACGGCCGTGTTACTTCACCTCGTCGACGCCTACACCGATGACCCGGCGAAAGCGTATCAGACGATCCGCAAAGAGCTCGAGGCCTATAGCCCCGATCTACTGACGCGCCCCGAAGTTGTGGCTCTCACTAAAATTGAGGGACTCGACCAGGAAATCGTCACTCACCAACTGGCCGAACTGCAATCCGTCGTACCGCCCGAGACAGAGCTCTATGCGGTCAGTTCCGCGGCTCACACAGGACTCACCGAAGTCCTCCGTGCATTGGCACGCCAAGTCGCGCAAGCCCGAGCGGTCGCTAAAGAGATGGAAGACGTTGAGGAACTCGAAGACGACATCGTGACGATCCGACTCAGTGACGATGCCCATGCCAATGCCTGGCACGTACGTATAGAGGAAGGTGCCTATATCGTCACCGGTTCCAAGATCGAAAAGTTTGCGGCTCGCACCGACTACAACAATGTCCACAGCGTCAACCGCTTGCGCGACATCATGCGTAAACTCGGCATCGCTCACGAACTCGAACGCCAAAAGATCAAGTCCGACGATATCGTTGTCATCGGCGAATCAGGCGAATACCGGTTCAGTTTCACTGAATCTGACTGGTAAAAACCTCGCTCCAGTCATCGCAATAGGATTCCTGCGGTCGCTTCGACACGGTCATGCTGACCGGTCGGGTTCCGCTCCCTCCCCGTGGGTCCTGCCGCTCCAGGATTCCTCCCAGCGAAAAATTTGTAGAAACAAATTCTTGTCGCTAGGCCCCTCCTACCACGTCACCCACGGCTGGCGTACTTTGTGATTACTTCTATTACTTGTAGCTTTGCGATTAACCCGCCAATTCGATAAAACTGAGAGAGGTATCACGAAATCACTCGAGTCATTGCCGAGGACCAGTCATTTACAAACAATGATCAATTCAGTAAATGACCGACCCCCTTGCGGGTCGTTCCGCAGGCACGAGTGATTTGGTGATGGTGACCATCATGTTTTTGAGCTTGGCGGAAAGTTTTGCCTACTTTTGCGTCAAAAGTAGGGAGTAACTGCCTCGGTATGTGAGGAAACCAGGCCGGGTTGGCAAGCCGATAAAGCTATAATCCTGGGTACGCCCTCATCAACTTAGCCAGCGAAACATTATCAATCCGCCGTATCTCGGCCAGCGTCACGTGCCGTTGTAGGCCGCAGTAACTGATGATTTCCTCAACACCTTGAAAACAAGGGTAGGGATGGAACCAGACGCTCTCTCTGAGCATCGTGAACCCGAGTCGCTCGAGTTGGCGAGCGAAGAGCCGGCGTTGGGCGCTCTGGGCGCGTGGGACGTCATAGGTGACCATCCGCCAGACGTTATCCCAGATGTCAGGACGAGCAATCTGGACGCGTTCGACTTGCGCTCGCTGCAGACGGTGGACGCCCTTCACCGAGAGTTGGATGTGATAGATGCTGCCAGTATGAGCCACTTCGACGAGCGACTGACGCTTGATCTCGGCAATAGCTCGTGTCTTGGCCTGATCACTGAAGTCAGCTGGACAGACAAGATCAAGGGCTGCCGAGAGGGAATAGGCGTGTACTTTGACGCCACTCAAGCCTTCGGCACCGATCACTTGGAGAAGAGTATTCACAGCATCTTTAGTTGTCATATATACATTTTCGCACACGTGGCTAGTTTTGCAAATTATGAGGAGGAGACAAAAATCTTGCAAAATGGACGAGAAGTATTGACATAAGCATATTTTTGTGCTAAAATGCTTTCTAATCACGTGTTGAGGTGCTTTTACCTCCGTGTGAACATTGACAAGTTGGATACGAAATAGTGAATCGTTGTGGCACTAGTGAGCATAGTTATGTGCTTAGCAGTGCCACAACGAGATGTGTGGTGAAGGGGGATCGTCCCCCACAACTATCTGGGCATTGCCCAGGAGGGAGTTCATCGATCGTGATCGGAACCAAGTGCCTCACGGTGCGCACCTGCCTGAATCGTCAGCCCACCAACTCCTCCGTCGCCGACACCACCGCCGGCATCACCATCCAGTCCTGATCGCCGGCGCCCTGGGCGCGTTCTGGCTTTTGTACCGGAAAGGGGTGAGCATGCTCATTTCGCTGAGTGGGTTCATCTGAGCGATGGCTTCTAAGAAACCATCGCTCCGAGGAGTACGCACGCCGACCTTGAAAGGGGTCATGATGATCGAAAGACGATTACCCGGGGTCTCCTGAGACCTCGTAGCTGATAACCCGTGACCCACGGGTTGGTCGAGAGGGAGTAGAGTGATCAGGCCGCAAGTGCCGGCAAAACACTCATGTGCCATGTGGCATCTCCGGCTATTTAGCCATTGACCAAAATCTGCACCACCACATCACGAATACCTGAGGGTGGCCGGCGACTGGCGAAAGCCGGGAATACTGCCGGCCACCTCTCTGGCCAATACTTTCGTATCCAGCTTGTCAGCTGAAGCATATTGACCCACGCATCCTCCGGGATGCGTGTTTTTTGTTATGCTAGGTATATGTCCAAAACCTTTTTCTTCTACGACCTCGAGACGAGCGGTCTGAATTCGCGTGAGGCGCGGATCATGCAGTTTGCGGGGCAGCGGACTGATATGGATCTCAAACCCATCGGTGAGCCTGTCAACGTCCTCGTGCGACTCAGCGACGATATCTTGCCGGAACCTGGAGCGATCATGGTGACTGGTATCACACCGCAGCAGACACTGGCGGACGGGATCAGCGAGCCGGAGTTTTGCAAGCTGTTGAGTGAAGAGATTTGTAGTGACGATACGATCACCGTGGGGTTTAATAGCGTCCGTTTCGACGATGAATTTGTCCGCCATACTTTGTGGCGGAATTTTTATGATCCGTATGAATGGTGCTGGAGCAATGGTCGTAGTCGCTGGGATCTGTTAGACGTCGTACGCATGGTGCGTGCGCTCCGGCCGGATGGTATCAAGTGGCCAGTCGACGAGAACGGCAAGGCGGTCAACAAGCTGGAACTCCTCGCAAAAGAGAATGGACTAGTTCACGAAAAAGCCCACGATGCGCTGAGCGATGTCGAAGCCCTGATCGGCCTCAGTAAATTGATCAAACAAAAACAACCTCGTATGTTCGACTATCTACTGCGGATGCGTGACAAACGCGAAGTCTTGAAGCTGGTCAATCTCGAAGCCCCGATGCCGTTTGTCTATTCGTCTGGTCGCTACGATCCGGCACTGCAAAAAACCACCGTCGCCTATCCGGTGACAGTGGGTGCCAAGCCGGGCTCACTGCTAGTCTGGGACGCTCGCCACGACCCGACACCGTACCTGAGAGCCTCGCCGCAGGCGCTGGCGAGTATCATATTTGCCAGCCGCGAAGCTCGGGCAGTTGAAGGCTTTGAATCATTGCCCGTCAAAGAGCTCAGTCCCAACAAGTGTCCAGCGGTCGCGCCGCTGGGAGTGCTCGACGAGCCAGCTCAAAAACGCCTCGAAATTTCCCTCGAGGCAGTCCAGAAACACGTCGCAATCCTTGCTAGTAATCCTGCCTTTGGCGAAGCCCTGCGCACTGCCTACCAGATGCGCGAGCCGTACGAGCAGAGCAGCGACGTCGAGAGCCAGCTGTATAACGGCTTTGGTGACAACAAGGACAAGCCCCGCTCAGAAGTGGTGCGCAATGCCTCGCCCGAAGAGCTGGCTGATTTTCATCCGAATTTTGTCGACGAACGCCTTACCCAGCTGCTGATCCGTTACAAAGCCCGAAATTATCCCCAGAGCCTCAGTGACGACGAGCGGACGGCCTGGGAAACGTACCGGACGCAGAAACTCCAGTCGACGCTGCCGCGCTACCTCGAGACGCTGACGAAGATGAGCAAAGGTCCGTTTGACGCCTATCTCCTCGAAGAGCTTCAGCTGTGGGCTGAAGCGATCATGCCCGTGCCTGGTGAGTAATCACACCTTCGCTGGCTGTTTCTTGTAGTGACGGCGCGGCGCAGTGCGAGCCGAAGTCTGTCTGAGGACGCGTCTGCGAGCGGCTGCCCGGAGTGATTTTTCTTTTGGTGTGGTCACAGGGTGATAGATAGGCTGGTCGAACAACCAACGAATACCGAAAATCAGCGCGATGACGAAGCCGAGCATCGATACCCATGACGGGATCGTGATCTGGGTGCCGGGCACGACGCCGACGAAGACAAGTATGAAAAACATACTGATAAGCTCGGGCTTTGCGATGACTGCGAGCCCGACAAAAACGACGAATGCGATGCTGAAATGGCGTGGTCGTATGTCCATTTGCTAATCATATCACAAAATAAGCATAAACGCAATACATTTTGTCATAATTTTAGATTCTCGCAACCTCGAGCAAGACTCGGCTACAGATGGAAGACGCGCCGGATCATCACATACAGCACAATCATGCCGATCACCGTCGCACTGGCAAGCAGGATTATCCCGAGCTGACGATGCTCTCGGTACCAGTCCCTACAGGCGTAGAAAAGCTTGAGGACGACGTCTTTGACCCGTTTTGCCCAGACAAATTCAGTCGATAATATGGCAATGCCGACGAGAAACAGCGGGATACCGCCAGGGCCGGGCAGCCAGCCAGTGAGAGCTGCCGCTACGATAAAAAATAGCCCAACCATGAAAATCACCGGTTTTCTGATCCAAACCGGGACGGTCAGCCACTGTTCTTTCAGCTGGTTCTTCATTTGCACAGTATATCAGCGCCTACTCGAGAATGATATATGAGTATATATAGAACAAACACCCACCCCTGCACCACCCGCCCCGCTCCTGACGGCCAAAAACCGTCCTGGCTTCATCAACATATCTACAGATATGTTTCCAAAATCCAGAAACAGTCTTTGTCTCACCAGGAACAACGCGTGCTTTGGCGCAGGGGTAAGGGTTTGCTCTATAGCACGTCGTCACTCGGAAACACCAGCAAGCTGTGTTTCGCTCGTCTCCTAGTGTTATAATAGATCAGATATGGCAGAGTCAATCAAGGTAACAGGTGCGCGCGAGCACAACCTGAAGAACATTAGCGTGGAAATCCCCCGCGACCAGCTCGTGGTGATCACGGGTCTGAGTGGTTCAGGCAAATCAAGCCTGGCATTTGACACGATCTATGCCGAGGGGCAGCGCCGCTACGTCGAGAGTCTGAGTAGCTATGCCCGACAATTCCTCGGCCTGATGGAAAAGCCCGACGTCGACCAGATCGACGGGCTGAGCCCGGCAATTTCGATTGACCAGAAATCAACCTCGCGCAATCCGCGCTCGACGGTCGCGACCGTCACGGAGATCTATGATTATCTGCGTTTGCTCTATGCGCGGATCGGCGTGCCGCACTGTCCGATCGACGGCAGCGTGGTTGCTCGCCGGACACCGCAGGCGATCATAGACGAGATCATGAGCTTTGAGAGCGGGACACGCGCTATGTTGCTCGCACCTGTCGTCATCGACAAAAAAGGCGAATTCGCGCACATCCCGGAGCAGTTTAGCCGTCAAGGCTTCGTCCGTGCGCGGGTCGACGGCGTTATCTATGCATTGGACGAATGGCCGGAACTCGACAAGAAATACAAGCACACGATTGACATCATCGTCGACCGACTGGTGATCAACGAAGAATCGCGCGGCCGGGTCGCCCAGAGTGTCGAGCAGGCGCTCGATATCGCTGGCGGGACAGTCATCGTTCTCGAGGCTGACACCGACACGAGTCATCTCTATTCCGAGCGGTATGCCTGCGAAGACCACCCAGACATCGCGATCCCCGAGCTCGAACCGCGACTGTTTAGTTTCAATAGCCCACACGGTGCCTGCCCAGTTTGTACCGGTCTCGGATCGCGCCTCGAAGTCGATCCCGACCTCGTGTTCAACGCCAATCTCACGATTTCCGAAGGAGCTATCCGACCCTACAACCGCGTCAATACCGATGCCTGGTGGATGAAAAAACTCGCGACAGTCGCCGACGCCCATGGGTTTTCGATGCACCGCAAAGTCGGTGAGCTCGAGGACAGTGACCTCGAAAAGATCCTCTATGGCACAGGCACGCAAAAATACAACGTCCAGCTCGGCAGCGGCCGGTCGTATGACACGACCTACGAGGGTGTGGTGCCAAATCTCGAGCGCCGTCACAAAGAAACTGACAGTGAATTTATGCGCAAAGATATCGAGCGGTTCATGCGCGAGCGAGAGTGCTATACCTGCAAAGGCCTGCGTCTCAAACCAGAAGTGCTGGCGATCACGGTGCATGATTTGAACATCATGGACATCTGTAGTCTCAGCGTCGACGAAGCGCTAGATTTGTTTAAGAGTCTGACCCTTAGCGGCAAAGAGCTCGAGATTGCCCAGCAGATTTTCAAAGAGATCAATGCTCGTCTCGGGTTCATGCATGACGTCGGGCTGACCTACCTCGAGCTGGCACGTGCCGCCAATACACTGTCGGGTGGCGAAGCGCAGCGAATTCGCTTGGCGACCCAGATCGGCTCTGGTTTGCAGGGCGTGCTGTACGTGCTCGATGAACCGTCGATCGGGCTGCATCAGCGTGACAACGACAAGCTGATCGGCACGCTCAAACACCTGCGCGATCTCGGCAATACCGTCCTGGTCGTCGAACATGACGAAGACACGATCCGCGAAGCCGATTATCTGCTCGACATCGGACCCGGTGCGGGTGTTCACGGTGGGCAAGTGGTCGCCTCGGGCACGCCGGCTGAGGTAGCAAAGGATCCGAACAGTATCACCGGGCGCTACTTGAGTGGCGCTGAAGTGATCGATGTGCCGAAAAAACGCCGCGCGGGAAATGGCAAAGTCCTCGGGATCAAGGGAGCCAAAGAGCACAACCTCCGCAATATCGACGTCGATATCCCACTCGGGCTGCTGACGGTCGTCAGTGGCGTCAGTGGCTCCGGCAAGTCGACACTGATTAACGATATCTTGGCACGCGAGCTCGCCTCGCGATTGCATCGTTCGCAAGACGTTGCAGGCAAGCACGACGACATCACCGGCATCGACCAGCTCGACAAAGTGATCACGATCGACCAGTCAGCGATTGGCCGCACGCCACGCTCCAACCCCGCGACCTATACCGGCGTCTTCACACCGATTCGTGAGCTGTTCGCCGCTACGAACGAGGCAAATATCCGCGGCTACAAAGCCGGGCGATTTAGTTTCAATGTCAAAGGCGGTCGCTGCGAGAACTGTCAGGGCGATGGCGTCATCAAAATCGAGATGCATTTCCTGCCGGATGTGTACGTGACCTGCGACGTCTGCCAGGGCAAACGCTACAACCGCGAAGCACTCGAGATCACCTACAAAGACAAAACTATCAGCGATGTGCTCGATATGACCGTCGAACAAGCCGCCGAATTTTTCAAAAACCTGCCGGCGATTGCCCGCAAGATGGACACACTCGTCGAAGTTGGCCTCAGCTATATCAAGCTTGGCCAACCGGCGACAACGTTCTCGGGCGGCGAAGCCCAACGTATCAAGCTCGCGACCGAACTCTCGCGCCGCGCGACCGGCAAGACACTCTATATCCTCGACGAACCGACGACCGGGCTGCACTCGGCCGATGTCAAAAAACTATTGCATGTCCTCCAAGCCCTGGTGAACACCGGCAACTCCATGGTCATCATCGAGCACAATCTCGACGTCATCAAATCAGCCGATCATCTCATCGACATGGGGCCAGAGGGTGGCTCCGGCGGCGGGCAGATTGTGGCCAGCGGCACGCCTGAACAGATCGTCAAGGTACCAGGGAGCTATACCGGCTCGTATCTCAAACATCTTCTGAAGTAAGGCAAACCATGCTGTTCAGGCGCGGGCAGAAAAGGCTAGTTTTTTATGTGTTTGATTGCCTGCAACACTTCATCGACACTCGTGTGCGCTGCGTTGAGGCCGTCACCGGCGTAGTAGCTGTCGTTTGGTGTGTCGCCGACTACCCTGGGCAGTCCTGCCCATTCTTTCGCCAAGTTTGCCGCAAATTCGTGCGGAGTCAGCTCTCGTGCGGCATAGTCGATCGAGCCCCGGCGCTCGAGTAGGGCGATAGCCATGCGGTCTTGGGTAGGCGGGTCGAATTTTTGATGGCTGTCGATACTGAGTTCATGGACGAGCCCCGCGAGCGTGGTGTTGATGATCTGGTAGCGGCCGACGGCGCTGCTCGGGTTGCCCGCTGCCACGAAGCTGTCTTGCCAGCTCAAAACCTCAGCGATGGGCATAGCGCTGAACTTGATCTCCTTGTTGCCGGCGTTGCCATAGTAGGCGTCGTAGTTGTCGTTGCTCTCGACTTTGCCAATGAGGCTGAGCAGTGGCTGGTAGGCCGCCGGGTCGACGGCTGGGCGTTGGTTGGGCATACGTATAGCGTAGCCGATGATCGCTATGGCGAGCAATACAAAGCAGGCGGTGACGCGCCCAGATCTGGTGCGAAGGCGTCGCCCCAGCTGGCGTAGGTTTTGGCGTAAGAATTTTCGGGTCACGGCTACCTATTATACCGGACGATACGAAAAACTGTGGTTGCTGGCAGGCAATCTAGTTCTTCTTGAGCAGAGCATTCCACTGCGAACGGAGCGCCCCAGCGATCGCGTCACGATTCTTTTTTGATTTGAATATATGGATGAGCGGCGGCAAGACAGACAGGGCGATGATGCCGAGGATGATGTACTCGATGTTGATACCGGCACTCGTCAGTAAACTGCCGGCAAAATACCCAAGGTAAGTGAGGCCAACTGCCCAGAGTGCGGCGCCGACGAGATTGTAGACGACAAACGTGCGATAGTTCATCTTGCCGATACCAGCGACGATCGGCGCAAAGGTGCGCACGACCGGTACAAAGCGGGCGATGATAATCGTCTTGGCGCCATGTTTCTCGTAGAATTCTTCGGCGCGCTGGAGATTTTCCTGATGAAATACGATCGAATCTTTCCGTTTGAATAGTCGGTGTCCCGCGCGGCGACCAAAGGCGTAGCCAGTACTATCGCCCGCCGCCGCGGCGAGGAACAGGATGAGTGCCAGCAGGTGGATATTGAAATGGATGATGTTCTGATGCACCAAAAAACCGGCGGTGAAGAGTAGGCTGTCGCCTGGCAGGAAAAACCCGATCAGCAACCCTGACTCGGCATAGACGATGCCCGCCACGCCGATGACGCCGACCGTGGAAATCAGTGACTCGATCCCGTAGTGGTCGATCGCGAGGTAGGCAAGCCCGCCGAGGAAAAGTATCCCGCCAACGATGAGCAGCGGCAGTAGTTGCTTGAGCTTTTGCATACCCCTGATTGTATCATGAGTACATTGCTACAGTGTGCCTCCTCGTAGCAAACAAAAGTCACAATAATCTGTTATAATAAAGATACACATTAACTAATTGTTTCCGAACAAGTATCCTGAGCTCGCAATCCCGCGGGTCTCAAGAAAGGAGAGATATGGGAGACAAGATCACATTGAAACTTGATGAGCGCACTGCTCATGGCAAAAAAGTCAGGGCGCTCCGCCGCGCGGGGCTTATCCCGGGTGTCGTGTATGGTCATGGCGACGAACCAATTTCGGTCCAAGCTGACGCGGTCGTGATCAACAAGATCTATCATGCAGCCGGCAAGCACGCGCCGGTGCATCTGACGATTGGTACCAAGAAAAAGATCGCCATGATCAAAGAGGCTGACATCAACCCAGTCAAAAACACGATCGCCCACATTTCGTTTCATGCCGTCAACGCCAAAGAGCCAGTTGAAGCCGAAGTGCCGATCCGTCTCGTCGGCGAAGGCGAGTCTGAGGCAGAAAAAGCTGGGTTCATCATACTCCAAAACATCGAATCACTCGAAGTCAAAGCCTTGCCGATGGATCTGCCAGACGCACTCGAACTGGACATCTCTGGTCTCAAAGAAGCCGGCGAACGCTTGACGGTCGCTGACGTCAAGATCCCGGACAACGTTGAGCTCGTCGAACACGAGAGTGGTCATGGTGACGAAGACGAAGAGCACCACAGTGTCACTGAGTTGCAAGTCGTAGCTGTCTGGGAACCAAGTGCGCTCGCTGCCCAGAACGACGCCGCTGGCGGCGACGCGACCGACGAATCAGAAGTTGAAGCCGAAAACGGTGCCGATACGCCACAAGACACCTCCGCCGAAGGCGCCAAGAGCCAGGACGAATCCAAAACAAACTAGATCGACACAAATAAGTAAAAGCCTCAGTACTAGCAAGTGGCCAATGGCCAATACATAATGCCTCACCTCGAGTGGGGTATTG
>OFQX01000208.1_pt1 | contig 18301 bp, 37 predicted proteins | sample 1542951 | NCBI WGS metagenome assembly OFQX01 (sample SAMN07774215, study PRJEB24372) | wastewater metagenome | isolation source: WWTP Novara (Effluent) | place: Italy: Novara | collected 2015-12
ATGCGACGTCGCATCCGAACTACGGCCAGTACGCTTACCTGCGCAGCGCCGGAGCAGGCGGCTCGATGTCCAGCGTCTCGAACCCGCTGCCGACACTTAACGGCACAGGCTTCGTTCTGCTGGCGAACAGCAACTCGTCGAGCGTGTCCATCAAGCGCGGGCAGCAGACGCCTGGCACGCTCACCGATAGCGGCGCTGCCGCCAACTTCGTCCATGTGCAGGACGCCTACCCGCGTGTCCGCATTGGCTACGACGTTGACTACAAGATCATCAACGTGGAGTACGCCTTCCGCATGCGCATCCATCGACTGCTGACGACCGAGGAGATCGTTGCCGTGCTTGATTACCTGAACGGTGCGTCCGGACTGTCCGCGTGGACTGGCGGTGCAGCATGAACGAGTACACCCACCACCTGACCGTCATCACCCGCAATCGTGACATCGGCAACGCGCTGGCCGTTGTGCTGTCCGGCAAGCAGGCAGACGCCAAGACGTTCGACTACGGCATCCCGCTGGTGAAGACCGGCGAGAGTGAGGTGTCGGCCTACGCTGCCACCGTGCAGGTCACCACTGGCGGCGCAGTCATCGTGCAAGAGTTCCTGAACGGCGGCGACTCGTTGCTGCTGGCACGGGGCGCTACGCCGGAACTGATCGCCGCGGCGCGTGATTGCCTTGACTGCCGGCTTGACGAAAAGGGCGCGGAGATCAGCGCGAAAGACTTCTTTGCATCGCATGGCTACGCCAGGGAGCCACACAAGTTTTTGCTGCCAACCGCGGAGGGAGCCTGACGATGAGCGCAGCGGAACAGGAAGCAATCTGGGAGCGCCTTGAGAAGCACGGCGACTTGATCAACGGTATGCGCGTAGACCATGCGCAGTTGTCGGCAGACGTTAAGAACCTGACCAGCCTTGTGCGTGCGCGGGCTAACAAGGCCGAGGAACAGCACAAGGAAATCATCGCCAGCATCACGGCCCTGACCGCTGCCGAGAACGAGCGCGGCGGCATGGCAAAACTCGGCAGGGGTGTTGCTATGGTCATCGGTGCGATTGCTGCGGCTGCCGGCGTGATTGTCGCTGCGATGCACTGGAAGGGGTCGCCATGAGCCTATCCAGCAAGCAGCGCAACTTCGTCCGCATGGTCGGGCTGCTGATCGAACACGCCTACCAGCAAGGCTACGAATTGACATTCGGGGACGCCTACCGTGATCCTCGGTTACACGGCGAGATGGGTAAGAAAGGCGGCTACGGTGCGCCGAACAGTTGCCACAAGATCCGACTGGCCGTTGACTTCAATCTGTTCAAGGACGGCAAGTACCTGACCGGCACTGACGACTATCTGCCCCTCGGTTTATACTGGGAGTCTATCGGCGGTTCGTGGGGCGGTCGCTTCAAGGACGGCAATCACTTTTCACTTGAGCATGAGGGATTCCGATGAAACTCGCAGACAACATCGGCAAGGCTTGGAGCGTGTGGCTCCTGTCCGCAGCAACCGCGCTGGCTGGCCTTGAGCCGTTCTTCCCGGCGCTGAAAGAGGCGTTGCCGCCGCACTGGTACGCCATCGCGCTGCCGGTCATCCTTGTGGCTCGCGTCATCAAGCAGGCATCCCATGAAAATGAAACCCGCTGACCGCTGGATGGCGCTGCTGGCCTTCCTCGTCTATAACGCCATCGTGTTCTTCTGCGGTGTCGCTACGGGTGGCATGTCATGCGCCGCTTCAGTTTTCTGAATAACGTGTGGTTCTACGTCACAGCGTTCGCCATGCTGATCCTGTTCATCGCGGGACTGATGGTGCTGGCGTGCATGTGGTGCGTCGGGGTTGTGAGTCCTGACGATGATGAATCGTGACGCAATCCTGGCGCTTGCCTGCGGTCTGCTCGGCCTTGCGCTGGGCTATGCGATATGGGGCACGACTGACGAGGTTGTCATTGAAACGCCCGCCCCGTCTGTGACGTGGCAGGACGGCAGCGTTACGGCGGCCCGCGTTGTTGACGCCAAGCCCAAGTTGCCCGCACCGTCGAAGCCGAAAGGCGGCAAGACGATCCGCACCGTTGAGGTCACCGTCAAGCCAGACCCGGTTCCGGAACAAGGAACAAAAAACACACAACCCTGCGAACCTGTCAACCTCCGCATCGACCTAGACCAGTACAAGGACGGCATCCGCGCCTCGGTGATTGCCAAGAACGGCTCGGTAGTTGACGCCGCCGATTACCCCATTTCCCCGCTCATTCAGCCGATCCCGTTCAAGTGGGCAATCGGAATAGACGGTCACGCGCTTGCGATAGACCGCGACCTTGGCCGCGCCCGTGTTGGCGTGTCGATTGGCGACGGCGAGGTCAGGTATCGGGCGCTGATGCGGTTCTGATACCAGCCTCGTTAGTTGCTGACAAGTAACGACACAAATACTGTCCGCTTGTCCAGTGTCCGTAAACACAGTAGAATGAAAAAACCCGGCAGGTAGTGAGCCTCCGGGCGCGGTATCGGTGTGACAGCACTCGATACGATAGATACAGACTATCAATGTCGCTCTATCCAGTCAATACCTGCATCGAATCCCGCTGATATACCTCACTCGTTCCGCCCGCGTTAGGCAATGCCCGTCTGTGGTCGGGTTCTGGCGGAGAGTAGTCACGGTGTTACCTAAAACAGTGTGGGCAACGCGACGACTGCGCCCCACGACCTTGAAAAAGGATCACCCGTTCGAGCCTTGCGAAGAATCCCCACGATAGCGGTATTCGCACGGTAGCCACAGGGTAAAGTGTGGCTGGGATGACGCCCGACGGGAACGGGCGCGGCAGAATCAGTGCCGAAGGTACGAGTAATCGCGGGTTTAGGCCCGTCGCCTCGCTAGGCGTCTTGGACATGCACAACCCGTGCCTAGTTCAAGGGATGAAAGTCGGAGAGTTGCGCCTGTCGCATTTAGTTGACTTTCCTGCCGTTTGTCTGTACTTACACTGACAGTCCAATAAAAAGGGGTCGGTTATGGATGCGTCATACCTTGAGTTCTGTATATCTGATCGGCAGCGGCAGGTAGTCAAGGAATGGGTGAGGGTCGGCTCTAATATCAAGTGCGCGCAAGCCCTCGGCGTCAACATCCGCACACTGGAAAAGACGCTTGCCAGAATCAGGCTACAAGCGGCGCAAAGGGGGTACAGCCCCGCGCATGGCATGACCCACCCAACCCCGCCGACGCATTTCCTCAAGGGAACCAGCACCTACTACAACCGCGACGGCGTGCAGGCCGGCCAGTGGGTCAAGACTGACCGCGTTGCCGAGTCGATCGGCGAGCAAATCCGCGCCGTTGTCGAAGGTCTGAAAGACGAAATACCCCGCGCCGCCAAGGTGCAAAAACCCGACAAACACGGCAACGCTGACCTGCATAACGCCTACATCATCACCGACTATCACCTCGGCATGCTGGCATGGGGCGAGGAATGCGGAGAGGATTGGGACTTGGCCAAGGCCGAGGAACTTCTGTACCGCTGGTTTGAGGCCGCAATCGTGGCCGCTCCACGGGCCGCCAGCGCGACGTTTGCGCAGCTCGGTGACTTTATCCATTGGGATGGTCTGGATGCCGTCACGCCGGCAAGCAAGCACATCCTGGATGCCGATACCAGATTCCCCAAGGTAGTCCGCGCAGCAATCCGGCTGATCCGTCGAATCATTGCCCTCCTGCTGACCCGCCACGACACGTTGAACGTCATCATGGCCGACGCTAACCACGACCCGGCCTCCGGTGTCTGGATGCGCGAAATGCTGGCAGAGTTCTACTCCGATGAATCGCGGGTGACGGTCGATAACTCCCCAGACAGTTACTACGCCGTGCGGTTCGGTGACGTGCTGATGATGTACCACCACGGCCACAAGCGAAACGTCAGCAACGTGGACAGCGTAATGGTCGCCAAGTTCCGCGAGGACTACGGTCAGACCAAGTACCACTACTGCCACACGGGACACCTGCACCACGATAAGGTCAGGGAGTCCAATCTGATGCACATCGAACAGCACGAAACGCTATCGGCCAAGGACGCCTACGCCAGCCGTCACGGGTTTATGTCGCACCGTTCGGCCAAGGTCATTACCTGCCATGCCCGTTTTGGTGAGGTTTCCCGCGTGACAATCCGACCGGAGATGCTCAAGTGAACGACCAAGTAAACCACCCATCGCACTACACGTCAGGCGCTATCGAGTGTATCGACGCCATTGAATCGGCTACCGCCAACCTGACCGGAACGGAAGCCTACTGCACCGGCAATGCCATCAAGTACCTGTGGCGATGGAAACAGAAAGGCGGCAAGCAAGACCTTGCCAAAGCCCGCTGGTACATCGAGAGGATGCTGGCCGATGGACAAGCCAAGTGACAAGAAACTCGGCAGGATCGGAATAGCCAGCCAGACGGAGAAACTAGCCGACCCGCTGCGGGAGATGCTGGTAGATAAACTCCTGCACATGCTGGCCGATGTACGAGCTGGTCGTATGGTTGGCCTGTTCGGAGTCGCCGTGCTTGAGGATGACAACGAACACGGCATTGAGATCATCGAAGAAGGCTACACGCTGGTCGAGGCTGACGTGATCCTGGGTCTTGAGTACACGGCGCGTGACCTGCGGGAGTCGTGGGAGGCCGAGAGAATCCACGGGATAGACCCGACTGCGGACTGACGTGTATAGAAAACCCCGATTTCCTATACACAAAAAGACGCCCCATCGACCGGGAGGAAGTGGGGCGTTGAGGGCCGGCGTCAACCGGATGGGAGCATATCGGTTCGCCCGTCATCGCTGACTGTTTCGGCGGAAATGAATCATACCTTCCTGCTACGGTTCCCCGCAATACCTCCGCGAGTCCTCGCAGCGCGCATCTTTTCAGCCGACTGCGTAAACGTCGCGCCATCGGGCACGTGCATCATCGGTGACTCACGGTACACGCTAGGCGGCTGCGTCACGACCGGGCCGTGCTTGGCCTCCCATTCAGCCATCTTGCGCGCCAGTTCGTCGCGCGCCGATTCCTTTGCAAGTACGTCGTGATCGATCATGGCGTCAGTCCCCAGCACATCAGCACGAAGGATGCCAGAACAGCCCAGCCTGGTACAGAACGGCGCAGGCACATGGCTAGAATGAACCCGATGGGGCCACTTGCGAGCGCAGCAGGGACAGCCCACAGCGGCAACTTGCTTGCGGTAAGTTCGTAGGCTGCCCATCCGAACAGTAGCCATAGGATGTAATTCACGACTGCACCACCCTGCAAGCGGCCTGCACGATTGCTGCGCGGAGGGAGGCGGGGGTGTTGTCGTGCGATATTGACTGCAATCCTGGGCGCAACGCGTGCCGGCCATCTTGATCCACACGCGCCATAACCATCTTCGTGAAGTTCACATTTTTGCGGCCAATCGACCGAAACTCATTGCGCGTCGCAAGCCAGCACAGCACCTCCATAGCCTGCTCGGAGTTGTTGGCGGGGTCGAACTTTACCGGGAATGTTCCGTCCGACCCGCCATTCCACACGCGAATGCCAAGCGAGTCGTTAGTCACGGCCTTATTCTTATAGGTCTGCGTCGCCAGCGCCAGCAGCGATTCCTGGGTGGTCATTGTGCGACCCTCCGCATTTTGCGCAGCGCCAGATTCGCTAGACCGTGGAATTGCCACATCAGGAAGCGCATTTTCCAGCGCTTCGGCAGCGGCAACCGGGAAACGATCCGCGACAGCCGCGTGTTGTATGCAGTGTGATAAAGAACAATGTCGGTAGTTGTGCTCACGGCTTCTCTCCTGCGGGCTGCGCGGCTGACGGCTCTTTTCGCAGGCTGCTAGTTGCCTCCGTGCGAATCCACGGCGCTCCGCCATGAAGACTCATCACATCAACATCAGCGATTGAACCGTCAGCAGAAACCCACTTAACAATTCCTTCAGCCATCGGCTGCCATTCTCCGCAAACAGACACGCCTGTTCGCACCCTGTCGCCAACTTGAATGTTTCCGCTCATCACTCACCTCCCTTGGCAGACGGGGCGGCGGAGAGGAGGGCGTCACGCCAGTTACTCACCTCCTCATATGCTGCGGAACATTTGGAGCAATCTTCTTTGCTAGCATCTTCATGCGGGGAGCAGAAGTGCAGCACCGTTTCAATCGCAGCCATTGGTACGGCAGGCACCTGCGCTACCCCTGGCTGCGACAGGGCGCGGAGGGCCGCGTCAGGCATCGCGTCGATCTTGGCAAGAAATGCCTTGATCTCTGTTGACGGCCAGTGGTTTTGATATGTTCGCCGCAGTAATGCCACAGCATCAGCCAGCGCCGCGTCTGCCGGCAGCGGGGTGGCTGCGTTAAGTGCGGCGAGTATTTCGCCAACGCCCATCGGAATCCCGTCGCAAAGGATAACAACGTCGTCTCCTTGAATCGCCTCGGTGTATTTATTCATGTCCAGTTCTCCACCTTTGCGTCGTATTTCAGTTTTGCTTCAAGTTCTTGCCTGTCTTTCTGTTCGCACGGCAGGCAAATGATTGTCGGCTCTTTCATCCAGTGCTCGTGTGCGCGCATTAGCGCAGAGCCGCAGACTTTGCACTTACCGTGAGGTTTCGTATCAGCCATTGCTGCGGCCCTCTTTGTTCAGGATGCTGGACTCGCGCACCAGTTTGCAGAAAACGCACTCGCATCCAGCCGGTGCCGGCATATTGATATGCGCGCCTGTTGACGGCTCCATATCGCGCTCATTTTCGATCATGCGGAGGCATTCCTCCTTGTTACGCTGCATCATCTTTGCGGCCCTCTTTGGTGTCGGTTGTGTAATTCATCGTGGGCAATCCATGCAAGCGTCAGTAACCTTGCCATCATCGTTGCATTGGCACTTATCAGGACTGCGGGTATCGGCTGCGGAGAGGAGGGCGTTGTATTTATGCAGCGCGATGATTGCTGCGCGCTCCATTGCTTCGCCTGACTTGCTTGGGCGTACCCCGAGCGGGCGTTGCCATGCGATTTCTTCTAGCGCCTGCACCAATATCGCAGCCGCATCCTTCACCGCCGCTTCCGGCGCTGCGGCTGACTGCGCAGTTATTGCGGAATCAAGCGATGCAACAAAAGCAGACTGGCACGCAGCGCACCGCTTGATATGGCTCTTTGCGTTGTTTGCTGGCGTGCATAGCGCGCCGCAATCATCACAAACTGCTGGCTGCGCTGGCACAGGGGCGGCTGCGTAGAGCGGGATTGTGTAGTTCTCCGATTTATCAATCGGCCTGAGCATAGATTCCGGGCCGGAATTTACAGCAAAGTCCGAAAGGAGTGATTTAACTGATGTGTGGATAACGTCCGCACGTTTGTTGTGCATGTATGCAACCGGCTTCTGCGCCCGCGCCTCGTCGAGCAGGCGGCGCTTCTCTACCAGTTCAATCAGTATCTCGCCGCCGATTTCGCGCAAACCATCTACGCTTTCCAGCCCCATCAGCGTCATCGCATCAGCGGCAATCAGGTCGTCGTACTCGCTGCCAATACGGTTCGGCAGCCAGCGAAAGAGTGCGCGCTGCGCCTCCTGCAATGCGGCCTCGGATGATTCGAGCAGGCAGCGGGACTCGGACAGTTCATCTTGGATACGTCCAAGGTGTTCCTCGTGCTGCGCAATCACAAGCCGATTGTGCAACTGTGCTGCGCGGAGTGCATCACGCTCGTTTGCAAGATTCTCCATCGCGGCAGCAATTCCGTGTAGTTCGCGCTCAAGCGCAAGCCTGGCTGCCGATGCGCGAAGGTCTGCCAGTTCAGCAGCCGCCAGCGGTGACGTTGCTGCTACGTCGTCAAGGTCAAGTTCAGTGCTCACAGTCCGCACCCCTCGTTAGCCGCAAGCGCGGCGGTGTTGGTTTTCATGCCGGCAGAAATATGCCGATTGGCAAACTATACACGACAGTCGCGGCGCGTCATTAGCGGGCTATCGGTATCCGACAGACGGCATTATGCGAATAGGTCTAGTTGCACCTGGTTCTGCTCGATCACATACGGCACCGACCGACCCCGACGACGCGCCCACATGACCAGCGTCTTGTAGAACGGCATCCCGCGCTGCTTGAACACGCGGGCCTGCGTCATCAGCACCTTGCGGTAGTGAATGTCGGAAGAAGTCACGCCACCACCTTCTGCCCGTTCGCCACCTTCATCTGGTGAATCTCCTCCCGGTCAACGCTCACCGAGCGCGGCGCATCAATGCCGATCTTGTACTGGTTGCCGCGAACGCCGAGCAGCGTGATCACGATGTCGTCGCCGATGCGGATTTGCTGGCCTTCTTTTCTGGTGAGGATCAACAAGGGACTCTCCTGTCGCTGTCAGTGATGCGCCCGCCGTAGCAGGCGCACCGTGTTACTTCTTGAGTCCGCGTGTCAGCATGTCGTCCAACTGCTTGGCGATAAGCTGCTCGATAAGGTCGCCCATCGTTGTGCGCGTCATTGCGGAAGCCATCTTCAACTTCAAGTGCAATTCCTTGCGGATATTGGCCGTCAACCTCACATCGCCATCAGGAACAAGACCGCTCATATCACACACCCCCCTTCACGCGCATGACGTATGCGCACCGTTACTTGATCTCTACCCGCTGCTTGCGCTCAAAACGGGATGTCGTCCTCAAAGTCATTGCTCGGTGCCGGCGGCGGTGTTCTGCGTGCCTGGGCAGGCTTTGCGGCCTGCTCGTCCTTCAGCTCAAACTTGCACGACAGAAACTTGCCTTTCGACCCGTCGCGCAGCCACGCGCTAACGCGCACAAGGTTGCCGTTCAAGTCCATACCGTCGCCTTTGTAGTCGGGCCGCTTGTCGTTGCCTTCCTTGTCGTTCTTGAACAGGGAAAACTGACCGGGCCGTTGTTCGTAAGCCATGTTTACGCTCCGTGGTTTTGCAGAATGCGCTGCACCGCTTCGGCGTAAAACGCCTTTGCCGCTGTACACTTCTCGATAATCTTTCCCTCGGCAGAAGAGTCACGCTTGTACCGGATCGACGTAACCCGCATGTGCTTCGGGATGTGGTCAACCTGGTGCAGTTCAACCTGTTCGTACCGGATCAGTTCTTCCGGCGTCGATACCATGCAGTAAGCGACTTCCCATTCCGGAACGTCCCACAGGCGCATGTAGCCACGGCACTGCCATTCGTATTCCTTGTCGTGGCAGTCCTCGGTAACGACCGGGAAAGTCGCCAGCGACCAAGGGCACTTCACGTCGATGCCGCGCACGTTTGGAATTATCAGGTCACATTCGCCCGTGATGTAGTCGTCTTCGCGGCGCTCGGTATTTTTGGTCAGGCTGGTGAAGTTCACGTCGTTGTACAGGGTGATGCCGTCGTTCTCCACGGTTATGCCCTTGTCGAGATACTTCGACGTGATCTGTTCCTGATAGCCGTAGACGCCCTGCTTTGCGAGGTTGAGCAGGTACGTCTGCGCGCCTACGGACAAAACCTCCGATTTCGATTTCGGCTCGGTCATGATCTTGCCGAGTGACGAACAGCGGATCAGCAGGTTCATTCCGCAGCCTCCGCAACAACCGGCGGCTCGCTAACGCGGGCAATCTGTGCCTCGGTCAGCGCGTAGTCAGACAGCAACTTGTCGCGGCTGAACGTGCCGGCGTTGACTGCGGCGAGGGCTTTCTCGAAACGCTCGGCAGACAGCACTTCCTTGGCCGCAGGCGTGTCACGAATGACCGTGACTGCGCCCATATCACGCGGCTCAATGTCCTGCGCTTCCTCGGTGACAAGCATTCCGCCGATGGCCGCAGGGAACGCAGCGCGGACGCCTTCCGCAATGCAGCGGGCGCGCAGCATGGCGCGGGGATAGTTCTTCCAGTTGTCCTTGTTCGTCAGACCAATGCGCTTGGCCTGATCAATCGTCCAAGCAATCCGCGCAATGCCCTGCTGGTGTGAGAATGTCGCCTCTGCCTTGGTATCGGACAGTTCGTGCCATTCAACGCGGCCACCGGCCTGCTGGAAGCGCGCTAGTACGCTGTGCGTCTTGCGGGCTGCGCGGCCCTGGATGATGTCGTAGTCCTGCACAATCGTCGCAGGGTGCTGGCCTTCTGCCTGCGCCACCATCATCAGCGCCAGTGCTTCGTCGGGCGTCTTAACGCCAAACAGTTTCGACTTAACCATGGAATGCGCCATGCGTTCCATCGTGTCAAACGTCGCAAGTTCGTTGCTCATTTCGTCTCTCCATTAACAACAGTTTCAATCGACCCGTCCGGCCTTTCCCTCGGGTCTGCCGACATGATCATCAGCGTCAGCAGGATTGCGATGCCGGCGACGATGCGCTCGGTTGTGAGGCAGATGGTCATGGTCAGTACCTGATCGACACGGCAGGAACCTTGCCCTGCGCAATCAAAGTGACGACAGCCTTGGCGCATTCGTCGCTGATGCCGTTTTCGGTCATCGCCTTAACCGCTGCGTTGTTAACTGCCTTGCGGTGATTCTTGTCTGCTGCCTTGCGCTCTTCTTCCTTGCGCAACGCCTCGGCTTCACGCGCAATGCGCTGCTCCTCGGCAATGCGGGCCGCTTCCTTTGCGGCGGCTTCTTCCTTTTCGCGGAGTTCGGCTTGACGGACGGCCTCGGCTTTGTCGCGTTCGGCTTTCTCGGCAGCATCCTTGGCGGCTTGCTCGGCTGCGGACTTCTCGCGTTCGGCGCGTTCTGCCGCTTCCCTGGCCTCGCGTTCAATTTTGGCGATGGCCTCGGCTGCTTCGCGCTTGGCCTTTTCCTCGGCTTCCTTGCGCACCTGTTCTTCACGCTCTGCACGGGCCCGCGCTTCCGCCTGCTCACGGGCAACGCGCTCACGCTCGGCCTGTTCTGCGGCGGCCTTGTCGCGGGCTTCCTGCTCCGCCTTCTGGATGGCGGCTTCGCGGGCTGCAAGTTCTGCTTCCTTGCGAGCGATTTCGGCCTGACGCGCTTCCTCGGCTTCGCGGGCAATGCGGGCTTCCTCCGCTGCTTTCTCGGCAGCGATGCGGGCTTGCTCGGCTTCCCATTCATCCAGCGGCTTGCGCACTTCGTCACGCAGCGCGTCCAGCGTGTCGCGAGCGTGCTTGCGGGCAGCGTCGATAACGCCAGTCTGCTTCTTGAGTTCGCTGACCAGTTCCTTGCCGGCGTCGTCAATGGTCGTCTTGCTGCGCGCCACCTTGTACGCCGTGGACTTGATCAGGTCGCGGCCCTTGGCGGTCGTAACATCAGGCACTAGCGTCATCGCTTCGGTGCGGATTGCTGCCAACAGTTCAGGCAGTTTCGTGCCGGTGAACACTTCGACGGCGTTGATGGATTCCAGCGGGATCAGTGCTTGCTCGGTCATTTCGATTGCTCCATTTTTGATTTTGTAAGGCGGACGGTTATGCAGATTTCTTGCAGTGTTCTGCGAACAGTTCTGCGGCCAGTTCGTCTGCTTGCTTGCGCAGTTCAATGACCATCAGGTGAGCTCCTTCCGCCTGATCTTTCAGCATGGCGCTGACGATGGCGTCACTGATTGGCGACTCGTTGAGGCGGGTTTTCACATTGGCCAGCGTGTAGTTGCGCTCGCGGTAGCGGTGGCCGCCAAGCCAGTGCGCGGGCACGGTGACGGTCTGGTTTCCCAGCAACGCGGCTGCGATGGATTGCGCTGATGCGTACATGTGGATGTTCACAGCCCACGCTCCATCGCCCGATCTTCGGCGCGGCTTTCGTCATAGGCTTCCTTCGCGGCAGCGCGGCAATCACGCACGTACTCGACCGCTTCGATTTCCAGCGCGTCACGCACCTTTGCAGTCAGGTCGTCGATGCGGTCGTGGCCCTTGAAGTCGCGCACGTCGCGGATTTCGATGCTGTCGTCGAACGAATCGACAGCGACCAGAACGCTCACGTCCTCAAAGTCATCGCCGCCAAGGTCTGCGGATGTCTCCATCCACTGTTCATTGCGGCCAGCAGCAGGACGACGCCAGCCGTAGGCGTGAAGGGGAAGGATTGCGGGCTTGTCCATGATGTTGCTCCATTGTGTTGCTTGCTTCCGAGTCGCCATAATATGCCAACTGTCGTCCGTTGCAAGCGTTATCTAATACCGTCCGTCGGCTGACGTTTGGATTATTTCTGCCGAGGCGCGTATCTTCGCCATACCGAAAGGAGGTAACCGCAATGAAGAAACCAAAACGATACACCGGGGATGCGCCAAACCTTGTCGCAGCGTTGAACGAATTGATCGGCCACGGCGTCAAGCGCGCCACGATTGCCGAGGAAATTGGCGTCGATACCGATTCGATCAGCCGGTACCTGGATGGCTCCCGCTCGCGGATTCCGTGGGTGACTGGCTGGAACATCATGCGGATGCGCGAGCGGGTGTGCCGGTGAGACGCCGCTACACCTACGCCGACTACGAAATCGCCAAGCAGGTCTGGATCATGCGCAACCCTACCTGTACGCCTGAACAGTATCAGGCTGCGATGGTTCGGATTGCGGCGCGGATGCGGCTGTGAGAGAATTGCGACGCCGGAATGCTCCGGTCTACCTTGGCGGGTAGAAAATGGGTAGGACTTCGATACCCCAGTGCAGGCCAATCCAGCCTGTCCGCCAACACCAAAGGCCCGAAAGCCATAGGTGACTGGGGTGCCGAAGTCCTTTTTTTTGGACTCACGATGAAAAGCGATCAGCCCAAGGCTGACATATGGATGCCGCTCTACGTGGCAGACTACGTGGCCGACACGCCCTACCTGACGACCGAGCAGCACGGTGCATACCTGCTGTTGCTGATGGCCTACTGGCGCAACGGGCCTCCGCCGGATAACGACGCAATCCTGGCATCTCTTGTGAAGATGGCTCCCGATGCTTGGAGCATTGCACGGGCTGTGCTTGTGCGCTACTTCGAGGTGTGCGAAGGGTTCTGGATTCACAAGCGCGTAGAAGTGGAAATGGAGAAAGCCAAGCGCAACAGGGCCACCGCTCACGACAAGGCATCCAAGGCTGCCAAGGCAAAATGGGAGAAGGCACGGATGCTTCAAGCATTGCCAGAGCATGTGCTTGAGCAATGCCCTTCACCTTCACCTTCAACAACACCTACAAAGCCACATCAAGAGCAGTCGGCTACGCCTCCCGTCGCTGACGCTCCGCCCCTTGCTACCGGGAAGGCTCGTAAGCCAAAAGCGGTTGGCCAGCGAAAGCCCCTGATGACGATTGACGAATGGCTGGCCGACTGTAAAGCCAAGGATGAAAAGACCATGCCGGCTACCGATCCGATATTCGAGTGGGCTGCCGATGCTGGAATCCCTGTTGACTACCTGCGGCTGGCTTGGGTTGTGTTCCTGCGGGACTGGAAGGCCAAGAAGCCACAACAGGACTGGCGGGCCACCTACCGCAACGCCGTCCGCCAGAACTGGCTGAAACTGTGGTATTTCCACGCAGACGGTGACTGCCGGCTGACAACGACCGGAGAACAGGAGCGCCGCGCCCATGAGTGACAACCTGAAACAACCCCCGCATAGCCTTGAGGCTGAACAGGCCGTCTTGGGTTCTGTGCTGCTGTCGCCGGCATGTTTCGATGAAGTCTCGTTTCTGACCGAGCATGATTTCTACTACGCCGACAACCGCAACCTGTGGGCCATCATCAAGGCCGACGAATCGGGCCGCGACGTTGTGACACTGATGCTCAAGTTTGATGGCATCGAGCAACGGCAGTACATCAACGACCTCGCCAGGAACACGCCTAGCGCAGCCAACGTCAAGATATACGCCGGCATCGTGCGTGACAGGGCCGTGCTGCGCCGTTTGCTTGTTGAGTGCATGGATACCATGTCGAGCATCTACGACGGCATGGCACCGACCGAAGTGATTACGGGTGCTGTCCGTAGGTTTGAGCAGATCGGGGATGGCGCGATAGTTGGCGCTGGCCCGATCCACATTGGCGACCTGATGGCCGACTGGAACGAGTCATTTAAGTCCCGCATGTCGGGTAATCAGGCTGTCGGGTTGAATATCGGGTTCAAGAACCTGAACGAGCGATGGGGTGGGTTGCGAGGCGGACAGGTCATCGTCATTGCTGGCCGACCGAAAACAGGCAAGACGACACTGGCTGTGAACATTGCCGAGTTCGTGAGCATGACGACGCCGGTCGCAATCTTCCAAATGGAAATGGGCGCGGAGGAGCTGGTAGACCGATCCGTTTCCTCACTGTCACGCATTGCCATCAATGACATCCGCAACGGAGTCATGTTGCAGCCGGATTCATTTGATAGCCTTGTAGACGCTGCTGACCGGCTCAAGCGGTCAAAAATGTACATCGACGCGACACCACGGCAGACGATGGACTACATCCGACTGCACTCTAAAGCCTTCGTAAAGAAGCGCGGCAAGGGGTTGATCATGATTGACTACCTTGGCCTGATCCGCAGCAATTCGACCAGCAAGACAAAGAACGACGAAGTAGCGGAAATCAGCCGCGATATCAAGTTGCTGGCAAAAGAGACGGACTGCCCTGTGATCCTGCTGTGCCAAATGAACCGGGCCGTTGAGCGCGAAAAGCGCAAGCCGGTACTGTCTGACCTCCGCGACTCGGGAGCGATTGAGCAAGACGCAGACGTGATTTGCTTCACGCACAAGGATGACCCCGAGCAGAACTATTGCGAGATCATCACGCGGGCCATGCGCAGCGGGCAGCCAGGAACTGACTACCTGATGGCCGACTTCGCATTCAGCCGGTTCAACGAGCCTGATGAGTTTTGGAGTCCGCCAGTTGAAGCGCCAAAGGACAAGAGAGCGCCAAAGAACAAGGGAACGGAGGGATTTGGAGCATGATCATGACCGGAATAACCGACGCAGACTACAGCGCCCTGCGCCGTTTGCTGCGTGCCGAGCGGGAAATCATCAAGCGCCGCGTCGAGCGCCTGATAAAAAACGAGTGCGGAGTCGGTTTTTCGCTTGTTAGTGGTTGCTCACTAACGAAAGGGGCGGATAACGTCGCGGCTCACAATACAAAAACAACGGGGGCTTCATGAATTACGAAGAGTTCATCCGCACAAAGAAACGCGCAGAAGTTGCCACTGGCCACAATCCGGGCGACCTCAACGAGTATATGTTTGACTTTCAGCACGCAATCGTTGCATGGGCTGTCCGCCGTGGCCGCGCCGCCATCTTTGCCGATACCGGTCTCGGCAAGACGCTAATGCAACTGGCATGGGCTGACGAGGTTGCCAGTCATACCAAAGGGATAGTGCTTGTTCTGGCCCCGCTGGCTGTATCGGAACAGACTATTGAACAGGGCCGCACGTTCGGCATCGAGGTCCACCGCGTACAGAACGGATGCGCCCCAAGTCATCCGGGCGTCTGGATCACGAACTACGAGCGCATGGATGCCGCGTTCGAGTGCGAGTTGTCCGGGATTGTTCTGGATGAGTCGAGCATTCTCAAGGCTCACGACGGAAAGACCCGCGGCAAGATTATCGCGCTGTCGCAGGGTGTCCCGTATCGGCTGTCATGTACGGCCACGCCTTCGCCGAACGACTTTGAGGAACTCGGGAACCAGTGCGAGTTCCTCGGCGTCATGTCACGCACTGAAATGCTGGCAACGTACTTTGTCAACGATACCGGCGACACCGGCACATGGCGTCTCAAGGGTTGGGGCGCGTCCAAGTTCTGGGAGTGGATGGCGTCGTGGTCTGTTGTTCTGCGCAATCCTGCCGACTTGGGTTTTGACGGCAGCAAGTACAACCTGCCGGAACCCGTCTATCACGAGCACGTTGTAGAGACGGAGCAGACCGGGGACTTGTTTGCCAAGCCTGCGCAGACCATGACCGAGCGGCGCAAGGCGCAGCGTGACAGTATCGAGGCCAGGTGCCATGCGCTTGCCGCTGTCGTCAACGCAGAACCCAACGAGCCGTGGCTGATTTGGACGCACCTGAATGACGAGGCGGATCTGATCGAGTCAATCCTGACTGACTGCATCAACGTCCAAGGTTCGGACTCGCCGGAAGTCAAGACTAAACACATGATGGCGTTCACGCACGGCGACCTGCGCATTCTGGCCAGCAAGCCGAAGATATGCGGGTACGGGATGAACTGGCAGCATTGCGCACGGATGGCGTTTGTGGGGCTGGATGATTCGTTCGAGAAGTTCTATCAGGCAGTCCGCCGATGCCATCGGTTCGGCCAGACGCGACCGGTTCACGTCCACATCTTCACCGCCGAGAACGAAGGCCAGATTCTGAACAACATCAAGCGCAAAGAAAGACAGCACCACGAAATGAGCGCGCAAATGGTCGAACACATGCGAGACATCATGAATCAAGAACTCAAGGGGACGCATAACGTGAAAGAAGAATATCGGGAAGACGTGTACCACGGCGACGGGTTCACCGTTCACCTGTCCGATTGCGTGAAACTGGCGCAGTCGATGGAAGATAACAGCATCGACTATTCGGTATTCTCGCCGCCGTTCGCTGATCTGTTCGTCTACTCAAACATGGATCACGATATGGGTAACTGCAAGGATGACGCCGAGTTCGTGGCGCAGTTGCGGTTCCTGATCGGTGAGTTGTTTCGCGTGTTGAAGCCGGGGCATAACGTGTCGTTCCATTGCATGAACCTGCCGACGACGAAGATGCGCCAAGGCTATATCGGTTTGCGGGATTTCCGTGGCGACCTGATACGCGCATTCCAGGATGCTGGATTCATTTACCATGCCGAGGTCGCAATCTGGAAAGACCCGGTAGTCGCAATGCAGCGCACGAAGGCTCTCGGGTTGCTGCACAAGACCATCCGCGAGAATGCGACCATGAGCCGCATGGGTCTGCCTGACTACGTTGTCACCATGCGCAAGCCCGGCGAGATTGTTGAGCGAGTCACGCACGGCGATGACCTTCCCGTCGCAATGTGGCAGAAATACGCCAGCCCGATCTGGGATGACATCAATCAAGGCCGCACACTTAACAAACTGCCGGCCCGCGACGAGAACGACGAAAAGCACATGTGTCCGCTGCAGTTGGACGTTATCGAGCGGTGCATTCACTTGTGGACGAATCCCGGCGATCTGGTATTCAGCCCGTTCACCGGCATCGGCAGCGAGGGCTATTGCGCTGTCCGCATGGGTCGCCGATTTGTCGGATCTGAATTGAAGCCGCAGTATTGGGAGCTGGCTTGCCAAAACATTGCCGATGCGTCGAAAGAGCAGCAGGGTCTGTTCGGGTTGGCGGTATGACCGAGCGCAGACACTCCCTGTACTACCAGCGCCGCGCCTTCAATCGCGTCAAGACGATGCGACCGCCCGGCGACTACCTGTTACGGATGTACGCAGAGACGACCGGCGAGAAGTTGGCGTTTCAGTTGGGCGTGTGCCGCTGGACTCTTTACGCATGGTTGAGGGAGGCGAGGAAGCCATGAGTTGCGACCTGTGCGACAAGGAATACGGCGCACGCGACCTGAAAAAACTGTGCTGCGCCGTTCGGTTTATCGAGAAGTCACTGCGAGACGACGCCGACCGGCTTCTGACGCAGACTGCGCACGCCTACGGGCATAAGCGGTCTGACCTAGAGGCTGGCGTAGCGCACATCCGCAGGGAGCGCCGGAAGGCATCACCGGACGCGGCGAGGTAGGCCATGCACAGACTGCCAGTTATCAGCGACAGAAAGCACCCACAGCCGGATTACTACATTGCCGAGTGGGTTGGTCGCAGTGCTGACAAGTACGAGACGTACAACGCCAAGGTTCCAAAGGTTCGCCGCCGGAAGCCTAGTGGGGAGCCTGCGCGGTGAAGGCCCGCAAGGAAGTCATGGGCAACGGCGGAATGCGCAACGCCCTGCGCTGGGCCGAGGAATGCCTAGGCCGCATTCTGGCAACGGGAAGCACCGGCAGGCTGATCGTTGAGTCGTTCGACGGCCCTACGGACGAAATGCGCGGCAAGTTGCACGCGATGATAGGCGACCTGACGAAGCACTCGACGACGTTTCGGGGCGCTACGTTGGGAACCAGCAAGGGCCAGGTATTTGATTCGTGGAAGGCCATCCTTGTCAGCGCAGCGATGCAAGACCGTTTTGTGCCCGGCTATCACGGCGGGCTTATCAGCGTTCGGCCATCGTCGGAGAATCTACGGAAGGCGCAATACTGCGATGCGATAGAGGCGGCGTATCAGATTGGTGCGGAGTTGGGTGTGGTGTGGTCGGACGAAAAGGAACCGGCGTGATTCAGTGGAAGCCAAAGCACCGCAACTGCAAGGCGTGCCGCACTCGGTTCTTTACCGATAGCCCTCGGGTAACGTGGTGCAGCGATGCGTGCTGTGACGCGATTGTGGCGGATGCGCTGGCGAAGGTTCGGGCCAAGCGTGACAAGCAAGCCCGCAAGGATCACCGAAAGGCCAGGGAAGCCGTCAAGACGCTGC
>OFQX01000209.1_pt1 | contig 18270 bp, 23 predicted proteins | sample 1542951 | NCBI WGS metagenome assembly OFQX01 (sample SAMN07774215, study PRJEB24372) | wastewater metagenome | isolation source: WWTP Novara (Effluent) | place: Italy: Novara | collected 2015-12
GTGTCGGCGTAAACGAAAATCGTACGCGAGGTAAACCCACCCCCAACCATGTACTCGGGGAAGTTACCTGCAATCCACGCTGGGGTGGTGCAGGCGATAAGGTTAATCCACGGATTTTCCACTGTGTCCTTTCCGGAGTGTTTAGTTGACTTCTCAAAATTGCCCTGCTTGCCATCCCAAAGACTGACCAGTAGGTCGACCATTTCTTTGTCCTGCGGGTTTAGCAGATTGCCAAACTCAGATGACTCAAGTGTCATTGCCGACATTGGGTATATCATACCATTATATTCAAAGCCCTCGGTTGATTCGGCGAAAGCACTTACGAGCGCGGGCCAAGTAACAACGTCGGGGCCGAATTTGATACCAGGGACTTGCCGCAACAGGCCCATGGCGACGCCTGCAGTAGTAGACTTCGATACGATTCCCGGAGGGGCGACGAGGCAGATGTAGAAATTGGGATACCACTTAAAGTACGCCTGATCTATCCACACCTTCCTTCGTAACGCCCCGGCGACCGCCGATACCCCAGCCCAAAAGTACATGTGTCTAGGGGCTTCCCCGAACTGGGAATACTCGAGAAAGGCGTTCAGCCAGTCAGCGTTGATTCGGCTCACCTGCAACCTCCCCAGCTCTCCGTAGAGGTGACAACGCCGACTGGGATGATCAGCGGGTCGTCGTAAGGAAGAGCGATTTGCGCCTTGTCAACAATCTGGTCAATCATCCACTGACCCATGTGGGTAGGAAACTGTCCGGCCAGGCTGTCGTGTACTTGCAAGAGGATGTCGACTTGCGGTAGGTCTCGGTCGATGGCTACGTAGGCTCGGTTAATCAAGCACGCTACCGTAGACTGCGGAATCCATGCGGCCGCTTGATTGAAGATAGTGCCCTCGATGCGGTCGAAGAAGTAACAGCGATAGCCGAAAATGTTCTGCACCATCCTGCGTTTGACGACTTGATCCTTAAGGTCGTCCTGCCACTTTTTGATCTTAGGGAAGCGCGTGAAATACCACTTTTGGGTCTTCTCTGCTTCACTAACTGATAAGCCGAGGCGCTCTGCAAGTCCTTTAGCAGTCCCAAGATAATTCGTTCCATGCGCAAAACTCTTAAACGTCTGGCGGCGAGGGTCTTTTTTCGAGATCGTTGGGTCATGGTAGAATTCCTTAGCAATTTCAGTGTATGGATCGAGCCCCTCGCGGAGCATGGCTTTCATCTCTGGCTCGTCGGCCTCCCAAACGACAATTCGTAGGTCAGCAGAAGCGAGGTCGATGTCGAAAAAGGTGCATCCGGGATCGGGTATGAAGAGACTTCGAACGTTTGGCAACTGGAGTTGATCCTTTCCCCCTCCGCCCTTAGGGATGTTTTGGAGGTTAAGTCCGGAGTTAAAGGCGTTTTGGGAACTGCTGAAACGATAGGTCTCTGTCCCTGCAATGTTAAACGAGCAGCGCATTCTTCCATCAATGTCGAGAGGAGCGTTGACGAAAGTGGACAGGAAAACTCCAAGACTGCGGAGCTCTTGAATTTTCTTGATGAGTGGTCGTAGGAGAGGCTCACGATCAGCAATTCGACCAAGTGCTTCGTCATTTGTGGTAATGCTTCCGGTTTTGCGGTCGAAAATGGGTTTCTGGGCAAGAGCGGCATAGAATAACTCCGACATTTGTTTTGGGGACTTTATGTTAAGAGGCTCGCCGAGGACGTCGAACATCCATTGCTCGCGGGAGGCGATCTCGTCCATTAGCTCGAGGGCGAAGGCGCCGCGCTTGGTTACGTCAACCCGGAGGCCCTTGTTCATGGTGCGGAGCACTGGCCAGAAGAGTTGCTGCTGGAAGTCATGTACCTCCCGGAGCTTCATCGAGTCTACGGTCTGCTGCTCGACTTTGTCGACCTCGAAGGTGATAACCGCGTCCTGGCAGTTGTAGGCCCAGAGCTGATCCTCTCCGGTCTTGGCATCCCACGTCTTGCCGTCGTCCTTCCAGTAAGTGTGGTGCTTGCAGTACATCGAGGAGAGGAAGTCGAGGCCCTTTTGCATGTTGGAGAAGCAAACGTGCTGGGCGAGCATGGTGTCGCGCTTTAGGTTTGGCAGGAAGTGCATGTGACGCCAGAAGTACTGAGCATCGTAGCTGAAGTTCTGACCAATGACTTCGCAGTTCGGGTGGGTTAGGAGCTTGTACAAGAGGAATGTTATCTGGGCCTCCTCCTCTTCGTTCCAGTAGCCTTCAGCCCGTTCGGCGCACATCAAAGGGAAGCAGATAGCCTTTGTCTCCGACCAGGCGATGCCAATGCAAGCGGTGTGCCCGGCTCGGGTTTCGATGTCGACGGCCAGTGACGTGGGGCGCTCGGCTACGGCCTCGCAAAAGGTTAGTAGGTAGTTCAGTGCGGTTGGGTAATCCGGTCGGATTATGAATTGATAATCCGGGCGCGTTATTACATTCGACTCCGCTTGCGTCTTGCACCGCCTCAGGTCATGGACGAGGATTTGCCGCCAACTCCACTGCCGCATAATTGTCGTTGGGGAGTAGGTTGGGATGACCTTTACTGGGTAGTCGAGGGCTAACTTGAGGTCGCATTCGAGTAGGCTACCGCGCCAGCTAGTAACCCCCCACTTGCCGGTAAGTGCCCACATCGCCACGTTGCCAAGGGCGATTATCAAGTTGGGCCGAACCATTTCGATTTCCCGCTCGAGCAGGCTAATCCCCTCCCAAACTGGTGGCAAGCAGTACTTATCTCGGATAAGGGCGTGCTGCGGAGTGACTTGCATCTTTTTCTCTGCGATGAAGGCCGTGATGTCCCCACCGGGGGGCTTGATGCGGATGACGTTGGTCACGAAGCACTGGGAACGGTGAATCCCCGCCTCCATTAGCATTCGGGAGAGTTCCTGCCCGGAGGCTCCGACGAATGGCGCGGATTCACGGACTTCCTGGTCACCAGGGGCTTCGCCGACGATCATAATCTTGGCTGGGGCTGGCCCAGTTGGTCTGATTTGCATGGCAGTTCCTAGAACAGTTCTGGCGTTTCGAGCTGCTTGCACCGGGCGATTCGGGCTAGGCACATGCCGAAATACTCAGGGTTCAGCTCGGTACCTGTGGCGGAGCACTTGAAGCCGTTGGCTGCCTCGAAGATTGTACCGGAGCCTGCGAAGGTGTCGAGGACTCGGTCACCCGGCCGGACGCTGCGCTGGAGGAGGTTCTGGTAGAGGGCGACAGGTTTTTGTGCCCCATGGGAGAAGTTTTCATCTGCTGAAGTAGAGATAACATCAGGATAGATATGAGTAGTCTGCTTTTTACCTTTAATTGCATAGAGGATGATTTCATACTGTCTTCTGGGTCCTTGGTCAGGCAACGGCACCCGCCCAGAATTCATCTTGTGGTTGATTAAGGGAGTGCGAAACACGTACCAGCCCGCGGCTTGCATCAACGCCTTTAGCTCATGGAACTTGTCGATATCACAGAAAACGTAGGCATGGGCTTGGGCCTTGACGACGTTGTAGGATAGCTTGCTCCAGGCAGTCATTAACTTGGTGAAGTGCTCTGGGGAATCGTCGTAGCGGTGCTCGATGCCAGTTAGCTTACCCCCGGCGTCACCGAAGTTGTCGGCTCCCATGCCATAAGGCGGGTCGGTTAGGATGACGTCGAACTTTTCAGCTTCTGGCAAGTCGGCGGCGGTCGTCATGTAGTCAAGGCAGTCAACGTTTAACAGGGTATGCAGATCGGCGTTGAAGCTCGCCCCGACGGTTCTGGCCAGTTCGACGTTTTTGGCAGACTCCTCTTGCTTTTTGAGGATCTTAAACGCCTCGTCAGCGGACTTGGCCTTGGCGATAGCCGGGTTGGCTAAGTGCTTACTGACGATGATTTCCTTTCGGATTTGATCTTGGTAAGCGCCATCACTGCGGCCGATGATTTCCAGGGCAGTGTCGGCGACGGATTGTAACTGTGCGATTGGTACGTTGACGGCTTTTTCAGCCTCTGCCTGCGTCAGTCCAGCTGCTATTAGAGTTTTAATGCTTTCTGGTTTCCCCTTCTCAACAGCTTCGACGCGTTGGGCTTGCCGCAGCTTATGCAACCTCGCAACCGCCGCCGCATGTTCCTGCCAAGTCAAATCCTTCCGTTTGAGGTTTTCATCCAACTCGGCTTCCTCGGCTTCCAGATCGGTGAGATCTCCAAGGTTGGTAAATGGCATCTGCCCTTCGGGGACTTCCTGGTTGTCGCAGCGAAAGCTGCCGCCGAGTTCCCAGATCTGGGCTATCGCCTTCATCCGGCGTTCGCCAGCAACTAGCGTCCAAGTTCCCGCTTCATCGCGCAGAACTGGCGGGTGCAGCAGCCCGCGCTCTTCAATACTGGTCACCAAGTCCTGCAGGGCAGCTGGGTCGAACTCCTGGCGCTGGCGGTCGGGCTTGATGAGGACTTGGGAAATGGGGATGAAACGCATGGGAGTTTACTCGCTGGTTTGGTTGAGGAAAAATGGGCGCAGGAATGCCGAAATTCGGGGCGGAACCCCGGAAAATAGGCGGGAAAATGGGGGGTTGATGCAACCATACCGAGGGCCGGAATAACGCGCCAAAACGCCATTATTAAATCCACGGGAGATTGACAATTGACTGAAAAGCATGGGTAAATACCTCAAGCAAGGATGACGAAGTGGGGGACGGCAAAAGAAAGGGAGCTCATAACTCCCAATCTTTTGCCGTCGGATTAGACCTTTGCGACCTGCTTGACCTCGGAGTAGATGTTCTCACCGTCGACTCGGTGCTCGACTTTGATGCGGGCCATGCGGCCAGTTAGCATCGTGACCGAGAAGGGCTGGCCGGGGCTGTTCAATCCGCAGGCTTCGCGGAGGCGCCCCAGGCCGACGTTCTTGCCCTTGCCCATGTCCAGTCCACCGGCTTCGGACAGGTCCAGCATAACGCCTTGCTTTACCGAAACCTCGTCACGACCAAGGAGGGTCTTGACTCCGGCATCGTCGAGGGTCCATTGCAAGTCCAAGGCAATGCCAGCCTTCGAGGGGTCGGCCTTTGATTGCCAGGGGCGAATTTTTACTTCCTTAACGACGGCGATGTACTCGCCGGTAGGCACCGGGATGACCTTGGTGTCGTTGGACTCGGTGACTTGCATGTCGAGGAATTGCTCAGGGGAAAACATACTCATGATTAGCTCCAAAAGGAAAAGTTAAGTGATTGCCACTGAATGAAAACCGCGATTACAGCCAGTGGCGAACCGTTATGCGCGGGGATTGTTAGTATCGGCTCCCTAGTCGGAGCTGTCAACTGTTATTTGTTAAGCAGTCGCGGCACGGGCTCGCCATTTTGCAACTACCGGGGCGAAGCTCGGAGGGTTGTCGGACTTGATGGGGAGGTTGCGGGTCTTGAGGTCAGCCATCACGTTTGCTGTGTCCCAGGTCCACTTATCCCCTTGCCTGACTGTGAGGATAACATCCGAAAACATCGCTGGAATTTTAGGTGCAAGAGCTTTTCCGAGAGTGCTCGCCATGAGCTTAACTCCCCCAAGGACGAGATCGGATTCCCGTTCAACGTGGGCCAGGAGGACGAAGTGACAGCTGCATCCGTCGCACAGCTTTCGCAAAAGGCCTTCGAGTTGTTGCTGGGCAATTCCCCAGTCGGACTGCGAACGGACGGGCTTGCCACCGATGACCAAGCTGAGGGCTGCATTATTGAGTCCGGTGAGGGAGTCGATGACGAGGCAGCGGTCGGTGCCCCAAGTGTTGACTGCGCCGAATTTCTTTCCATCGCGTTGATCCTCGAAATCGTTAAGGGTTTTGAATAGTTCCAAGTACTGGTTGTGGCGCGACTTGTGCGGGTCGGTCATCTTTGCCAGCATTTCTAGGGAAAAGGTGTTGATCTTGGTAGCCGTGTCGAGCATGTCCAGGAAGGAGGTGTCGGGAGCCTTTAGTGTGTGCCAGTGGAGGTTGGTAGGAACTGGCTTGCCCGAGTCGGCCCAGTAGCCAAGCAAGCTTTCCAGTCCAGGTTCGAGGGCGAGGTAGAACACTTCGACTCCGGCGTCGACGAGGGTGCCGATGGCATGGGTCTTGCCGGAACCGGCTGGCCCCATTAGCATGCAGTTGAATCCGGGCAAGGAGGACTTCGGCGGTGCGACGTTTGCGGCGGCTGTTTGGTTGGGTGTGGTCATGGTTACTCCTTGATTACCAAAAGGCAAATGATGTTGAAGATGAGAATGGAAAGTACGGTGATCAGCATGGTGGCTCCTGTAAGTTGTCGAGTGCAGTACGCAGTTGGTATTCCTGCAGCTTTAAGGAAAGAATGGTTGAGTTCACCTCTTTATGGGTTCGATCGGAGACAAAAGGCATACGCGACAAGGCGCTCTTTAGGTTGCTACTCGCCCCGGTTGTAATGCGGAGGAGCCAAGCTAGGTCACGCTGCTGTTGCTGGAGAAGAGTTGGCTGTTTCATGGCGAGTTATTAATAGATGCAGTTCGTAGGCGAGAACCTCCGGTGGAAGCTCCTCGAACGCATTGCGCCAAGGGGAGATGAACGAGCCACCTCCGTGCTTGCTGCAAAGTGTTGTCTGGGCATGCCATCCGGCGAGGCGGGAGTCCATCACCCTAGCCCAGACCTCCCCGCACTGTGGACAGAAATGGGCGACGTTCTTGTGATGGACTTGCCAGTCATCCCATCGGGGTATGGACTGGCTGGTGCCGAGGAGCTGGCTGCCTAGGAAGTAGAAGGCTGATGCCCCCATGAGGCCTCCCACTCGGCGACTGTCAACTCCCGGCGAGCCAGGGGATCCCAAACTCTTTGGGTGAAGTACATCGGCAACCATGCCTCAGGCTCGTTACTTTTGCAGACATTCACCATCGAGCAACCCCCGTACTCGGCGCAAGCGTGGTCCAAGGAAAAGTCCCAGTACCCGGCCTCCCACATCGCAATCGCGCGCTTGATGTCGCGGTGCGTCTGGTCGAGCCAGCGGTCAACTTCATAGGGGCTGCGGTAGGTGACGTGCTGGAGGTGGTCGTACTTCGTTTTGAGAATGGAGACGCCACGGACCAAGGTCCCCTGGACGTTGAGCCCGACTTTATTCGCTGCCCATTGGTAGCCTGTGAACTGCGAACGCATCTCCCATTGCTTGCCCCAGCTGGCGCCCAGCGAACTCGTCGTTTTCTCGTCCACGGCGTAGTTACCGCCGCAGAACTCCGCGATCATGTCGGCTCGGCCTGTGAAAAGGATGGGGTCGCCGGTAACGGGGTGAACGATGTCGAGAGGCTCGGCGAAGGAGAACTCGATAGCGAGCTTGCCACTTGGGAAGCGAACAGGCACTGCCGAAGCCCCGTCGAGCGGATAGTTGTCGAAGTAGAACTCCAGCGCCCCGGCCATACGGTTGGCTGACTTGGCGGAGTCCGCCGGGCAGTCGAAGTCACCGTAGGCAAGCAAGAGTGCTTGCAGGCCGTGGGCAACAGCATCCTCTTGACTTGCCCCTTGCTCATAGTAGGCCTTGCGTGCGACCTCGATGCCCTTGGCGAAGGCCCCACCAGCGACGAGGTGGACGCTTTCGCTTTTTGGTTTCCAATGCTGAACATAGGTGCGGAACATCTTTTGAGGGCAGCTGCGAAACGCACCGAGCATTGTGCTGTCGAAAGTATTTGGGAACATGGGGCGCTGCTTACTCATGACTTGCCTCCTCCATCGTCAAGCACAGAAGGGCATCCCTGCGGGCTTTAATCTCCATCATTTCCTCGTATGCTTCCGCTTGGACTTGCTGTTCCTTTGCCTTCAACTGCGCCAGTACCGGCTCCAGGCAGGCCTCACGAGTGGGGAGGGTCACGGCGACTTCCCCGATTAACATCCCAGTAAAACCTTCGTAGGCAATCGGCTGCGGATAGAGGGAATAGCACCAGGTACTGGGCTCCTTGCCAAGGGCTACTGCCTCTTGACCTTCAGCGGATAGGTAAACGTACATAACTAACTCCTGTGAATAAACGCTACAGGGAACGTAGCCCAAGGCCAACTGTCACTTGGCTATGGGATAAGCTCACTCAACTAGATCAAATCAAGTATATAGTCAGGTTCCAGCCCAAACATATCTTCGAGAAGCTCCTCGGGGTCAGCACCGTCTGCTACTTCCTGTCGAGCTTCTTCGATCTGGTAGTCTGCTTCGTCGGCGCTTAGCTGATCTCTTCGCATTAAGACTTGTTTAAGGGTTTCCATACTAAAGGCCCTCCAGTTCGGAGAGGAGGTCGTCGCCGGAGGGCTTCGCCGCTTTCGCCGCCTTGTTCGTCTTGCTACCGCCAGTCGCTGGCGCAATGAGGGAGCGCCCGGCACGGAGTACCTTGATGGCCTCACGAGTTTCCTCGAGGGTTAGCGTGCCTGCACGGGCCTTGGCTCGCCACTCTTCCACTTTTAGCTGGAGGTCTAGTTGGGTTGACATGACTTGGTTCCTTTGGTGATGTTGGGGGGTTATTGTCGGTGTATTATGCCGTTATAATCCCCCGGTGTCAATACAGTTATGAAAGAATCAGGCAACGCTTGGGGCGTGTGCAGCTGACATATAAACAGCGATAGGCCTCCTGCCGGTTCCTGTTCAAGAGAATATCCTGCCAATAGACGAAGGCGGTGTCGTAGGTACTGCCTTGCGCCCTGTGCGCGGTGATTGCGTATGCGTACTTGAGCTGGTGAAACCCATCCTTGAAGTCCCAGAAGTCCTTCCACTTCCGTGAGTTGCTCTTGGCGATAGCCGATAGCTCGTCGAGCTTGCGCTGGTAGTCGCCGAAGGATTCGGGATGTAGGACGCGGGCAATGACGGAGCGATTGTCGTCGAGGGTGATTGCGATGCGGTAGATCTTGAAGCTGCCGTACTTGGCGTGCCACTCTTCATCAACCCGAGTGACCTCGCCCTCGTCGTCGGTACTTGCCATCGGCTCATCATCGAGGTCGCGCGCAGGGGCTGCGAACAGCACGCGGTCGCCAACCAGCCAAGGCAGTTGCGGGTAGTCGAAAATCGCGTTGCGAATGGCTTTGTTGAACTTGTCAACCTCGACATTCCGCCAGGCGATTACCTTGCTAGCGTTAGGCTGAGCGAAGTCCGGGGCGGTAGCTAGGATGCGCTGCATGAAGGCCGGGCCATCGAGTTTCCAAATCCCTTCTTCGCCGTTGTTGCTTGCAGCGAGCTTGATAGTCGGGGCAACCCGGTCAACCTGCTCACGCAGTCGTGTGGCTAACTCAAGGATCTGGTTGTCATGCCGCATTACCTTCAGTAGCTTGCTACCGACGGGCAGTTTCCAAATCGGGCTTGCTGCTTCCCCGACTGGAGGCAGCTGGGCAGCGTCTCCGAGGAAGAGGAACTTGATATGATACTTGTCCGCCGTCGTCTGGATGTGAGAGAAGAGCTGGGCGTTGACCATTGACCCTTCGTCGACGATCACTGCTCGATATTGAGAAAGGTCAATCGGGTCCTCGGGAGCTTTTAGCTCCTTGATTTCCCCGCTGGCTTCCAGCCGGAGTCCGAGCAGCGAGTAAATGGTTCGGCACTCCGGCTTGTAGTCGGCCTGGGTTACGGACTCGCGGAGCACCTTCGTCGCCTTGTTAGTTGGTGCGGTGAAGATGAATCGGCCCTTGGTCAGGTTCGCCAGCTCGCGAATGCAGAAGGTCTTACCCGTGCCTGCCGATCCGGAGAGGACGAAGAAGTTCCCTTCGCTCGACTTGAGGAAGCTGTCGATTGCGGCGAGGGCCTGCGCCTGCTCGTTATTCAGCTTCGTCATAATCGGGCTCCATGTTGTCGCAGGCTTCACAGACCAGTGTGGCAATGTCGTGGATTACATCGGTGTGACTGATCGGGGAGGTGTTAGTAGCTACCGCAAGGCACTGCATCATCTCGTAGATCGAGACGTCTCCGACAAAGATGTCCTCAACCTCGAAGTAACTCGGCTCCCCCTCGTAGCAGTCCTCAGGTGGGCCGGATAGCCTGCTGGGCTCCCCCGGTTCGTAATTGCCCTCAACGTCGAGTTCGACTCCGAGGTAAGTAATAGTGACTCGCATAATGATAACTCCTAATGGTTAGGCCCGAAAGAGCCAGTTGAAAAACCTGCGCACCGCGTACCCACGAAGGATCGAGATGCCTGTGAAGAACAAAACAATACCGAGATCCTGTTCAAGGGAGGTCGTGAAGCCATACCAAGGCATTATAAACGCCTGAGCTAGCAGCGATAGGAGGAAGCCAATGGCTGTACCCCCGAACACCTCAGTCCAGGACTGCCGTGGCGTCTGCCCCAGGCTGGGTACAGTGGGAAGTGGACTGGGCTTCACGGCGTGGCCTTGGCTTCCCGCTTCGCCAGATCCGCTTCAACGAGTCGGACGATGTAGCGTTGCCAAGCCCCGAAGGGCACCTTACCTTCGAGTTCGCTGAAGAGTTCCAGCTCAACGCGAACGACGACGGACTGGGGCAGGGAGATGTTTTTTTCAACGGGTCGGTCTGTTTTCTTGGGGCGTGCCATGATTTACTTTCTCACAGAGGTCTGTGTCGGGGTTATAGTGATAGGGAACTGGACCAGTGATGCTCGCACACTCTGCTTCCTTCTGGTCGCGATAGTCGCCGGAGCTGGCAAGCGCCCAGCAAGCTAGAATGCCGAGGGCGGCGAGCCAAGTTGGAATGGTTTTCATTATACTTGCCACTCCAAGTCGGTGACGAGTGAGTACCCTTTGCTAGCCGCGCAACGCTGGCACATGGGGATCTGGGCCGTGCGAATGGCAGTCTTGTTGGGGAGGCTTGCCAGCGCCGCTTCCTGGGCTGTCCAGCGGTTGGCGTGACTGGAATGGCGGTGGCGTTGTTCGAGCATGAGGCCCTCAAAGACTGTCGTGTGGAAGCCGCAGGTGCAGACATACCGCTTAAAGAGGGCGGTGTTGGCGACTGGCAGCCATTCCTTAGCTAACTCCCAAGCCCGAATTCGGCCTTGGTCCTCCGTAGATAGCCCAAACCCGCCCTTGGCCTTGGCCCGGAGCTGCTTAACCGCTTCTGTCGTTTTTCTGTCGGCCAAGGCTTCGCCGAGGAGGGCTTCGAGTTCGTCGAAACCTTCATCACTGTCGTCGTTCTGGGCGTCTGGAGTTGGCTTGGGGTTGATAAGGGCTTCGAGTTCGTCGAATTCATCGGGTGTGTCAGTTAGTTGGTCGGTTGACCTTGAGTGTGTGTGCATGGTAGTCTCCAGTTTGCAGGTTGCGAGAGTGGGAAAGTCCACTAAGAACCCGCCTTGGCTAGAAAGCGGGAACTTGGTGGGCTCTAACTTGCTTCGAGTTCGTTGAGGAGGCTGGCCGGGGACATTGCGGCGGCCGCCTTCGCTATGAGCAACTCCGCTTTCTTGGGCATCGCCCGCGCTTTGGTAACGTGGGGCTGTTCGAGGGCCATTCGCAGCGTGGCATTGCCTCCGACGAACATAAACGCCTGGACGTAGTCGCCGTTTTTCAGGGCGATGTGCTTGGTGTAGGCTGTCTTGCCAGTCGTGGGCACGAGAACTGGCTGCCATCCTTCCAGGGTTAAACCTTGGATAAGTAGCTGGGTCTTGGTCATGGGGTAGTCTCCGGTTTGGTAAGTAATGGAACACGTTGCCACTTTATCTATTTAACGCAGCCGTAAAGTGGGAAAGTCTGCGGGGTTGCCCCTATGACGTGCGAGATGTGTTATTTTTCGCATTTCACCCATGTATTATAAAATGGTAATCCGTGGGTGTCAACCAAGTTCTAACACCAGCGCCGCGTTACTTTCGGGACGGTCCATCCGACGAGCCACAAGTACTAACGCCCCACAAGCCGGAGACTAATCCACTTGTGGGGCGTTTTCACCAGCACTACCTGCTGGCTGGTTTTCGCAGCCGTATGTGACAGTCTAAATCACATCGTGAAGCAAACTCGTTTAACCCAACTCGCCCAAGAGGGCGTCGGTGTCGACCTTGCTAGCCTTCGAGACCTTCTCGCTTTCAAGGCGCTCGACAATCGGCTTAACTTTCCCGGAATTGCGCAGCGCGACCTTCTCGCCTTGCGTCTTGCCGGCCAAGAAGGCCTTGATCTGGTCGCGGGTCTTGCCTGTGAGTTCGCAAAGGGCACGGGCCAGGATCGAGGTGCCTGCCATGCCATTCGCTTCGCGTTTAACACCCCACTCGCCGTTATAGAGGCGGTCGATGAGTTCGTCAACTGCCAGCACGCAGTCGTCGGTGTCGTCGAGACCTGCGATCTCATCGCCGAGTTTCTGCTCGGCACCGTGTGCCGCGAACTTCGCTACCATCGAGTCCGGTACGGTAAAGGTGCGGGTTTGACCATTGCGGAAGTCCATCCGCACAGCGACAGCGCCTTCGGGAGTGATCGTCGAGGTTTTCAGCAACTTGCGCTTGCCTGCGAACTCCACAACACGAGCATCTTCCATCGTAACTGTCTCAACTTGTGTTTCAATCTTAGCCATTTTCATTTCCTTTTGCACATTGTGCGTAGCGCAGGCATTTAACAGGGACCGCTGATAACGCGGAGGTGCTTGCTGGTATGCCTCATTGCGTGTCGGTTGAATGGATAATCGCTGATCGTCGGGAAGTTGTCAATAGCTAAAACGGTGTACTTCGCAATCCAGCTCGAAATTCTTCCCAATTCTTGGCAAATTCCTCACTAGGCCTGAGCTGCAGTCCGGTAAATACTACAACTAGCCTCCAACCAAACTCTCCAATAGGCTCGACCGTGTTGAAACGCAGGCGCTGCATCTCTGCAGCGCGTCTCAGTGGACTGTCGATGGGCTCGAATTGCTTAATACCATTCCTCATAGCTGTCAAGCGGGCTCGAGTGTTGCCATAAGCGCCTTCCCCATTGCCTTGGGCAATAGTAAATGCCTTCCCTTCCTCGGCCATCGCAGCCCGAACGGCGGTAACCCAGTCGGCTGGGTAGTGATTAAGTGGTTTTGGTTTTGAGCGTGGCATACTTACCTCACAATCCGTGCGCCATAGTTAAGGGCAAAGGCATTACCATCGGCATCAACCGTTGTGTCGCCTACTTCCCGAGCGCCTCGCTTCATAATCCGCTCATAAGCTGAATTTGCCATACGCTCCTCAATAGTCAGTGGTATTTTCCCTCCGATAGCCTCCAGCAGGAGCTTATTAATCTCTGTATCCATTTTCCGCTGAATAATGACCCCGCAACGATCTGGTGTCAAGGCTACGCTGCACTCCAGCATAGCTTCGCGCAGCTCGTCATCCACCTCTCGCTTGCCATCACGAAAGGGCTTTACCGCGTTGTAAAGGGCGAAACGCAATCGCTGCGCAGCGCGTGTATCAGCGCATTTAATTGGAGGTAAAGCTCCGTCCGCCTTGTGTGCAACACGCCAGACCTCGTGAAATATTGCCATCGCCTTGCTTACCTGTAGTGGTTTCATATCAAATCCTAAGTTGTTAGTTGGTGCCGGGTTGAAGCTAAGAGGAATCCCCGTGGGAAATCGCCTAGCAATCGCCAGCATGGGCATAGTTCGCCTAGTTGTCAATAGGATTTGAGTAAGTAGTTCGGGATTGTGTGAATGGTTGTGTTCGGGGTTTCGCGGTGGTTTGGGTCATGTCCGGTTGTAATCTACCCCATGCCCCTCCCATCCTTGCGCTGATAGTCCTGTTCTATAAAAAAAAATTACGATAGGGAGAGGCTATCAGGGTGGGGTAGGGGACAGCTCACAACCGGATATGCGCGATAACACCACATAACCGCGAAACCAATAGGGTAAACCACGGTAAACCGCCATGAAACGATTTAAACGACCGGGAATGGCCCCGAACGATGAGCTGGTATGTTCGTATCAATGCGGTGCGATAATCGACGGGCGGTATCATTCCGGCCCACGGCGAGGCATTGGCACAGGACAAACCATCCCACAATGGCGTCAACCAATCCCCCACGGATTACAATCCAATAATCCCGAGGCGAAACCAATAGACAACCCGTCACCGCCAGCCTCCAATTACCATTATAGGTAAAACCTATCACCTCCGGCGTTGCCGATAGGGAATGGCTATTAGCTGGGCGAAAAAATACCCGCACGGTGGCGGGCTGGTTGGTGGTGGGGATTTTGTTAAATGCTAGCGGGTGCCTCTCGTACCCAATACAGCTTCTCCGGGTTTGGGAACTCGGCGGAATTTTTATAAAAATCGGTTACACCTATGAATACACCTTTTGTCGTGTAATAGCATGCAGGGGCGCTGTAACCTACCCAGACCCCTGACGGGTTGTCTTCCGTCAGGGGTGTACCATCGGGTACGACACGGTGAGAAAAGGTATTGGTGGTGGCGCGTATTTGATGAACGATTTTCATGAGTGTCTTTCACTTGGTTAGTGGTGTCTGCTAGTTGTTAGCAGGTCAGGATTATTGCTATGATCGTTAGGATTGCAATGGCCATGGCGTTATTCTCCCAGTTCGGACAACAGGTCATCCGCATCCACGTCCCCACTCGGCGCGCGTAACGTATCAATGATTGCGGCGATTTTCGGCGTGGCGCGCAATGCAGCACACTCGGACTTGGTTTTGCCGTCCAAAAATGCGCGCAGGGCCTCGGGCGTTTTCGTTGGATACATTTGGCGCAACGCTCGGAACAACAACCCGCCATTTCCCGACGAGCTGCCATCCCCTCGGCCTTTGTTCCAGTTTCCTGCCAACAGGCGATCGTAGACCTCCCGAACGGCATTGTACTTATCGTCAGCCGTTGCCGAACGTCCGGTTTCCGGGATTCGCGAGAGTGCGGCAGCGTCGACGAGCTTTTGTTTCAAGCCGTGCCAGACTGCATGTTCAAGTATGGCATTCGATAACTGGTTAGCCAATAGTGTTAGCGTTTCCCCGTTGCTAAATTGTAGGGCTAAACCTCCGGGATGCCCGTTGTCATTGTTAATGATAGTTGCTGTAATGGTTGATTGCGTTGCCATTTGATTACCTCAATGTGTAAATGTTGTGCCGTGCGGTATTGCATCGACGTGGTAAGTATAGGTGATGTGCATGGCACCGCCAATTGATTATTCCTATCGCCGTCGGCTACCCGATAGCCCGCTGCTCGTCGCGTTAGTTGGTACATGCCCAGCCCATTACCATACCCCTGCTAGTATCTCAGCCCGTCAACCGTTGGACTGCCCATAACCGAGGGGGGAGTGAGGGCCCTGCGCGCCGTTGGGTAGAGTGGAGGCGGTCAAAAATTTCAAAAAACACACTTTTCCGTTGTTCAGGTTCCGAGGTCAAAAATTTCAAAAACACCTCCATCAAAACACCCACGGATTTGCCCTCGCCGCCTGCCGCTACTTCTCACTTGCTAGTTATTTCCTTGGATTACCCCTTAGCTTCAACCCGGCTCGTCGGATGCAGGTGCGGATGGACCGTCCCGAGGGCTATCGCCCACTTCCCCTTAATCACCCCTGGATTAAGGAATAGTAATACCCCGACGTTATTCGCTCCGCCTTCCCCCGCGCAAGCGCTTGACAAACCCCCGACCAGCTCCTATAATCCCCCGAACAACCGAAAGACCTGACGTGGAAACCGCAACCCTTCCTGTAGAGTTCCGCAGAACGCAAAGCGCCCCCCTCGTGGGTACCGCTAGCGCTGCGAGTGCGCTCTTACGGGTACGCTACTCCCACGACGCGATGATCGATCACCTTATCGAGAATCCAGGGATTTCGCAAGGGGAACTCGCGGCGATGTTCGGTTACACCGGAGCTTGGATTTCCCGCGTAATCAACTCCGACGCCTTTCTGGCTAGGCTGGCCGAGCGCAAGTCCGATCTCGTCGACCCGGCGATAGCCCTGACCCTGGATGAAAAGTTCCGCAGTCTCGCTGCACAGTCCCTGGACGTCATTCAGGAAAAGTTGTCCCTGACCAAGAACGTGGACACGGCAATGAAGGCACTCGAACTAAGTGCCAAGGCACTCGGCTACGGAGCTCGGCAGCAGAACCTCAATGTCCAGCAAAACTTCGTCGTGACAACGGCACTGGACGTGCGGCTATGACGATGAAGCTCACCAGTAAGCAGCTCGAGGCCCAGGAAGTCCTCGCGAGCGAGGCCACGCACTGCATGCTCTTCGGAGGTTCACGCAGCGGCAAGACCTTTTTGCTGGTCCGAAACACCTGCATGCGGGCGTTGAAGTCCCCGAACTCGCGCCACTGCATTTTGCGTTTCCGTTTCAACGCGGTCAAGGCCTCCGTCGTAATGGACACCTTCCCGAAGGTCATGAAGTTAGCCTTCCCCGGCATCAACTACACCCTTTCCAAGACGGACTGGTACGCGGAGTTCGAAAACGGTGCCCAGATCTGGTTCGGAGGTCTCGATGATAAAGAGCGTGCGGAAAAGATCCTCGGAATGGAGTTTGCGACGATTTATCTCAATGAAACGAGTCAGATTCCGAAGGCCAGTCGCGATATTGCGGTTACCCGGCTGGCGCAGCAGGTAAATCAAGTCATCCACGGACTCGACCCGACGGTACTTAAGCCCCGGATGCTCTACGACTGCAATCCACCAAGCAAAGCTCATTGGACTTACCGACTTTTCATAGAAAAGCGTGATCCCGAGACGAAAAAGGACCTCGCCAACCCCGCTGACTACGCTTACTTCAAGATAAACCCGCACGACAATGCCGAGAATATCTCGAAAAGCTACCTCGAGACGCTCGAAGGGCTGTCAACGAGGCTGCAAAAGCGCTTCCTCCGAGGCGAATTCGCGGAAGCGACACCAAATGCCCTTTTCAACGACGAGTTAATCGACAAGTGGCGGGTAACTGACGGTAAGCTCCCTGACATGGTGCGGATTGTTATCGCAGTTGACCCCTCCGGTGCAGGAGATATAGACAACGCAGACAATGATGCAATTGGTATTATGGTTGTCGGTCTTGGTACTGATGGCAATTGCTATGTCATGGAAGATTTGACGGTTAAAGCGGGTCCGGCGACTTGGGGGCGGATCGTGACGAACGCCTATGACAGGCACGAGGCTGACGCCGTGGTCGGAGAGATCAACTATGGCGGGGCTATGGTCCAGCACGTGATCCAAACAGCTCGCCCCCGGACGAACTTCCGCAAGGTTACCGCTACGCGCGGGAAAGTGGTCCGGGCTGAGCCCGTCTCCGCCTTATATGAGCAAGGCAAGGTGCGGCACGTTGGCTACCTGACTGACCTGGAAGATGAGTTGATGGCGTTTACAACTGGTGGCTTTATGGGCGAAGTCTCCCCAAATCGGGCCGATGCTTTGGTCTGGGCAGTTACTGAGCTCTTCCCCGGCGTTATCAAGCCACGGAAGGCGAAGCCTGTTGAAGAGGTCGCCCCACGTCGGTGCTTTGGCGACATGCGCAGCATTGCGGGTAACTGGATGGCACACTAATGAGTAACGAAGAGTTCCTGTCAATCATGCGCAAGCGGTTGGACCTGGCCATCGGCGCTTTGTCTGACTCCCGCGAGGATGAGTTAGACGACTTGAAGTTCGCCGCAGGCTCCCCTGACAATCAGTGGCAGTGGCCAGCCGATGTGCTCTCCACTCGTGGGGCCGTGCAGGGGCAGACCATCAACGCTCGCCCAACGCTCACGATCAACAAGCTCCCACAGCACGTCAAGCAAGTAACGAATGAACAGCGTCAGAACCGACCCAGTGGTAAGGTCATCCCTGCAGACAACCAAGCCGACTCCGAAGTGGCCAGCGTACTTGACGGAATGGTTCGCCACATCGAGTACATATCTGATGCAGACGTTGCCTATGACACAGCCTGTGAGGCACAAGTCACCTACGGGGAAGGCTACTTCCGGCTCCTGACTGAGTATTGTGACCCGGAGTCGTTCGATCAGGACATCAAGATCGGGCGCATCCGTAACAGCTTCTCCGTGTTCATGGACCCTGCGATGCAAGACCCCTGCGGGTCGGATGCTGAGTGGTGTTTCGTTACGAGTGAGTTGGTGAAGGATGAGTTTGAACGCTTGTACCCGGATGCCACACCACTGTCATCCATTCAGCAGCAGGCCGTAGGCGACAAGTCTCTATCAGCGTGGTTGAACAAGGAGACGGTTCGGATCGCTGACTACTATTACATCAAGCATGAGCCGCAAACGCTGAACATGTACCCCGGTGGTGTGTCCCTGATGGCGAACCACCCCGATGCTGCCCACATGACCGCTTTGGGTATCAAGCCCATCAAAACCCGGTCAGTTGACGTTCGTACTGTCATGCACTGCAAGACCAATGGGTATGAGAAGCTGGCCGAGACAGTATGGCCGGGTAAGTGGATACCTGTGATTCGTGTGATCGGGAACGAGTTCGAGGTTGAAGGTCGGTTGTACGTGTCGGG
>OFQX01000210.1_pt1 | contig 18250 bp, 18 predicted proteins | sample 1542951 | NCBI WGS metagenome assembly OFQX01 (sample SAMN07774215, study PRJEB24372) | wastewater metagenome | isolation source: WWTP Novara (Effluent) | place: Italy: Novara | collected 2015-12
TACGGCCTTGACCCGCAGGACATCTGGCCGCTGTCGAGTGGGTCGATGGGCAGCGGCGAACAGTCCAAGGTGCTGGCCGCCAAGACTGACGTGAAGGGGCCGGGCTATCTCAGCACACGGCTGACCCGTATCTGGAACATGATGCTGCCGCGCTCATTGGAATGGAAATATAAGGCGGCTAATCCGCAGCAGGACATGCAGACGGCCAACATCGCCAAGGTGTGGACGGATATTGTCAACGGTTCATCCTTCATGAACAGTGAAGAGAAGCGGCAGCTCGCAGCCAATCAGGTGCCCGCGTTTGCCGATGTGCTGCTGGATGAAAGCGGGCAGGTGCGGGTGTTTGATGCCGACCCGAAAGAAGCGGCACAGGTGGTCATCGCGCCGGATGCGGTGCAGCTTGATACGGCGGCCGCGCCCAACACGGATGTGACCGCAGGTTCCAATGCGCCGACGGCAGCCGCAGCGCCGACGAACCCGGTGCAGGCGGATGACCAAGCGCCGGTTACCAAAGACATTGACTCGACTATGGCGGCTTTCATTGAAGAGATGAAGGCCGCCATGCAGGACGGCCTTGACCGCGTGACGACCAAAGCCGGTACTGCCGCACGTATTCGTGGTGCCATAACCCGCTACGGTAAGAAAGCCTATCAGGATGGGTTAGAAGACGGCGGCGTGGACCCGAACGAACTGGATGAAGATGACCTGCGCCTGATTGCCGACTATAACGTCTGGGACAGCGTGTATGTCAGCAATATGGTCAACGAACTGTTCAGTGAAGGCGGGTTGAAGGGCGGCGTGGATTACCGTGCGCCGCTGTGGTCATCGACCATCAACCGCTTCTACTACGGCGGCATCGCATCGGCGGATAAAAACGGACTCTACAGGTTCGTGGGCGACGATGGTGTGGAAAGCTGCGACACTTGTAAGGCGTTGAAGGGGCAGGTGCATCGTATGAAAGACTGGGTGCGCAAGGAACTGCGACCGGGTATCGACCATCATAATTTCGACTGCGGCACATGGGAGCCGCACTGTGAACATTATTTGGAAAAAACAACCGGGAAAGCGCAGGGTAATTGGGTATAAAAGGATGGCGCGTAGACCACCTTGTTCCGCTCAATCGTGATGGTACAAACGGGCCGAATAATATCGTGTGTAGCTGTTCTCACTGCAACCAAAGTCGTCAGGATAAACTTCCTCATGAGTGGGGCGGCAGATTGCTTTAATTCAATGCGGAAGCCGGTGATTTGACAGGCGAAAGTCAATCAAGGCATACTAAACAGGTGAGGGATAATCCCTCAACTTTTTAATCAATTCTCCCTTTTTGTCAGGAAAAGGAATAGCTGGTCAGGGCAGCGCACATTGATGCGCTTTTTTGTATTTGTGAGGCTGCCGTGACTGACACGATAACTGTTCCTCAAACCAAAGCTTTTCAAGGACTGCCAACTCAGAAGGAAGTGAATTATCTTCCGCTGTCGGCGACCAAGGGCAAAGCCTGTGCCAACTGCCGTTGGTTCTTGCATTTCGGCGGCTGCTTTATTGTCGACGGTCAGCCAGAACCGATACTGCCGACCGGCTACTGCGACCGCTGGGAAGCCACCCCGCAGCCCGAACCCGCGCCGGATGTGGCGGAGGTGATTGCAGAATCAGTTGGTGAAGCGGTGGAAGCCGTCATGGAAGCCATGCCGCTGATGCCGATGGAAATGAGCCACGAACACGAGTCATCCCGCGCAGAAGTCATCATTGATCCGGCTGCACCGGTGCTGACCCAACTGCAAAACCGCCTGCGCCGCCAACCGCTGAAGGATGGCACGCAGGTCTTGAAAGACAACACGGGCCGCCGTTACATGTTCATGATTACGTCGAACGGCTACCGGGACCGCGACAATGCCAACGTCACCACCCGCGCCATTGAAGACTATGTCGAAAAGTGTTGGACGGATGACGGCCAGTTCATCGGCGACAACGCGCACTACATCTGGCACACCAAGGAACTGGGTTCGATTAGTGACCTTGTGTTTGCCGACGTGTGGTCAGGTTTCTTGGTCGAACTGTGGCGCGAAAAAGAACAGATGCCGGTGGCTAAAGCCTTTTACAACTACGTCGAACGGCATCCGGATGAAAAATGGGGCGCGTCGCAGGGGTTCTTCGCCAGCAAGACAGACATTGACGCGGGCCTGTACAAGACGATTGCTAAATATGAATCCAGTTCGCTGCCGCTTGCGGCGGCATCCAACGTTTACACATTAAGTGAGGTACTACCGATGGTTGAGAAATCGAAACGCGACACGTTTCTGAATCAACTCTTCAAAGAGGAATTCGGAATTGAGGACGCCGCCGCACTGTTGAAGCAAGGGCCGGAAACACTGCGGAAGACACTGGCCGAGCGGGGCGTTGAAGCCAAGACGGCGGGAGGGGATGCCATCCAGAAAGCGCGGTTGGAGGCTTCCAAGCAAAACGCGGAACTGCTGCTATCGATGGTGGAAGTGCAGGATGAGTTCGACCGGCAGTTGAGCACCCTGACCGAAACCCAAACCAAAGCGGCCAATGATGAGGCTGCGCGGATTGCGGCCATCGAAAAGAAGTATGAAGACCGGCTGGCCGCTGTCGAAAAAGACAATCAGGCGCTGCGTACGCTGCTTAACCAAGCGCCGCGCCGTGCGTCACAGGATAGCGCAACCACTGTGACCGACGACGATAAGCAGGTGTTGAAAGATGCACTGCCCGCCGGTGATAAGGAAGCATCTTTCTGGGGCGTTCCTGCGAGCGCCGTCAAACCCAAGTCCTAACCATTGTTTTGTCGATGATGGCGTAACGCTCAATCTCGATTTAATCACGAATTAAAGGTGAACCAACCATGCCCGATATTACGATAAACGACCGCAAATATACGGCCAATGAATTGGTCGAAATCCGCAACCTGTTGATGAACGTCGAGAAGAACAATGCGTCATCGGCAGCCGATACCCACAATCCGCCTTACGGTCCGTATGCCGATGGCAGCGGCGATTATGGCTTCCTGTCTATTCCCGGCGTCCGTCCGGAAATGTTCAGCGCCTTCAGCCGCCCGCGCTCGCTGTCCAGCATCCTCGGTGTGCGCCCATCCCGAATCGCCAATGAGAAGATTGGGATTATCACTGGCTTGACCGCTGAAGAGGGCAGCAACCCGGCGGATTTCTGTGCGACCGCACCAACGGCTGGCCAGTTGAAGCGCTGCATCCAGAACTATATCTGGGGCAAGTCCTACTGGAAGTCCAAGGTCGTCAATGTCGCCGAACAAGGCGAATATGCCGATTATTCGGATATTGCCGCCAAGCGCGTGATGAATACCAATCCGTCATCTAACCCGTTTGTGCCGGACATCATGGGACGGCTGGATGTGAGCAACCGTGACGCAGCCACGCTGGCCAACGAACTGTTTACCGTCGGCGCAGCCATGGAACGCAGCTTTGAAACCGTTTTGGTGCAGGGTAATGCGACCAAGGCCAATACGGCCACCACGCTCGGCTTCATTCGTGAGTTCGACGGCCTTGAACGGCAGGTGATCCAAGGGCGGCGCGATCTGGACACGGGCGCGTTGTGCGCAGGTGCCGACAGCGTCGTCATCAATTGGGGCACGGGCATTGACGCCACCGTCGGCGGTCGAACTTTCCCGCAGGTGATTGTCGATACCTATTTCGGGTTGAATGACACCGCTGAACAGGCCGGATTGAACGGCGTGCGCTGGGTGATTTGTATGCGCATGGAAGAGTTCCGCGCGTTGACCTACATCTACGCTTGCGAGTACTGGACGAGCCGCTGCCAAGGTAGTGCGGGAAATCCGAGCTACCAGAACGCGATGGAAGTTCGCAGCCTGCAACTTCAGATGTGGCAGGGACGCTACCTGTTGATTGACGGTACGCCGGTGCAAGTGTTGTTTACCGACGGTATTCCGCTGACCAAGGCAGGCGGTAACGTGTACACCGCGCAGGACATGTTCTTCCTCGCTGTGGATTGGAACGGGATGCCGCTGCTGAATCTGGAATACAAGCCGATGGACAATCAGGACGCCATGAGCTTCGCCAACTTCGTTGGACCGAACGAAATCATGGGCATCAACAACGGCATGTGGTTGACCACGAAGCAACGCACGGCCTTCTGTATGGAACTGCTGTTTGCGGGCAAGTTCCGTCTGGTGCTGGATGCGCCGTTCCTGAGCGCGGTCATCAACACCATGCAGTTCACCTTCCAAGCGCCTGTCCGCAACGCTTATCCGTCCATGACCCAATTCTATGTGGATGGTGGTGCGACCCGTTGGGACGGCGACAGCCGCATTTCCTAAGCCGGGCATTCTCAGTCTGTATCATAAAGGTGGCGCGCAGGGCGTCACCTTTTTGTTTCTGTTTTTCATGTGTAGTGTCAGGGACTATTCATGACCTCTCCGCTCATCTCCATCTATATCCCCTATGCTCCCCACCACGCACCGCTGGTGAGTCGCGCCGTTGAAAGTGCCCAGCGCCAGACGGTGCCTTGCAAAATCTTGTCTGGAATGTCCCCGAATAGTCCCTCCTACTTCCGGAATGATGCGATGTTTGCTGAAACACCTTTTTTAATCTTTCTGGACGCTGATGACATCCTTGAACCGACTTTTGCAGAGGACTGCCTGCGGGCATACCAGACCGGACGCTATGTCTATACAAGCTGGTGGTGCGGTAAGGCGCTGCGCAAACCCAATTTATGTGTCGATAGAGAATCGGACTATCACTCGCACCTGATTACCACGCTTTATCCAACAGCCGTCTTCAAAGCGCTGGGTGGATTCAATACGTCACTGCCGGGTCATGAAGATGTGGATTTCTACCTGCGCAGCCATCAAGCTGGCGTCTGCGGGCTGCATCTGGACGCTCCCCTGCTGCACTATACTGAACACGGTCAACGCTCGCTCAATTTCGCGAATCGCGCCGATAAAAAGGCGATTATGGACGATGTTTTTTTACGTAACGGAGGTCAACAAACCATCATGGCATGTTGTGGTGGCGCTGGAAAACCGGCGCAAATGAATCCGGGGCAGCAGCAGCCGGGCGATGTGCTGGCGCAAACGCTGTGGGCCGGAATGCGGTCTGAAGTCGGCTTGGCGACAGGCCGCGTGTATGTCGGCGGCAACGGCAGCAAACTATATGTCAGCCCGGACGATGTGGCACAAGCGCCGCATCTGTTCATGACGACGCAAGACCTGCGCCAGCTTGCACCGGAACGCGAAACCGTGCTGAAGGATGCGGGGCTGGTATGAACCTGCTGGATTGGCTGTACTTTGCTGCCGCCGCTTGGTATATCAGCTATTCACTGACCCATACGCACGGGCCGTTCGGCATCTTTGAATGGATCCGTGAACAGTTACCGCTGGGCGGCCTGACCAACTGCATTATCTGCCTGATGGTGTGGGCGGCATTGATACTCAGTCTCATTGGGCGCAATGTGGTCACGGACGCGCTGGCGATTGCAGGCGTAGCGCTGTGGCTGCACGGCTTCACCGGTTGGCGGTTGAACCTATGAGCCAAGTTATTTTTTGTGCCACTGATTTTTATCTCAAGGGCGGCTACCGGTCTTACACCGACTTTTTCAAGCTGGTCGAACTGGCCGGTTATCCGCTGATTCCGCTGTCGCAGCTTGACCCGCAGAGTGACAACACCTATATCGTGACGCCGCTCAATGACGAATGGCTGGCCGGTTGGCAGCAGCCGCGAGCGCGAATCATCCACTGGGAACTGGAATGGCGCACGGACTGGCGGGCAGAAGTGAATGAGCCGCCGGGTGTGGCGGATGTCTGGGCGTCTGATCCGTGGTATGCCACACAAATCGGTGCCCGGTATGTGCCGGTGGGCGGCGACGAACGGCTGAACGAAGTCGGCGTGTCCATCGCCAAACAGTATGACGTGTCGCTGTTGAGCTACCAGACACACCGGCGGCAGCTGGTGACGGCACAGCTTGTCCAGCAGGGATTGACGCTGGCACCGATTGGCAACCTGTGGGGACGCTACCGGTCAGCAGTGCTCGTCGAAAGCCGTGCGATGGTACATGTGCACCAGCATGACCAGATGCCGACGATTGCACCGCTGCGCTGGTGTCTGGCGGCGGCGCACCGGCTGCCGATGATTACCGAAACGGTGCAGGAACGCGGCATCTTCAGCTATTCGTATATGGTGCAGGCCAACTATGACTTCCTCGCCGAGTTCACCAAACACATGCTGCAAGATAAGCACCGGTTGAATGACTACGCTGAAGCGCTGCATGAACTGCTGTGCCGCCATTACACATTTAAGAAGGTGGTCGATGCCAACGTCTAAGCCGATACCGTTCCGCGACATGCGCCCGGCGCTGAAGACCGCGCAGATGGAAACACAAATGCTGCTGGGGCTGCCGAACGTGGAGTGGCCGAACAGTGACTACGCCGTGTTTATGGCACTGGCGCAGATCAGTGAGCGGATTACAAACCCATCCCGCAAGCAAATGGTGGCCCATCTCGGCGCGTGGCTTCGGTTTTACAAGCGGCTGCTGCAATCCCTGCCTGAAGACCATGCGGTGCGCGTCAAGGTGCAGCCGGAATTCGATAAGCTGGCCGAGCCATATAAAACCTTTTTGGAGACAGAATCATCATGAAAAAGTTCGAATTGTTTTCTGAAGCGGTGATGCTCATTATTTTCGCTTTCTTGGTCATCCTGTTGATGGTGGTTGCACTCGGACTGCAAAAAGCCCACGCGCAGGACGCACCGGTGGCGACGTTCTTCACGACCGGCTGCACCGAGCGGATGGGTGACATTCATTACCGCATCCACTTTGGTTATTTCTCGGATGGTGCGGAAGCATTCACGGTGCAGCTTACCAATCCTAACGGCGGAACGGCATTTATCAACACACCTGAACACTTCACCACGCAGCCGGGGGTGCATGACGACTGGTATCTGGACGCCCATGCTGAAGATTCTGGCTCCAGCTTCACCGTCACCTTCACCGGCCCAACGGTTAGTATCCTGACGCTGAACACGTGGGATACCAAGCCCTGTGCTGACCATCAATACGGCGAGTATGTGCCAGCGACGCCCGAACCGGTACTGGGTGATTGTCCGGCGTGGTCGTATGACAGTCTGGCGCATACGCTGAAGTGCCTGTGGGACTTACCGAAAGCAGGTGACTGGCAATGAAAGTGATTGGTTATACGGCGCTGCGCTACGGCGCAGATTATCTAGGCTGGGCGATTCGCTCGGTCATCGACCACATTGACGAATACCACGTTCTCTACGCCACCAAGCCATCACACGGCCACCCTTCGGATGCGCCATGTCCGGACAGTGAAGACACGCTGCATGAAATCGCGTGGCAGGAAGCGGGAACCAAACTGCGCTGGCATCGCGGTGAGTGGGCACATGAAGGCTTCCAGCGGGACAGCATCCTGCAATACGCGCCGGACGCCGATGTTATTCTGTCGGTGGACAGTGACGAAATTTACTCACCACTGCTGATACAGAGTATCAATACCTACCTGAAGCATTACGCCGATGCCACACAGGTGCGCTACATCCGGCTGCCGTTCATCCATTACTGGCGCTCGTTTCACCGCTGCATCCTGCATGACCCGGCCTATCCGGCGCGGCTGACCTTCCCGAAAGTCATCGACGGCGTCAACACATGGCGGTCATCCATGGGCGTGGTCAACCATATGGGTTACGCGACGCGGCCTGACATTGTGGCCTATAAGTGGAAAATCCACGGCCATCTGAACGAACTGCGGCGGGATGTGGACTGGTTTAACGACGTGTTCATCGCGAACCGTCAGACGGACTGTCATCCAGTAGGGTCTGAATTTTGGAACGCCGAGCCGGTTGAGCCGCTGGATTATATGCCTAAATGGATGGTACAGCATCCGTTTTTCAATATGGACGTGATTAAATGACCATTGAAGTCGCACTGTTCAACGATACCCGCATGGTCACGGTGGATGACCGCACGGCGCTGATGGGTGGCAGCTTCTACATGCAGCCGCATCTTCAGCCCTACTCGCCGCTGCCGCTGCGCTGGTGCTTCGACCAAGTGATTAGATATCCCAAGGCGACGCTGATTGACGTGGGCGCAAACACCGGCAGCTTCACGCTGATGGCTAAACATCATCCCGGTTTGACCGTCCACGCCTTTGAGCCGACGGAACTGGGCTTCCGCGTGTTGAACGAAAATATTTTTCTGAACGATTTACAGCTACAGGTCACGGCCAACCGCGTGGCCGTCGGCAATTACAACGGGGAGGCGACGCTGCACACCATCCGCGACATTGGCGGGTTGGGCGTATCGATGGTCAATGGATCACCGGCATGGCACAAGGCGGTTGACGATTCGCCGGTTGAGATGGTGACGCTGGACACCTACTGCGCCGGACGCGGGATTGAACCGCGCTTCATCAAGATTGACACGGAAGGCGCGGAAAAATATGTACTCGAAGGATCGCAAGCTATTATCGAAAAATATCACCCGTTTTTATTGTTTGAATACAGCCAAGAGAACGCCAACCAGTACGGATACGCGGTGCATGAACTGGTGAAGATGGTTGAGGATTGGGGTTATATGTGGTCGGCACCGGAAGGTCAAGATTTGTGGTGTGTTCATCGAGATTGGGAGAAGCTGACATGAATTTAGAGCAAGCATTAACGTTGATTGCCGCGCAGGTCAAAGCCGACGCGCAGCAGTTGATTGCCTTCGCCGCCGAAGATGACCTTGGCGGGTTTCACTTCAATGAAGCCTTACGCAAATGGCCGATGGGTTCGCTGTGGGGTGTGGAAGGCCAAATGCTGTACGCGCTGGTGCGCTGGCTGAAGCCGGAAAACATCGTGCAGATTGGCGGCTGGGCAGGCGCATCGGCGGCGCATCTGGCACTGGCGGTGAAGGCTAACGGCAAAGGGCATATCACGAGTGTGGATAACGGCGGCGACGGTAACGCCGAACACGGTCAACTGCTGCCGGACGACCTGAAGCCCTACGTGACGCTGATTTGGGACAACGGTGAAGAATGGTTGGCTCGCCAGCCGGACGCGTCGATTGACTTTCTGTTTGAGGATGCCAGCCACGCCACCGAACTTGTGGAAATCCTTGCCAAGCTGGCGCTTCAGAAGATGCAGCCCGGCAGTGTGATGGTCAACCATGATGCGGCGCACGATTTCGCCTATGACGGCAACGGGAATGCGATACCTGATTCGCAGAAGACCGGCCTGAAGGTGCGCGACGGATTGGAACGGGCTAACGTCTTTTTCCGCGTTTACCGTGCCGAGCCCAGTGACTGCGGCGTGGCCGTGACGGTCATGCCGGGTGTGCGCAATCTGGACAGACATTCGGAACGGCTGGAACTCAAACCGCAGTTTCCGGTGAATCCTGAACTAGTGACTGAAGAGGCACGTCCCATCGATGGCAACTCGCAGACCGGCTATAACGAAACGCCGCCGATACGGGTGAATGTGGACGCTGAAGCGCAGGAACCGGAAGACCCAACGACGCCCAAAGCGCCCGCCAAGACACCCAAACCACGCAGTAGAAAGTAACACCCATGACGCCGATTATTTCGCTGGTGTCCGGCACCTACAACCGGTTGAAGATGCTGACCGAAATGGTGCAGTCGTTTCGGGATAACCTGCTGCCGGGCCTGACTTCTGAAGTGGTGCTGGTAGACGGTGGCAGCACCGACGGCACGCTGGAATGGGCACGCTCGCAGCCGGACGTGCGGCTGATTGAAGATGGTGCCCTGCTGGGTGCGATTTCAGCCTTCACGCGCGGGGCACAGGCGGCGCAGGGTAAGTACGTGCTGCTGGCGAATGATGACGTTGCTTTCCGTCCAAACTCGGTGATTCCGGCCATCGTACATCTGGAAATGAACCACAAATGTGGGGCGGTGGCCTTCAAAGACAACCGCCCGGTGGCGCATTTCACCCGCAGCGACTACAAAACGCTGCAAATGGAAGGCAATATCAACGGACGGCGGGCAGGCATCCTCTACGCGCAGGTGGGACTCTTCCGCAAGTGGCTGGGTGATAAGGTCAAGTGGTGGCAGGGCGAGCATGACGAAATGATTGGTGCGCATGTCTACGGTGGCGATAACAGCCTGTCAGCACAAATCTGGCATTACGGCTTCACAGTCGATGAAGTGCCGGATTGTATCGTCGAAGACCACGTGGCAAATGATGAGCTGCGTCAGATTAATTACAACAAAGGGCTGCAAAGCAATGACAGCCATTTCTTCTATGACCAGTGGCCGAATGGAGTCATCGTGAGCGAGTCACCGCAGTTGGTGCAGCAGGACGTGCGGGCAGCACGCATTTTGTATTTGCCGATTTATGAGCCGGGCTGGGCGGTGCAGAAGCATCCGGTGCATGGGAAGCACGGGCTGCGGGATGCACTGGCGCGGGCGCGGAACAAACACGGCGCACAGCACATCGTTCAAGAATTCGACTATCTGGCGGCGAATCCGCAAATTTTGCGGAATCGGCTGTTTGAAGTGGTCGATGGGTTTAAGCCTGACCTGATCCTGACCCAGTTACAGTCACCGCAGCCGATCACGGCCAATCTGATGGGTGAAATCCGGCAGCGATCCGGCGCGACCATCATCAACTGGAACGGTGACCAAGCGCCCGGCGGATTGGCCAGCCCTGAAATGCTGGCGGTGCTGCGGCATGTGGACTTGCAGTTGATTACTAACTTGGATGTGGTCGATATTTATGAGCGTGAGCACATCAAATGGGCATACTGGCAGATTGGTTATGAGATGCCGGAAGGGGATATTGAGCAGCATGTCGCAGATTACTTTTCTGAACTCGGACGGCAAAACCCGTTTGCGGATTATCCATCATACCCCGTTGTCTATCTGGCGTCTTTACGCAGCCCTGAAAGACAGGCCATTGCCCAAATTGTGGAAGAGTTCGGCGGACGTGTCTTTACCCCCGGTGACGAATACGCCACGCTTTACAACTTCAGCACGTCCACCTATATATACCAGCACGCTAAAATCGCCATTTCAGACAACGGCTTCACCTCACGCGGATTCGTGAGCAACCGGCTGTTCCAAGCGCTGGCGGCGGGTGGGTGCGTGGTGCTCCAGCAGCATGTCGATGGGCTGGATGAGCTAACCGGATTAATCGCCGACTTTCACTATATCGAGTGGTTTGATTTAGAGCATCTTCGAGAATTAATCACTGGCATTTTGCAGGCCGATGGTAGTCAATTAATTCCTTCCATTTCGCAGCGTGGCACGGCCTTTGTCCGCGAGCACTTTTCGTTTGACGCGCAGGTCACCAAGCTGATGACGCTCATCAGGGAACGGCTCGGCGAAAATTCGCAACTGAAGGAAAGCATCGCGCTGAAATACATCGGGCGCAGTTCGACCGGCTTCGGGCTGGGGAACATGTGGCCGAGCGGGATGCGCTATGAGTACGAGCCGGGGCGGCTGCTGTACGTGCGGCGCGATGACGTGGATGAAATGCTGCGCTATTACCCCAACGAATGGCAGCGGGTAGACGGCTAATGCGGCGCATCCTGCACTGGCTGTTTTGTAAAATAGGGTGGCATTCCAGACCGATATTTTTAAGTGGTCGGGATGCTCAACTGCACGCGTACTGCCGCTGGTGTTATGACGAACTTGGCATCGACCGGCGCGGCAGCTTATTTGAGTGAGGCATCTGTATGGCAATCGCACTGACACCCAGCAGCAATTACACACCGGGGCAGAATCACCACTATTTGAACGCGTGGCCACGCCATATGATGGAAGATGGCTGGCACTTCAATCAGTGCGCGGGCATCGGCGCACCGGTGCAGACGGCCAATGACAAAGGCGGTACGATTTACCTGCAAAAAGAGCGGGAATATATCGCGCGGAACTTGGAGGCGGCAGCCGGACGCATGGCGCAGGACTTGAACTACTGGATTAATCCGGCGTACTTCAGTGAAACCATCCCGCTGGGCAAAGGCCGACCGATTCAGCGCCAGATTCACCAGACGCGCTATGCCAAGCTGATTGAACTGGGCAAGCGGGCAACGTCCTTAATACAGGCTGATGTGGCAGTGGCCTACAGTGATCCGAACAATATCGGCGTCAATGACACAGCGACGGTCACAGTCAATACGACGGTGGCGACCGATGAAATCCGGCTGTACTTCCGCACGGCAGACGGCGCACCGACGGCCTGCGATGCCCGCTATGAGATTGAACCGACCGTGGTCACGGCGAGCGGCGGTGTGGCGACGATTACCGCGCACCGCGCACTATTCGTCAAGCCGACTGAATGGGCACGGGAATACAAGGCTAATGACCCCAACTTCAACAGCCCGAATGTGGTCGATACGGCCATCAACGGCGGCTTTGTGCAGCAGGTCGATGTCTACCGTGTGTATACCGACACCAGCGCCAATGTGCAGCTTTACAGCGCCAATGGCACACTGCTGCAAACCTTCACCGGAGAGATTATCGACCCGGAATTGGGCGCGTTCCGGATGGGTGATTTGTGCAGTACATCCTGCTGGACAGAGCGCCCGCAGCGTTTGGTGGTCAATTACCATGCCGGTTCGCCGCTGGTCAACGGCGAAATTGATAGTGAGTTGTATCAGGCGTGCGTGGCCTACGCTGCCGGGTCGATGCTTCCGAAACTGACTAAGATGTCTTACTGGACCTTGGATATGTTTGACCAGTATCACAAGCCGATGGTCGAAAGCGTCGGCGGTTCACTGGTGCCGGTAGCGACACAGGCGCAGAGCAACAGCGGGTACGGCGCACGGGCCGGGCAAGTGCTGGCGTGGACGGTGGTCATGGACCGGCGCGTGGAAAAAGGGCACAAGTTTTTCTAAATGACCATCACCTGTATTATCCCGTGCCGGAATGGCGCGAAAACGATTGAACGAGCCATCCAGAGCGCGGTCAAGGCGGGCGTGGATGCGGTGCTGGTGTATGACGACGGCAGCCGCGACGGCACCTTCGACCTGCTGGAAGCTATCTGGGATAACTACCCATCGCTGCAATTTTTCTCGGTATGTGATGAAGTGCGGGCAGGGGTGAACTTTGCCCGTAATTACTTGATTGAACGGGCGGACATGGGGCTGATTATCCCATTGGATGCCGATGACAGGCTGCGGGACATCCGACCACTGGTGGACGCCTATGAAGCGGGCACATGGGTTTACGGTGACCATGTGGAACACGACGGCGACACCCAGACGCGGCATCAAGGGGCGGCAACGGGCACACTGGGACGCAAGAACATCACCGGTGTGACCTTCCTCTTCCATAAAGACGATTGGCGGCGAGTCGGCGGTTATGACCCGGACTTCGCTTATGCCGAAGACTACGCCTTCCAGTGTGCCTTAGTCAATGCAGGCATCTGCGCCAAATATGTCAGCACGGTGGTGTATGACCGCTACCTGCATCCTAAGGGCAATGAACGAACGGCCAAGGCCGGTGCTTACTGGACGTTTTACCACGACATGGCCCGCAGCAAGTATCCGGCGGCATTCGGCAGTGTGCGCTAAACGACGTCGTTAGAATTTCTTTGCTATACTACTTTTCATAACCAAGCGGGCACGCTGTCATCTACCCTGACTGGATGACCGGTTATTTCGTGGGGCGGCTCATCCCGCCCTTAACGAAACTACAGAGAAGTCAGGACACCGTAGTCAGGACGGCCATGCAGACCGTCCTTTTTTATTGGGTGGGTGATGGCACTTCAATCGGCAGGTAAGGCCATGCGAGACATTGACCGGCGGGTGCGCGGGGCAACCTTACAGGCCATCCAGAATGCTTCGGATGATTTGCAATCCACCAGCCGTGACACGGTGCGGCAGTGGCGCAACCGACCGGATTTCAAGGAAGAACTGACGGTTGATGAAAGCCGCATCGAAGCGCTGATTAAGCCGAGCGGGACGAAGCGTGTCCTCAAGATTTTCGGGTATGTGGATAAGGGCACGAAGGGGCCGTATCTCATCCCCAAGGTGGTGGTGCCGGGCAAGTATCTGCGCTTTCAGAAGGGGTACAGCGCCCGCACGATGCCGATTGCCCAGTACAACAAGGGCACCGGGCAGCACTTTGGCCAATGGGTCAGTAAGCAGCAGGTGGTGCATCCGGGCATTGCGGCGCGGAAGTTTATGGAAACGTATCTGGAGAAGTTGATTCCGACCTTGCAGAGCCGGGTTCAAACCGAAATTAATCGTGTAGCGTAAGAGGGACAATATTATGCCAGTACCTTGGAAAAATGGTGGTGACGCCAGTACCGTAGACATTCAGCCGGGCGGTCCGGGCAATCCGTGGCAGGTGTTTGACCAGAACGGCATGCTGGATGCACCGTCGGGGGGTGCGCGTGCCCGGTCAACCATGTGGGGGCGTGACGATAGAGGCGGACTTTCACCGCGCACGCTGATTTACACCGGCAATCCGGATGACTGGACGGCCACCCTGACCTATCCCCTCAGTTCAGAAAACGCGCTGAAGCGGCTGAACTGCCCCTTCAACATCCGCAGCCGCCAGTACTGCAGCCCGAACCGCGCCAACATGACGGCGTATGTGTCGCCGGGCATGATTGGTTATTTGCAGGCGACCATCACCAGCTTCGGATATGACAACGGGCTGGCGATGAACGATGGACAGGCCACCGATGTCAACCGCACCGCCGCGCTGGCCGCTTCGCTCGAAGCCAAATGGACGCCGCTGGCGCATGACGACATCAGTCTGACGACCAGTGACGTGGCCTTCAAGCGGGTCATCAACATCAGCGCCGAAACCTGCCAAGGGGCCTGCGGACTCGGCACCACTGAGGAAGATGCATGGCTGGCCGTGACGCTCAAAGATGCATCACCGGCTTATGGCGGCGGCTCGGCTCCGTGGCTGTACTACACCACTGACCGCTGGGTGACCCGTACCGGTGTGCGCATCGGTGCGCTGATTGGTTCGGATGCACTGGATGTGGTGCTGGCAGGCAGCCGCGTGGTGGTCTTCAGTGACACCAAAGCGCCGGTCTATGCACAGCTTGCCGACATTTACAACGGCATCACGGATCCGCTGCTGTGGGCATCGGCCAGCGGCATTTCCGAATCCGGCACCAACTTCCCCAAGTATGCGGTGGCGGTGGATGCAGCGACCATTCTGGCGGTCGGCGCGGGTGGTCGTATCTGGTTGAGCACCGACGGCGGTGTCAGCTTCAGCAAGATTTATGACACGGGCGCACTGACCAGCCAGAACTTGAACGCGATTGATGCTTCTGCCGGTGGCAACGTCTTTGTCGGCGGCAACAGCGGCACGCTTATTCGTCTGTCCAAGGTGCCGGGCGCGGCGTCATTCGTCGGCGCGGTCGTCAGTGTCAAGGATGCCAGCTTGAACGTGCTGTCGTCCAACATCAACAGCATCCGGACGCCCTCCACACGCGGCGATGAAGTGTATTTGGGCACGGCAGGCGGCGAAATCTGGCGCAGCCGCAACATCAACGCCGTCAAGCCGGTGTTCCAGAACATGAAGTTCGATAAGGCGGGTATTGGCTCGATTGCCGATATGGATTTCATCGGCTATCAGGGTAACACGCTGTTTGTGGTGCAGTCCTACACCGACGGCAGCAGCCGTGTCCTGCGTGATTTCAGCGGCGGCGCACTGGCCAATGACGTGGAAATCGTCGGCGACTATGTGACGCCCGGCAACTACGGCATATCAAGTATCGCTGCCGCAAACGAGAATTTCGCGATTTGTGTGGGGCCAACACATGGTAGCTACAGTTTTATCGGTATGATTAGACCCGCCCAGTAAGTAGCGTTGCTATTTAAACGGGTGCAGCGCTGCACCCGTTTTCTGTTCAGTCATCAAGAAAGTCAGGTATGCATGTCAGGCGAAAACACCCTCACTGTCAACAGTATCGACGGACGTCCGTCGCTGATTGTCTACGAAACCCAATCCGGCGTTATTTTCCATATCAAACCACTGAACCTTGCCACCCTGCGAGCCATACAGGTCAAGGCGGCGGATTTATTTCCGTATCCCGAAAAACGACCTTACCAACACATCGAAGAGAACGGCTTCTCACCAGAGCAATTAAGTGATCCGCTCGAAAACCCAGATTATGTGCAAGACTGCGCCGCAGTGGACGCCGAGCGCAAAGTGTGGGTTGACCGCGCCGTGTTTAATTACGCGACCACCTGTCCGAAGTATCCCACGCCAGAAGCGATGGTCGCCGCCTTCAAACCGCAATTGGATAAACTGCGTGAAATTGCCAAGCTGCCGGAAGATGACCTTGACGCCGTTCTGTTCCATCTGGTATTGACATGGAATAAGCCGGTGGCTGACAGTGAGGGGCGATGGGCAGTCGCCGATAACGAATACGCCAAGATTATCCGACTGGCAATCCAAGTCACACCTTTGACGGCGGCAGAGGTCGCCGAATCCGTAAAATACTTTCGCCCTGTACTATAACGGTACGCCACTTGACAGGTGGCTTGGCAACCATCCCGTGTTTCATGAAGGCCCCAAGGTTGACGCGGATAACATGCTCTACACCGAATACAAAGCCTGCGCCGCGCTCGGCCTTGATTTTTCAGAATACGAAAAAAAAGACCGCCACACAAGAATGCTCATTGTGGGCGGCTACGTGGCCGATTCGGCGATTTCGTCTATGCGGCAATGGGACATAAGTCAATCCCGTGCGGCGGAGGCTGAGGCGCAAAAGAATCGCAGGCGGTAGCTATTCGGTGGTGTTGTCAGGTGGCAACTCGCGCAGCGCCCGCTTGGCCGCTTCACGCCGCTTCGCTGCCTCGGAAATCTTACGTCGTGTTTCATCACTAGCTGGCTTACGCTTCTTTGCTGCAATAGACATGTGTAACTTGGCTTCTTCAGTACGAACCCTTCCTTTTAGTGCTTGGCTTCGTTTTACGCGAGTTGCCTCACTAATTGGTGGTCGACTTTGAGCAGCTTCCTTCATTTTTGCACGCGTTTCATCACTAAGACGTTTACCAAAATTAGGATGATTTTTGCCGCGCATAGCTAGGGATTTTTTTAATCTAGTTTCCGCTGTCAACGTTTTTCCCATGTGAGATACTGATAATCTGAGGCGTGTTTCACTACTAATCGGTGGGCGATTTTTATTTGCCTCACTTAATCGGCGACGATGTTCAACGCTTCTATGTTTAGCCGAAATACTCATTTTTAATTTTGATTCTTCGGTGTGTTGAATACCTCTTGATGATGCTCGGACATCTTTTGCAATATTGTAACAGCATCGCTCTGTCATATAGTAATTGAGATAAAACTGCTCTCTTAAATCTAATTGTTCAACTGAGCATAATTCCAGCACTCTAAATTCAAAAGTTCCCTCACTGTACTTGTTCCAAGCCCTTTGCAGTCGTTTGTTGGTATGATAGCCCCCTCTTAAATCAGTTTTGTGTCTACGCCATCGCCGCTGAATATCAACAGCCTGTCCAACGTAAACTTTCCCATTGACCGTATTCACAATCAAGTAGATTCCTGAGATTTTCACTCGTGCCATCATCAAAAAGGGCGGCTCATCGCCGCCCGCTCCTTTCTTGGATTATGTCGTCCCACGATGCAGCCGGCTCAATTCGGTCATGTCCAGATGCGGCAGGGCTTCACGAATGGCACTGGCCACATCCTCCCACACGTGATTGGTCTGCTGGCTATCCAGTTCGGCAATCGCCGCCGAAATATCGGGGTAGCTCAAAGCAAACGCACCCACAATATAAATCGCAAGGCGGTCGGCCTCATCCAACGTTTGAATGCGCCATGTTCCGGCTTCACGAGAAGTATTGTTCGATAAAGTCTGATTCGATTGCTCGGCCATTTTAAAATCCTTTAGAGGTGTAGTTTAGCAAAAAGTGACCCGCCCGATGCCGAGCGGGTGAAGGGCTTAACGGCTGATGCGGTAGGCTTCGAAGTCATCGAATTCGATGAACAACCGGCTGCCGATGCGCGTCCCCGCCAACTGCTCCGACTTGACCGCTTGTTCAATTTCGACTACCGGAATGGCGTAGCTGGCTTCAATCATCAACGGCGTGGTGTAAATCTGATTGCCGATGGTGTAGGTCTGAAGCGGACGGCTCGGCTTGTCCTGACGGTAATCCTCGAATTCGGGGTCATCCAACCAAGACGGCGGACAATCACACTCCGAAAGCGGTTGGCCGCACTCCGGACAATGCGGCGTCTGGCTCAACGGGACGTAGTCGGTAAAGGTGTGCGGGTTCTCCGGCAGATTGGCGACGAAGGCCA
>OFQX01000211.1_pt1 | contig 18248 bp, 10 predicted proteins | sample 1542951 | NCBI WGS metagenome assembly OFQX01 (sample SAMN07774215, study PRJEB24372) | wastewater metagenome | isolation source: WWTP Novara (Effluent) | place: Italy: Novara | collected 2015-12
TGTAATCAGGGGTCATATACTCCAAGTCAGTTTTAAGGTCTTCTTTGTTTAATTTATCTTCTGCCTCTTTTTCTTTTTGCTCATCAGTATCCTCTGCCTTCTTGAACTGCTGGTATTTTTCCCTGAATTTATCCTGCCCTATCTTTTTGCCTTCTTCATATACTATTTTTAATGCTTGTACTTTTTCGTCATCATTCATTTCGCTGTACCTTTTACCTCCAAACTGAACTGTCATGTCATACACTAATGCTTTTGTAAATGTTTTTCTTGCCTGACCTACTAATATATCTAAGTCTTGCTTTTGTTCTTTTGTAAGAGATACTTGCTTACCGTTTACGGAGAATTTACTGTCTTCAGGCATTGGGAAAAATCTTGCGTCCCCTGTTCTCCTAAAATCATCGTAAACAAGCGCACCAAATACGTCTTTTCTTTCTTTTTCCCAACCCAACATACTACCCATTACTCCTGATATGCTTCTGTCATTTTTTATTGGTTCGCCCCAAATAGATATTTTTGATGGCGGAGTTCCGTTACCTCCAAACATATCAATGGCTAATCTTAAAAGAATATTTTTTTGTTTTTGATTATTTACAATATCATCAATTACGCTCTCTCCTTTTGCCTGCGTTTGTTCTGGAAGGATAGCTTTACTAAATGATGAATATGTGCCTCCTGTGAATAGATTAGAAAGTCCATTTGTAGTCTGTGTCATCCACATCCTGAATGGAGTATCACCTCCATTGATAGCAGAAACTACTTTAGAGCCGTTATTAAATACCAAGTTATTTAATTGGGCAATACCACCGTATCCAATTCTTTCTCCAAAATCATCCACCCATGACAAATCTTCTTCCTTGCCTGTCTTTACTTTTTCTTTAAGGGATGCGTCTTTTTGCTTTGACTTTACATCAAGCATACTACCAAATAATCCCATAAATTTATTGTCAACCCAAAAGTCATCCCCACCCATTGCCTTCCCTATATTGAATTGATTTTGTTTACCGTATGTACTTTCGCCTGCCCTTTCCTTGAAGGATGTTTCATCATCATTTGAACTTCGTGTAAGTCCTGAGTTAACTAAATATGCAGCAGCAGACAAGTAGGTTAATCCAACAACAGAGTGAGCCAAATTATCTTTAGCCATCTCGAAGTATTTTTTAGAGCCTGCAATATCTCCTTTCTTGGCTTTTGCTATTGATATGGCTGTTTGAGAAATAGAAAGCCCTAATGATATTTCAGGATTAACTAATTTAAAACCTTGCCATGCTAAGTTAGCAGGGATGCCTATGAACGGGAAGGTAAGTGTTTTTAATGTAGAGCCTGCTGTCTTAGCTAACTTCATGCCCGGTTCATCCTTTTCGCTAACCGCTAAACCTCTGTCAGCACCAGCAGATATACTTTTTAATAAGTTACCTTCCTGCATTACTGCCTTCTCTCCTTCAAATACAATACGTTCTTTTATTTCTGCTGCTAACTTTGTTGCCTGTGACTCTGATTTACCTTGCTTCAAAAGAATACTCTTTGCCATCTTTTCAGGGGAATACATAAATACATCCAACTCCACAGGGTCAGTTATCCCTAATTCGTTTTTAGCGACCTGAATTGATTTTGCTCCTTCTGCCATCCATCTTGGCACAACATCACCAAACTGCATACCACGTAGTATAAAATCAGCTTGCTTTGCGAATATTGACTTCCTTACCTTCCTGTCTATTACCTCTATTGGTGTTAAGTATATTTCTTTACGTTTAAACTTTGCAAGTTCTTCTTTTGCTAACCGTGGTGATAATGAAGTTTGGTATTCGTTTTTACCAAATAAGTCTCTGTTTTCAGTTCCTTTTTTAAAGTTAAACCATGCGTTTTTAATAGCAGGACTAAATGAACCAAAGTACCCCTTCTGAGCATCAATGATATTTAGCTTTGGATTATATAGAGGCGAGCCTGTTGCTTTGTGCATAACTTTCGATATAGCCTGCGCCCCTCTTTCTCCAAGATTTAATAGTACAGATTTTGGCAACCTAACTGTTAACTGCTGTATTGGGTTGAATACGGTGTTTATAAACAATGTTTGAACCCCCATAAGACTACCTGTGTACCAACTTTTAAAAGTCTGCATCAAGTCTGTCTTTCTTGCAACCATATTAAACAATTCGTTCTGTGACTCTGCTGCTTTATTAACGGCAGAAACATAGTTAAGTATTGATTGCTCTGTCTTGTCCTCAATCATCTTATTTTCAACTTCCTCTACGCTGTTAATATCCTTAGTTAACTCCTCTGCTCTTTTTATTTGTTCAGGAGTTAGTTCTTTAAAGCCCATTACATCAGCCAACTCTCTTTTAAACTCATCATATTTTAATGCGCCATTTTCGATTAACTTTTTAGATATTCTACGGATGAAGTCTTCTTTTTGTTTTTCATCCATATTTTTCAGCCTGCCACGAACCATGTCAAGGTATTGCTTTGACTTCTTATTTATATATTCGGGGCTTTTTTTCTTTGCTTCGTCATATTCTTTTTGAACTTCTTTGAGTTCATCCATTGCCGCCTTCTCTTTTTCAGAGAGTTCTTTTTTCTCTTTGTACTCCTCTGAACTAAAGTCGTTTTCTTTTATGCGCCTTTTTAATTCTGCTGCTCTGTCTTTAAGTACATCCTCATAGTTTTTTTCTTTTGCACCTGCATCAGCAATGTCAGTAATCTTCTTCTCGTACTCCTTCCTAAAACGCTCCTTATCCCAATCGTCTCCTACATTTTTAGTGATATGGTCAATGGCTTTTTGAACTAACTCTACAACCCTGTCGCCTCCCTTTGTTGCAGTAGACATAATATCCATTGCTGCGTTCCATACCGAAGGAGGTATTGGGGCAGAATAAAGTACATCACCTTTAGCTTTTAATCCATCAAAAAAGTCGTCTATCTTTTTATCACGCTTCTTTCTTTCTGCTTTGCGTTCTTCTTTTCGTAATGCCTCAACTTTTTCATTAAGCAATGCCTTCCCTTCCTCTGTACCTATTATTTCTTCAAATATTTTTTTATAGTCGGCATCATTATCCTTCATAAAGTCTTCAAACTTCTTAGCTATTTGCTCATTTGATTTTAATACAAATCCTAATGGACTTTGCTTATAGAAGTGTGCCGCATAAGCCGTAAACTGACCGCCTGCTGTTAATTTTTTATCGTATTCTTTGGACACCGATGCCCATTCAGCAGCAGCCTCCATTTGAGACTCTTTATCTCCTTTTTTTATCGCATCTTGTTCTGCCCTAAAAGCATTGTCTATTACATCTGCATAAATAGCACTCCTTACCGATGGGTGCATATCTTCCATACGGGCTACTTGTAAAGCATCATTCTTACCTAATGACTTTACTATTTGAGATGCCACTACTCTTGCCTCTGCGTTATTAGCCACCTCATATTTATCAAGCCCCTTCTCTTTTATACCTCTCTTTACATCAGCATCTACATTTTCTGCTTCAAGCAAATGCCTCATTAAACCACTTGTTCTTTTTTCTTCGTTAGGGCTGTACAGGTAGTCGTTTGCTTTCGGAGGTTCTTTTCCCCCTCCTGCTCCTTCGCCAGTTTCAGTAGTGCTTGCTTTTGGTTCGATGACTTCTTCTGTGAGGACTGGTTCATCTGCTTTAATAGGTTCTTGGGTAGTTTCATTCTTTATCTCTGGTTTAGTGGATAGGGATTGTTCTACTGCTTTTGTAAAATCATTTTCTTTGCCTTTTGATTTTAAATCATGGTACTTTTCGGCAGTTGTTTTACTATTGTTTTTAATAGCTTCTAACAATCGTTGCTTTGGTGTTAATCCTTCTGCTCCTTTTACATTAGCAGCATAATCAGATGATACAACCGTAATGCCTTCTTTTTCTAAGAATGTACCATCGTGTATAATATCTTTAAGGTATTTTTTAGCCAATTCATTTGCATCGCTAAGTCCTAAAATATCTGAAATAAAATCAACTACTTTTTGTATGAAATTTCTGTCTTTTGATTGCAACTCTTTTACAAATGTGTCATTTGTTAGGTGGGCAATAAACTCAAAAATATCTTTAACGGGGTATTTGTTTTGTAGGTTATTATCAGCCTCAATGGATTTATACAACTTGCCTAACCCTTTTACAGCAGCTACTTGTTTACTCGTTAATCCTGTTTCTACTCCTGAATTTACCCGTGATATAATTTTAGTAGTTAATGAGTGGACTACTTCGTGTACTAAAACTTCTCCCAATCTTCCATTTTTTAATGTTGAAGGTCTAAGCAATACTTCCCCATTCATGGGATTGTTACTGCCATCAAATCCTTCTGTAATTCTGCTTGAGGAAAATTTAACCTTTATGCCCAACTTTTTTACAATAGGGCTTATTATATCCCATATAACCTTTTGAACACCTTTTAATGGGAATTTCTCAACAAGTTCATGTGGCGAATATTCGGTTTCATCTTTTAGCCCATGCTCGTTTAAAATATCTTTTTCTTTCTGTGATTTATCACCAGCTTTATCCTCCACCGATTTATTATAAGAATCAACCGCTGACTTCCTTTCTGCTGGCGACATATCATCTGCCCTTTTCATTCTTTCGGTATATTCTATCTTATCACCATAATTTTTACTATTTATAAAATCTACAAATTCTTTAAATGTATCAAACTCACCATTCATTAATTTGTAAAGACTATACTGCTTCCTGTTACCTTGAACGGCTGATTCTAATTCACTATTAGCACTATTCCATTTACCACTATCGGAGGATGCCATAAAATCATAAGAATATTGTAACGGATTGGATTCAATATCCTTTTCTGTAATTGGGCTACCATCATCTTTAGTTATGCCATGTTCCTTATAAAGAGCAACTTTTTGAGATGGTGTAAGTTTATCAAAATCTTTTTCGGATAAATTTTCTAACCCTTTCGCCGTAGCCTCATTTCTTTTATTCTTCAATGCTTCTATAATGTCAGCATTTTTTGCACCTTCTGGTAAGTCAATACCATTTTCTTTTGCAATTTCTCTTAACTTGTTATTGTCAAACAAATCAAAATTCACCCCATTATCGTGCAATCCTAAAATCTTATTAGCCCCTTCGCTCAACCCGTTATCCACTACTCCTTCATCTACTGATTTACTTTTGGGAGTGGATAGGGATTGTTCTTTAAAACTTTTTTCTAATTCCTTTTTTTGAACTTCTGATAATTTATCATACTCTTGCGGAGCGTACCCCTTACTTACGGCATAATCAACAAAACTTTCTTTAGGATTATACTCCAACCCTCTTTCTTTTAATTTCTCTTTCCACGTTTCCAACACGCCTTCACTTACATTAGGTTCTACTACCTGTTTATTTGTTTTACCTTCACTTACAGTATTAGTTAATGGCTGTTCTGCTGGTTTATTTATTTCTGCTGGATATTTAGATATGGCAGCATCAACAAGTTCTTTACCAAATTGCCTTACTGTTGATTCGTAAGCAATCTTAGCTGTTTCGGCATCGTGAGAGCCTCCTCCTTGTGCTACATTTTGAGCCTGCTCCGCTATAACTTTAATAGCATCGTCGGATGGCATTGACGCAAACACTCCTAACTTGCCTTCTTTTTTAGCATCTTCAAGCAAGTCTTCTACGGTTTCAATCTGCTCTAATGGCTGCTTAGTAGATATGTTTTCATTGAAGTATCTTTTCTTAGCCACATCTTCTCCATATACTTTTGCTTCGTCTGCTGTTGGGAATGACTTTCTGATTATTTCATGCTCTCCTTTTGAATTTACAAGAACGGGAACATGGTTATCGCTTTCTTCGCTTTGTACGGGCTGTGATTTTACCGTTACATAGTTTTTAGGCAGCTCAATCTTTGCCTTTTCTTCTTCTGTAAGGTCACGGTATTTTTTATCTCCTAATTCGTTTTGTAGAAGCATTATCTTCCTTTCTCCTTGAAGTTGCTCTACTTGTTGATTATGTTCGTCAATTTGCAGTTTATCCGATAATCCTTTAGCCCTTTCTTTTAAATTAGCCTCTTTGGTTATATTGGCTGCGTATTGGAATTTCTTATCTTCTGAAAGAGAACTTACACGCTCTGTTTTCAGGTCTTCACTATTAGCTGTTTTTACCAACTGCTTTATATAGTTAACTTTTGATTCGGCATCTTCCGGTGAAACTTTACCCTGCTCAACCATTTTAGCCATGCTTTGTTCAAATGATATTGGGTCGGCTACTGCCATACGAACAGCGTTTCTAAGCCCCGTTTCCGCCTTTGTTTTTTTATACCCTGCTATTGCTGATATTGGAGCAAGTGAGATTATCTGTGCAGGAATATCGCCAAACACTTCTTCATCCAAATCCCTTCCATTTAATGAAATTTTTTCTGTAAGACCTTGTAAGGCAATATCCGCTATTTGGTTTGCTTTTATAAGGGATATATTATGTCCTAAATCCTTACCTACATTCTCAACGAAATTTACAGCCCATTGCTTAAATCTTTCAGGCTCTAACGTACCTTTACCTGCCTTAAAATCTTGAAGGAATTTTTCTGCTGCGTTCTTTGTTACTTTATCGCTTGCCTTAAATATCTTATTCGGATTTAATTCTGAAAATATTAACCCTGTAACTAATGAAGAAGCCATGCCGTATGCCTTTTGAGCATTTTTATCATCAGTATATTGACTCATCAAATCAACTCCATTGTGATAATTTAGGAATGTTGATGACATAACGTTAGACGCTATGTTTTTTTGTACATCAGTAAGTGCCTTTATTGGTTTTAAGGAATTACCATATCCGATAGTTTCAGCACCCGCAATCCCACCTAAAGCCTTTTCTGCCACTGCACCAAATCCTTTATTAAGTAAGGCATAAGAAGTAACTACGCCTGCCGTTTCTGCAATATTATTTAGTGTCGCCCTTGATTTCCAATCTGCCTTTTTACCTGCATCTGGATTGTTTACCATGCGAACTACTTTTTTATCGCTATCTGCTAATTGTTCAGGTGCGGCAATACCTTGTGGCTGTGTACCCATGTACATAGTAGGGTCACGATATTCCTGCTCTTTACCTATGTTTGCCTCCTCATTACCTAACCAACTATTTAAAGCCATAGAAGGGGCTAATATCAGAGACTTGTAACCATGACCTGCTATTGATAACGCAGGAACTTTGCTTTTAGTTGCAAGTAACTTATCCTCTTGTTCTGTACTTATTTCAATGCCGTCTTTTCTTGCTTGCTCTATTTCTTTTTTCAGTTCACTTTCAGAAGGAGCAGCAGACACAATACTATTCCATGCTGTCATTCCAACACCGTCTTTTTGCTTTCTTTTTTCAGCAATCTTGTCACCGAAATAAACCCTTAAATTATCTAATGCTACTTCAGGATACCTTTGCTCTAATGTTCTGTTTTTCTCTTGTATATCCGCAAGTAATGGCACTGCATCCGTTTCGGTAATTTCTCCTGAATATACCTTCTGTTGTATTTCACTTGCCGCCGTCTGTATTCCGAGAAGTTCATCATTGTAATCTTCTGTCTCTCTTAGCTCTTTATTTTTTTCATTTTCAGTTCCACGCTCTATTGAGAGTTCTTTGCGCTGTACATTTCTGTAATCATTTAATTTTCTTCTCTCTCTGCCAATAGCCTTATAGTCAGTTGGGTTCTTTTCAAAAGCCCTTTTAGCATTTACATCATCAGCATATTTAGTGAGTTCAACTAAATAGTTATCCAGCCTTTTGACCTCATCTAACTTTGCTTTTATCTCTGGATTTTGTTCAACAACTAAATCAATATTTGTTATATCAACATCTCTGTCAATATTTTCAAGACCTTTACCCGCTTCATTTATCAACCCAATAACTTGTTGTTGTACTGCTTGTCTTTTATCCTTTATGTATGTTGGAATATCAACTGCATTAATATCAATACCATCCTTTACAGCTTCTTCATTAAGATAGTCAATAGCCATCTTTCTTTTTACTTCTGGCTTTTCGCTCTCCGATAAAACCGCTTTTACTAATTCGGGGTCTTCTGTCATTCCTGCATTTGGAGAAGATTGATTGTATAGTTTACGTTGCTGCCTGTCAAGAGAATTAGTACTATAAACAACTTCGTCTGGCACTGGCTTAGTAAATGACTCCGGTATATCCTTTTGTACTTTTGTTTTTCTTGTACCAAATACTTTATTAACTGGGGTAGTGGTTGACCTTACCGCAGAGTTAATCCTTTCATATAATGACTGTGGCGCAACTGGAATTACTTCCGGCTGCGAAAAAGGAGATTTACCAAATAAATCATTCTGTGAAGTAGATTGGGGAACGGAACCGGACTCTTGTCCACCACTTTTTTTTTTAAAAAAAGACACATCTACCTGAGATTCATATTCAGGATATTTAGATACTATTTTTTGCACAAGTAAAGTATCTTCCATATCCTTATATTCTGGATACTTAGCCTTTATTTTTGCTGCAAATTGCGGTATTTTTAATTTTTCGTCTGGCATGAATTATAGTATCCCAAGTGGGTCTTTTTTTGCTTGTGTTGGTTTACTTTTAGCTGGCGCAGGTTGAGTATTTATTGTTCTTCCGAATTGAGGCTGCGTCCCTTTTAATGGTTCTGTATTGAATTTCTTTTGGGCATTTTCTACTGCTAACCTGCTAACATATCCATTTCTTTTTGTCTGAACCCCAATAACAATACCGTCTTTAACTTCTATATTTACTCCTGCACCTATATCACCTATTCCTGCTGCTTTTAAAGAAGCTATTAAGTTGGCGGGGACTTTTTCTTTAATTACATAAATATCCGCATTTCCCGGTTTAGAAGAATACGGAGTGCCGTCATCATTAAATACAGCACCATTTACTATCCTCTTTCCGTTTTGTATTTCAACATCAGGAAACTCATCTAAAGAATTTCCTGTTGTTGGATTATAGTCGGGTGTGTATAATCCACGATTAGCAATAATCCTTTCCATTGACTGCCTTGAAGTTATTGCATTACGTCTATTCCACTCCTCCTTAGCCCTTAACCCGCTGTCAATTAATTTTTGTTTTACCTCTCCTTTTGGAATAACGCTTAACATATAAGCTGCTGCAAGGTCATGTTCATTCTCTATTGGGTGTCCATATTCTTTTGTAAATAATTCAGATAACCCTTTTAGTTGTTGAGGGTTTTTAGCAAGGGTATTGTCTATGTGATTTTTGAAAGAAGGGTCATTCTCATAGTCCGTTGCTGCTCTTTCATATACTGCTGTTTTAGCCTCTTTGCCGAAAGCCTTAGGAGTTACTTCAATATTATAATACTTATCTGTTGGGTGCGCTTGTATTTGAGGCATACCCTCGTCCGGCTTTATGTCGATATACTTTTTTAATACTGCACCTACTTCAAATGGTTTCGGAGGAAGCGTTATGTGTGCCAAATCAATGGGAGTTCTATTAGGGTCTCCAACCGGAAGGTCATGTGACTGCTGCTGCTGCATAAATTCTGGATTGGTAAATATATGCTCACTGCCGCCTTGGAATCTTCTCTTGCCTAACTCTAAATCTACTTGTGCTGCATTTTGGCTTTCTCTTACAAGATAGTTCGCATCCCTGTACATTTTTTGAAGGGCTAACGCTTCTGGCGTATTACCTTTTCTTATAGCATCTTTATTCTTAGACCAATATTCTTGTATCTGTGTTTTAACTCCTGCAATGGCGGGAATATCCCTATCCCTTACTCCTTTATCGTTAATTGTATTTGGAAGGTCTTTATAGTAGTTATCAATGGCTTCATCCTTTGCTTTTCTCTGTGCAAGTAATTGTGTGCTGAACTGCACATGAGGCATCATATTAAACCTTTCTGCTTCTCCCGCATATAAGTTTGATGGAAGATGTATAGCCATTATTTACTGTACATTTTATTTGCTAACTGAATATCATTATAAGCATTTGCCCCATTGAATACATTTGAAAGTCCAGCCCCCATAACCTGATTACCGCCACCCGCCTTCATAGCAAGCAGATTATATTTCCTTTCAAATGGAGCCATTTGGTTTATATCAAAAGCCCTTCTTGTTTCATTTGCTTTCATGCCCGTCGCATTGCCTAAAACACCAAACTCCTGCATTTTCCTACCCTCTGCATTTGCAGCAGCGGTTAACAGGCTATTGTTTTGATTTGCCATCACATTTGATACTCCTGCCACAGCACCGCCACGACCACGCAAAGAGTCCAATGCTTGTGCTGATGTTCTACCCGTATCTTGCACTGCCTTTTTATACATTGATGTATTATACGGGCTTAATTGGTATTTATTTAATGCCATGTCATAATAATCCAAAATAGATTTATTTGGAGTATATACCGGAGATTGCATTTTCTCCATCTGTTTTTGGGCTTTATTAGCCCTGATACCTCCAATTACGGATTGTATAATTCCAGCCCCTACTTCGGCTATTGCACCGTATGGATTTGCGCTTGCTGCGGCTGATGTTGCTGTTGTTGGGTCTGCCATAATAAAATATTTAAGGTGCGTAATCTACTTTAAAATAAATGTCTTTTTGGTCAACTAAAACGTAATTGATACCACTTCTTGTAAATGGAGTAGCTCCTTTATTGAAAAAGGAAACACTTTGTCCGACACTATATGCCATTTGTTTACAATAAGCCTGCTCAATAATACCACTTAAAATAAATGGTGAATTAACGGCTATATCTGTACTTTTAACTGGTGTTACAAGAACTTGCCCCGGCTTTAAAGTAATCCCATAAGGTGCTGCCATTATCTTTCATTTAAAGGTGAGTCAATATACCTTACACTTACACTATTCAAAAATACAAAATCTGTGGAATCTGTCGCTCTTAATTTTATTATTATATACTGCCCTTTCAAGGTGTCCCCATTATTAATACCTCCTATCGAATTGCTATCCCTTAAAAATGTGGCACTATATTCTTCCTCTAATTTAGCGAAATCTGACGACACAAGATTACTTGATTGTTTAGTAGTGCCATAACTTGTTAAATTAGTCGTTATCTCAGGGCAATCCCATAGAACACTTGACGTTTGAAATAATGCCTCAAATGTCTTTTTTGCTGTGGCAAAATCATTGAATACTGCTGTTATCGTTGAGTCGTATTGAACTCCAAAGAAGTTGTTATAAACTGCCCCATCGTGTGTCCACAAAGCCCCGCTTTTCCATGCAACTAATAAATTGTCTAAACAGCACAAGTTTTCAGGGTAAGCAGAATATTTCGACTCAAACCCTTCGGTTGAATCCCTTGTTTCCAAAAAGGATAAAGTGTATGGGTCTTGGTGGAATGTTAATGTAGTTGGGTCACTATACCTGTTTATTTCCTCTAATGCGGTAATATACTTATTGGTGTACGCATCGTAAACGCCATACACGGTTGGGTTTCCTGCATAAGTTTGCCCTGCCGGAACTATTCCATTATTTAAGTCTGTCCTGAACGGAGTCAATTTTGAAACAAAGAAAGAGTTCATTTTGTACACAATAGACAAAGAAGTGATGCCGTCATTACTCAACCTCCAAACTACCCCTTTGTTGTTATCCACTCCATACATGGCAAATTTACCATGAGCAAAACTTTCAGGTACATCCCCAATACCTATTTTCCCTATATATGGATAGTATATTTTATTCAATAAAATATCGCTGTTAGCTTGCAATGGGTTTCCTGTTACGTCTCTTACCACCTGAGTAAGTATAGGCACAACGCCAATGTCAAACTTGTGGAAAACGTACATCTTACTACCGTTTACAAACAGCTTCATTATGTCGCCAAAGTTCCTGTTGTAAGTGTCCTGAACATCGAAGTAAAACCTATTGATATTATTTATGGTGGTGTCCTGCTGATACTCCCCTCCGTTCCTTCTTAGTGTTGGGTAATAAGTTTGCTTTGCATTAGGGTCGTTCACCCACGGTCTGCCATAAGAATTTACCGCACTTGGGAAGTAGTCAGAAAAGTTAGGGTCAACTACTCCTATTGTATACACGTTGTCAACATAAATCTTTATGTCAGTAAAGAAAAATTTCATTGGGTTGGTATAATCTGCTTCGCTCCAACCTAAAGGAGTTATGTGTTCTCCGGCAGACAATGCAAATGTCCCTGAAATCTGTTGTACCTGCGGAACATTTGTTACACCCCTTACTGCGTTCATATATACTACCGTTCCATCATTCTTTACCCATTGGAAATTGAATGTGTCGTCATCAAGAGGGTCAAAACTTATAGTCCCTTCAAACCTAAATGTAGTCTGTGGCGCACTTACTCCCATTTTGATTATAGCCCTTGTATCACTTGCATAAGTCCACCCTGATAAATCCTGCAATGGAGAGCTGCCAACGGTGATATTCGGGTCTGAATAAGTTCTGTCAACAAACGTCATTCCTAATGTAAATCTTCCAACAAATATTTCTCCGTCTGCAATAGAATACTCATATATTGCGCCTGTATTAATTTCTCTTTGCCTGTAATAATTATCCCCTTTAGTAAACTCAAAAGTAGCAGGAGTAACTAAGTTGGACGTTTGGTTTTGCAGCATCCCCTGATGAAATGCGTTAACTGTACCTGCATTACCAATGGCATACCTTTCCGCAACTTCATAATATACGTCAAGACCATTTGCAACTGATTGTGCAGGGGTATATAACTTTATAAAATAGTTAAAGAAGTCTCCTGTGCCAAAATCAAAAGTACCGCTTGTGGTTGGGAGTGCAATCTTTAAAAACTGCCCTTCCCTTATAATTCCATTTACATTTGGATTAAATTCTTCTCCAACAATCTCAAAATCATTATCAGTGTAAATAGTATTAACGCTTCCACTTAATACCTGCATAAACCTTATCCTGTCGTTTTCAGTAAAAGCATAACCTAACGGACTTGTTGGATTTTTATTTTTAAATACGTTAAGGTTTTCAATACCTATATAGGCAAACTTGTCGTCTTTATAAGTTCTGTCACTAACCCAATCTAATAAGGAAGACTCTGTTGTATTTTTTGAAAATAGAATATGGTAATAAGATGCCCATACTGGAGGTCTGCTTGTTATAGACAATGATATTTTGGGTATTGTCTGGATACCTCCTGACTTACCGTACCCGTTCGTCTGCACTGCAAATCCGGCTTTTATGACAGCCCCGTCTGTACGTCCTTCTTCATCAAAATAAGCTGCGGCAATATCGTACCTTGAATTGTAGTCAAACACAAAAGAATCAGTTACCGCCCTTGTTGTAGGAGCAACGTAAATTCTTTGCAGACTTTCGTTTGTCTGCGTAATAACTAAGTTCTCAGAATCAGAAGACACCACCGTAAAGCCTTGCACCACTGCTTCTGCTGCAAGTCCTGCTATTACTGCTGCTGTGGTAGTCCCGGCTGAAACGAATGTAATTGTTTTAGTTGTTGTGTAAATATTAAACGTATCGCCTACTACAACACTGCCTATTACTATTGCATGGATATTCCCTGTACCAAACCCACTGTTACCAGACTGTGACGCTGTATAAATGAATGGTAATTGAGTGGTTCTTTGTGTAATATCACTATCGCTTGTAGAGCCGGTTATTGTTGGTAAATCATACCCTTCGGTAATTGCTCCGTAGCACAATACATTGCCATTGGGAAGGCATTGGGTATATGCTTTTTGAGGAACCCAATCAAACCCTAAAAGACTTTGCTGTACTGGTATGTAATTATATGCTTGGTCGTTATAAAACCTGTAAGTGTACAGGTCGTTATCCGAAACGCCGTCTGCTGTTTTATCAATTACTTTTATTAAAAAGAAGTCTGAAAATGTATTCTCTATGTTCTGAGATGCAAGTATGCGTATCTTTTTAACCCTGCTCGTTCCTGTCTGTACTACAATGGCTATCCTTGCATTTTTTGTTGGGTCTTTATCAACTGCTGTATCGAGATAATTAACCGGCAACGGCAATTCGCTTTGACTGCTCGTTACACTTTTTTCAAGGTCGTCATACTCAAATTCGTACTTTATTTTAAATAGCTTCTTACGAAGGTTATTTACCGTTATTGTTGCATCGTCTTCGTAAACTACTGCCGGAGGTACTTGTGCGGGTGCTTTTATTACATTGATATAGCTTTCTTTCCAAACACCATATCCTCCTGTTGTTGCAGTAGTGACATTTAATTTTCTTGGCGGGTTTAATCCGTCTGTCCAAAAAAGAAGGTCGCCTTCGTCCCTGTAAATAATGTCAATGTGATTTATTTTGTACGAAGGGTCTAATGAAAGAATGTCAACGCTCCCGCTATCCGTAAGGTTCTCAAATACCTTTACTATTGTTCCGCTTGATTTATCGTAATATAGTATTGAGTCGTAGTTATTACTATTCCATACAAAGTAATAAATCCTGTTACGAACTTTGTCGGCATAACTACCGATTGTCTTTTGTGTGCCTGATTGAAAAGTATAAGATACCAACTGGTTGCCTACAATATTTGCAACTACGCCGTCACTGCCCTGACCCTGAGAATCTCTTGTTATGTTTTCTGCATCAATATAGTCAGCCTGCCCTACCCTGAATGGGTGTGAATCTAAATCTAACTTACCCGTAAATGCTCTATTACTTAACGGCATTTGGCTCTGGTGTTTTATTTTGTTCTATACTTAATTTGTCGTACTCCACAGAATCGTACAGTTTTTTATCCGTCATCCCTTTTTTATCTGCACAATCATCACAAACTGTTACCCGCAATTTACTTTCTTTATGAAAGAACGATTTTATGTTTTCCTGATGATTACCACAACTGCACATCATAACTTATGCTTTTATTGCTACTCTTTGATTTTGTAAATTCCATTCATAAAGTTCAGGCAATTTAACGGGGTCTATTCTTGCTATTGCAAGTCTCCTTGCCTCAAAAAAGTCATGCCTTCTCATACTTATATTTGAATTATCCATGTGCGTCTTGGCGGGAATTGATATTTTGTCTTTCCACCTCAAATATGCAACTACTGCCTCCTTAAATTGAATGGGTATATAATACTCCCCGTCAGGAGAAGGAGACGCTGTATATTCTAAAACTATGTATGGATAATTGAAATTTTCATTTAAAACAACAAGCTGATTGGTATTGTCCAGCTTATATGAACCAATAAAAGGCGCACCGCTTGGAAGTCCATATAGATTTCCTACATAAGCCCCGTTCCAATAGTTATACCAAATAGCCCCCTGTTGGTCTTCGGTTGTTACTATTGTATTATCCTGCGTTTGAGATAATCTTGTTGGAGATAAATCGTATGCTGTACTTAAATTATTGTTATTTGACAGCGGAACTACTTCGCCACTATTATTAAAAACACCCACCTTGCTCACCATTAAACAATCTGCCGGATAAGGTACAGTCAAGTTAGCAAGCACTGGCAGTTTAACTGATTTTATTTGATAAAAAGCATCTAACCCTAACTGAGTCATTGCGTCAAAAGAAATATGCCACAGTTTAAAATACTTATGGTTTGATATTTCAGCCTCGTTCATATAGGCTGTTATAGCTTCGTCCAACGTAATCCATGATGTATGCTGAGTCGCCATTATAATTTAATTTAGTGCTATTATACTTTCCTGCTCCATCAGGTAATACCTTATACCGTTTTCTTCTATTGGCTCACCCCATCCTTTTACTCTGTGGGCTATTTGCCCTGCTTTCAAATACATTGGCTTATCCTTAGTTCCGTTGCCAACATTTATTATCTCAACCTTGTCGGACTCTCCCCTGAAAGACTCTGGAACTATTATGCCACCTGAGCTTTTTTCATCTGCCATAAATGGCTTTACTAAAACCTGATTTCTTATTGGTTGTATCATATTAATTTTCTTTTCCGTCATTTGTGCCATCCTTCGGCGTATTCCTTTCAATCATTAATTTCTGAATCACGTAATCACTTGCTAAAGATAAGTAATCCGCAGGAACATTTAACACACTATCCAAATCAGAACTGTCACCTCCGCTAACCATAGTAACACGCCCTGTATATTGGGACATTATTAATGTGCTTTTTATATAAATGAAGATGCCTTCTGAGTAATAAATTGTTTTGTTCGGAATAGGACGCATCGTTTCAAAAAAAGTAACTTCACGTTCATTTATCGGTATGCAAGGGAGTGACAACTGACCGTCATCACTATATATTTTTAGCATATTAACCCCTTCGTTACTACCTATCCCTAATGGTATTTCCGGGAGTGTTAACTTATAAGTCCCAAAGCCATCAGCAGTAATAGCCAAACTCCTGTATGTAGTGTAAAAAGAATTATTAACATACCCTATTCCGTCAATAGTTATGTTGTCCTTGTAGTTTTGTTTGGCAGCAAGCGCAATACCTTCATTTAACCATATATTAGCAAGGTTAAACGTTATGTTTGCATCGTCAGACATTTGCTCACCATAAACGCTTCTTAGTATCTTTTCTAAAAACTGGTATCTTGTGGTTGCCATTTTAAGCGTTTGAATCTGTTAATAATGTTCCTACCGATTTGTCCGTAAAATATTCAGGTTCTCCGTCTGCTATCCACACTTTTATTATTGCGTTCATTGTTGCTCCTCCCATAGTAGTTGCTGTTGGTATAGGCATAAAACTAACAGAGGCAGCAGGGAACGTCATACCGTAACCGCCAGCGCCTTCCCACTCATTATAATTCATCCCGTATATGCTTGCCAATACCTGTTGTGCCATTATTGACCTTGTGTTTTTATCATGTTAGCATATTGTAATACCTGTGCTGACTGAAGGTTTGTTCCTACGATAGCCAACGCTCTTGTAATTATATCGAGCATATCTACATCATACCATACAGGGTCAACACTTGCTGCTGCATTATAAACTGGACGACCATTTCCGTCAAGAGTGTATGCCCATACTATTTGTGATGGAGTTCTTACATACGATAATTTAGCTGCTCCGTAATTGCTTGGGTAAAACCTAAAGCCAACGTCCTCTATAAGATAAATAGGGTTTGTTGCAATAGGGTCAATCTTTGAATTGTAATAAGAATATAGGTAGTCCTGCTGAACGAATCTTACTCGTTTATAACCATAAAAACTCCAAATAGCATCCACTTGTTCAAAGTCTGATGGATATGGAGTAAAGCCTGTGGAGTCAATATTCAAGTTGTATCCATAAATAACAGGCGTAAGACGTTGCCTTACTGTTTGGTTTTGCCCGAACTCAACACGAGCAACAGGACGACCATATTGATATTGTTGGAACTCTCCTAAAAGGTAATCCATGAAAGATGTCTGTGCCTGATTTATAGACAAATTAAATTGTTCGGGTGATAAGTAACCGTTCTGGTTTTTATTTACCACGAATTTCATCAGTTCATAAACATCATTTACATTCACGTTATTTCTATTTTACTACCTTTTGTAGTTCTTCTAAAAATTGTTTTCCTTCGTTTGTATTTGTAAGAGCCAATTCAGTTAAGTACTTGTCTGGGTCTGTCTGCATTGGGATAGCGCAAATCAACCTGCCGCCATTAGCCCAAAATACTTTCCCCGGCTCTCTGTTTACTTCTATTAGCCCTTCAATTCTTGCCTTCTTAACTAACCACGCTATGTCAACCTGCTTTGTACCAAATGTACTCTCAAAATACTTTGGATTTCTTTTAGCAGCCCTCACGTATTCCATTCTTATTCCGTCATCTCCTTTAGGCATACCCAATTCATTAGTAAGTAATATGCCCAAGAATACTGCATGTTTTTTCATTTCTTCCGCACCTGCCTGCTTTGCTTTTAAAGCCATTTCGAGTTCGTAATCCTCTCTTGCAAATGCTTCTTTTTCTTCTCTTGCTGCATCAAATTCATAGAACTCATATGGGCTACCCGCTTTTTTATTTTTACTCCCAACATTATGACTGCATATTCTTGCAAAGTCAAGTGCTGTTGTGTCATAGGATGGTATCTGAATCATTCTTACACCTCTTGGGAAATGCAAACTCCTTAAATTATGTTTTACATACTCCGCAGAAACGTCTTTTTGGTCTTTCATCCAAATGCTATCCACTCCTGCTAATAACCTTATGCGTTCCATTTTTTTAGTAGTCTCGTTGTAAACATCATCTATCCCGTTTATGTAAACACCTCCCTTACGATTGTTGCCTACTAATTTAAACACATGATATTTAGTGTCTTCAACTGGACTTACTTGCCTTATGCTTTCAACTACTGCCGCCTGAACGCTTTCAGCGGTTAAGTTGTTTTGTTTTGCTTCACCTTGCATTGCAAAGTTTACATCTTCTAATTTTGCCATTT